>MDTG01371557.1_pt1 | contig 16195 bp, 13 predicted proteins | sample 811421 | NCBI WGS metagenome assembly MDTG01 (sample SAMN05326645, study PRJNA326480) | marine metagenome | isolation source: seawater | place: Pacific Ocean: South East | collected 2011 | reverse complement strand
TTAATTAAAAATATTATTAAATGTCTTAAAAATACTTTAATTTTAGTAGATGAACGACTTAAACTAGATAGTTACAATAAAAGTATTACAAAAGTAAATATATCCCATTCTATATTAGGAAGAATCTTTGCAGAGTTTACACTTTTAAGTGCTTATAAAAAAAATAAAAAAAATATTATTTTCTGCTTTCATGGCATTCCACCTTTATTTTTAAAAAAAAATAGAAATATTGTATTATTTTTGCAAAATTCTCTTCATTTTGAAAAATTAAATTTTTTAGAATATCCTTTAAAAACTTCAATAAGATTATTTACTGAAAAGCTTCTTCTAAGGCTTTTGAATTATAAAGTTGGAACGTTTATTGTTCAGACACCAAACATGAAAAAATTACTTATCGAAAGATTGTTTAAAAATAAAAAAGATAAATGGTCACAAATTAAAATTATACCTTTATTGCCTTTAAAAATAAAAAAAAGAAAAATTAAAAAAAAAAAATTTTTTAACTTTATTTATGTAGCGGAAGGACTGCCGCATAAAAACCATAAACAATTGATAGAAGCCTGGGTAGAATTATCAAAAAAAAACATTACTCCTACGCTTACATTGACCATTGGAAGTAAATATAAAAGTATTATTAATTACATAAATAAGAAAAAAAAAATTCATAAACTTAAAATAAATAATTTAGGACAAATTTCTCAAGAAAGTTTAGTCAAACAATATGACAAAGCCTCAGCATTAATTTATCCATCTTATTCAGAGTCATTCGGACTGCCTTTGTTAGAGGCCTCTTCTTGTAATTTACCAATCATAGCTTCAGAATTAGATTTTGTAAGAGATGTGTGCAATCCTGAACAAACCTTTGATCCTAATTCTTATATTTCTATCTCAAAAGCTGTTGAGAGATTTTTGAATTTGAAATTAAACAAATTAAAAACTTTCTCTGATGAAAATTTTGTCAATAAAGTCTTAAATGAAAATTAGGATTTATTTGATAAATTTTTATCTATATTCAATCTTCCAAGGGTCCCAGAAATTATAATCAAATCTATAATCATCATTCAAGCTATCTTTAGTGTTTTTATCTGAATAGAAAGTTATTTTAGTATTTGGTTCAAGTGACATAAAGCCGTTAGCATATCCAGAGGGAATTTCTAAAATTTTAGGATTTTTTTGTGATAAAAAAAATTTTTTTATGTCAAGTTCTTTTGAAGGTTTTTCCCAATTATCAATTTTGACCAAACATATCATTGCAGATCCCTCTCTAACCAAAGCAGCCTTAGACTCATTTTTGTGCCCATGCCAGGCCCTTATAAAATTACTTTGATAATTTGTTACATCATAAAATCTAACATATTTGGTTAAATCAAATGAATTACAAAAACGTAAGTATCCCCTTTCATCAACTGCTGTGTCGACATTGATTAAATTAATTTTACTCATATAGAAAATTATTTATATTTTTTAATTCTCTTTTATTATCACTAATAAATGACTTAGTCGTTAGTAAATTACTATATATGTTATCTCTAAATTTTATTTCTTTTTGCGTAAAGACTTTATTAAATTGGTTTATTGAGTCTAATATAGTGAAGAATTTTTCATTAGGAAAAAGATTTTTATATTTTTTAAAAGATACAGCATAATTTCTAGCATCAACGTTTTCACTTAATAGCAATATAGATGAACCTGGAATATTTTTTTCAATTAGTTTTGCAATATCATTTATCGTACCATTTAGTTCATCACATCCAACATTGTATATGTCTTGAGTATTAGTAATTTTGTAATTTAAAAAATTCATTATAGAGTTAGATGCATCTTTAACGTGTAAAAATGGTCTTTCTTGTTCTCCCCCATAAACGGTTATTTTTTTATCATAGTATGCTTGTGCTATGAAAAGGTTAACTACTAAATCAAACCTTAATCTTTCAGCTGGACCAAATATTGTTGAAAATCTTAAAATTTTAGTATCAATTTTACTTTCCATTAATTCATTTTCAGAGTCTAATTTTGTCTGAGCGTAAAGTGAGACTGGATTTGTAGAGCTATTTTCATGACAAATTTCATTAGTTTTTCCATATACTGAGCAACTAGAGGCAAATATTAATCTTTGAATTTCATATTCAAAACAAAGATCTTTAATTATGTTTGTAGTTTTTATGTTAAAATATCTAGTATCTTTTTCGCTAAAAGCACAAGCTGGATCACCAACTAAACCTGCCAAATGAACTACTTTAGAGTTTTCTTTAAGAAGCTTACCAAGCAATATGACATCACTAGCATATCCTTTTATAAAATTAAAATTAGAATATTTACTAAATTTTTTTAAAACATCATCACCATACATACAACAATCAAGGACAGAAACTTTACTTCCTTTGTTTAAAAGGTCTAAAACTACACCTGAACCGATATACCCGAGACCACCTATTATTAGAGTTCCCTGTCTAGACTGGTTATAATTTTTTATAAAATTAATTTTAAATTCTCTAATATTTAGCAATACTCTAGGCAGTATAAATATAAATAAAAGAAGTAAATCTTGAAAAATAATTAATTCATAATAGATAGGAAATCCAAAAAATAATAATTTTATAATCGATAAAATTATACTTGATATTACTATTATCTTTAATTTATCAAGTATTTTAAGTATAGATGAATTATTATAAAATTTAATTATTATATAAAATAAAACCAAAGAAATATTAAAAATAAAGATTGAAAAGAGTGTAGCTAGATTTACTAAGTTTAAAAATATTACACCTACAAGCAAAATTGCAAATAAATCATATACAACAGAGTAAATTTTTGAGCTCATCAAAGAATTATCTATCAAATTTATTTATATTTGTCTTTAAAACTCTGTTAAGAAAAATAAATTACATAATAATGTATTAATAATTTATTTTATTTAATTAATTAAATTAAGAATTAATTATTTCTAAATATAAATCACTAAATTAAGAATTTTATATTTAAATTTTTTTTTATCTAACTCTTGTTGCCTGTTAGCTTATTGTAACTTTTGGCAGTGGAACTATAAATTTTCCACCGTTTTTTAGATATTCTGACCTTTTTTTTGAAATTTCAGCATGAAATGGCCATGCAAATAATACAAAATAATCTGGATAACCTACTTTTTTTAAATCATCCCATGATATAATTTTTACGTGTGTGCCCGGAGTATATTTTCCTCTTTTTGCTGGCGCATCATCTACAACATAATCTAGGATACTATTATTAAGATTACAATAGTTCATTATTATTGTACCTCTTCCTGACGCCCCATAACCATAAATTTTTTTTTTTTCTTTTTTAAGTTTTTTTATTATTTTAATAATGTCAGTTCGAGTTTTATTTATCTTATTATTGTAGTTTGTTAAGTAAGATAGTTTATTAAAGCCATTTTTATTTTCTTCATGTAGATATTTTTCAACATTTTTTGAGTTCTTTCTTTTATTTTTAATTCTGCAACATGAAAATCTAAGCGAACCTGATCTTAATTTTATTTTTTCAATATTGAAAATTCTTAAATTATAATTTGAAAGAAACTTTTTGAGGGATTTTATTGTATAATAAGTCATATGTTCATGATACATCATATCGTACTGTAACTCTTTAATAACCGTTCCCAAATAGTATATCTCAAAAATAAAAGTTCCATTCTCATCAAGTAGATTATCAATACCGCTAGCAACTGATTTCATATTATCAATATGACCAAAAGAAAAGCTAGAAACTATAAGGTCAATTTTATGAAAACGCGATTTAATTTTTTTTGATAATTCTAAGTCAAATGGCTTATTGTATGAACTAATTTTTTTGTTACTTATTTTTTTTATTACATTTTTTGCTGGATCAACACCAATACAATTTATTCCAACTTTTTTAACCATATGATTAAGGAAAACTCCATCATTACATCCAATCTCTAAAACATTCCCACCGTTTTTTAAATATTTTTTTGTAACCATATTTGATAAATCAAAAAAGTGATCGATCAAAGTATTTATACTAGAGGAAAAATAAAAATATTTTTTAAATAAAACATCCAAAGGGATTACGGTATCAACCTGAACACTTGAACAATTTTTACAAAATTGCATTGCCATAGGGTATAAAATTTCATTTTTAATTTGAGATCTAGAGAGAAAAGCTCCTGCTAAAGGCATTCTTCTAAAATTAATAAAAATTTTTACTTTATCGGAATCACAAAGTCTGCATTTTTTAAGTTTTTTATAAACCATAGTTTTGAACTTATTTTAAAATTTGTATATAATTTATGTAGTTATATATATTTAAAACAATATTTTATCAAAATTAAATTGACTTACATATTAATAATTCCAATTTTTAATGAAGAACCAAATATTGAAAATTTATTAAATGTTTTGAGAAAGAGTTTTTTAATAAATGATGATAATTGTATTCATATTATACTTATTAATGATGGAAGTAGCGATAAGAGTGAGCATTTAATTAGATCTAAGATTAAATATAATAAAAAGATAGTCTTACTAAACCATAAAAAAAATATGGGTTATGGTGCTGCTATAAAAACTGGCATTAACTACTCTAAAAATTTATCAAAATATGTTGTATTTGCTGACTCCGATTTAACAAATCCAATAGATGATATAAAAAAAATTTCCACTTATATGGAGCAAGATGTAGATTTCATTCAAGCTAATCGATATAAAAAAAGTACAGAAAGCATACAAGTTCATAGAAAATTAATTGGTATATTGGGTAATTGTCTTTGCAGATTTTTCATGAATATGAAAATTGATGATTATACTAATGGTTTTAGAGCTGTAAAAACTAATTTGTACAACAAAATTAATTTAAGAGAAAATGACTTTAGTGTAATTATGGAAGAAAAATATAAATTAAAAAAATTTATGAGTACTATAGCAGAGTTTAGTACAGTTTTAGGTAAAAGAAGTAATAATTTAAACAAAAGCTCTTTTGAATATAGCTTTAAATTAATATCTAAATATTTATTTTATTGTATTTTGACAATAATTAAAATTAACAAGAATTTGAAAAAAATTGATTAGAATATTAATTCTTGGTTCTTCAGGGATGTTGGGCGCTCAAATGGTAGCGGATTTTAACAAGTTTAATAATAAGGATAATTTAAAAATATTTAATTCCTCAAGAAAACGATCAAAAAACAAAATTTTTTTTAATGTTTTTAATAAAAAATCATATAAAAATATTGAAGCTACCAAACCACACTATATCATTAATTGTATTGGATTAATTAAACCAAAAATTTCAATTAACTCTTTAAAATCTAATACCGAATGTTTTAAAATCAATTCAATGTTTCCTTTATATTTATCAAATAATTTTAAAAATTCAAAAATAATTCATATTTCAACAGACGGTGTTTTTGATGGATTTAAAGGAAATTATTTAGAAACAGAGAAACCTTCATCTACTGATATTTATGGTATTAGCAAGATCATGGGAGAAATAAAAAGAAAAAATGTGATGAATATTCGGTGTTCAATTATTGGGTTTGAAAAAAAAACTAATAATTCTATTCTTAGTTGGTTTTTGAAAAAAAATTCGAAAAACATTAATGGTTATAAGAATCAATTTTGGAATGGAATTACTACACATGCATTATCAAAAATATGTATAGGAATCATTAGAGCTAAATTATTTCGAAATGGTCTATTTCATATTTTTTCAAAAAATAAAGTTACAAAGTATAAGTTGTTATGTATTTTAAATGAAATTTTAAATAATAATTTTAAGAAAGTTAAACCAGTTAATTCTATAAATCCTATTAATACAACATTAGGAACAATTCATAGTAAATATATTTTAAGAATTTGGAAATCTTCAGGTTATAAAACTATCCCAACAATAAAATATTTGATAAAAGAATTGATTTAATTGCGTACGAGGGTATACATCGTTTAATGTCAAACAAACCTCATTTATGTATAATTCTTGGCATAAGGCCAGATGTTATAAGAGCAAGTATATTTCTTAATTTAATTAGAGAAGACTCGAGAGTGAAAGTTACTTTTATTTGGTCTGGTCAACATTACTCAGACAATCTAAAAGATATTTTTTTCAAAGAACTTGGAGTTAAAGACCCTGAGATTGAACTAGGTGCAACAGGTGATAATGATGCGGAAGTAAGCTCATCTATTATTTCAAAACTTTATCCAGTTTTAGAAAAACTAAAACCTGATGCAGCGATGTTTCTTGGAGATACAAATACAGTTATATCCTGCATTGCTGCAGCTCAATTAAATATTCCAATTATACATTTTGAAGGTTTGATGCGATCATATGACTGGAGAATGCCTGAGGAGAAATATAGGGGCATTATAGATCATTTGTCAGATGTGATTTATACATATTACCCTGAGTATGAAAAGCAGGGTATTGACGAGGGTATTAATCCCAAGGCGATAGTGCTAGTTACAAATCCAATAGTTGATATTTTAAATAAATATTTTTATGAAAAAAAAGATTTTTTTGAAAAATTAGCTAATGAAGATTTTTTCAAAAGTCGAAATTTAAAAAAAGGTAGTTATTACGTAGCAACCTGGCATAGAAGAGAAAATGTACATATACAGTCCTCGGTAAGATCTATACTAGAATTGTTATCTAAAGCACCCATGATGGTTTATATGCCAACTTCTTATAGAACTCAAAAGGTATTAAAAGAAATGAGCTTAACTATTCCAAATAACGTTAAAATAGTAGATCCTGTTGGGTATAACGAATTCCTTGTTTTAATGACTAATTCAGCAGGTGTCATAACAGATTCTGGAACAGTAGTTGAAGAAACTTCAGTCTTAGGAATTCCTTCATTACAAATGAGAAAAGCTACAGAGAGGCCACAAACATATGACTCAAAAAGTAGTGTAAAATTTGACCCTAGTAGACCTGAAGATTATCCTGCAGAAATTATTTATAAAAAACTTTCTTTTTTATCTAAAACAAAGTGGGATCATAATTTAGGTGATGGAAAGGCTTCAGAAAGAATTTATTTAGATGTAGTTGATAGGCTAATTAATAAGAAGATTTCAAATCATAAAAGAGAAGATTATCATTTAAATACTGAACGATCATATCGAGAAGATGGCATTACCATTAAGTAAACTATTAATAGTCAATTAATGTTTCAAGAATATCAGAATTTATTTGTTATTTATTCTGTTGGACTTATCTCAATAATCTTATTTAGCTGCCTTACCTATTTTGTTTCAAACAAATTTTCTTTTAAAATTAATAAAAAACAAAGTTACTATATTTTTTATTTTTCATTAGTATTTTATATTTTATCAGTCTTGTGCCTAACTTTTAGTAAAATTCAAGCACTTCATCATTATGTAGATTTTGCGACACATCTAGAGATTCTCTGGAGAAATTATCAAGGCTTAGGTTTGACTACATTAATGTCTGAAAAATATCATGGAGGGAGCAATTGGTTTGCAGCTCACTTTACTCCTATTATTTTTTTGACATATGTTCCTGCTTTTGCAATTTGGCCAAGTCCTTACATGATACCGGTTTCAGAAACTTTATTTATACTAAGTTCGTTGTTACCATTATGGCTTATATCTAAAAAGTATTTAAATTTAAATTTAAGCAGATTGTTTATTTGTTCTTTTTTATTTTATCCAACTATTTTTTACACAAATTTATATGGAATATCTTATATTGAGTTATGTATACCTTTATTTTTATGGATGTTTTATTTTTTTGAAGAAAAAAAAAATATATTATTTATTTTTTCCTTATTTCTATGTTTAATGGTTAGAGAAGAGGTTTCGTTGGTAGCAGCTTTCTTTGGAATTTATATGATAATTCAAAAAAGAACTTTGATAGGTTTTGCTACTATATTAATAAGTTTAATTTATTTTTACACAGTAGTATTTTTGATTATGCCTTCCTTTAGAGATGAGGACTTTAGCAAAGCCCATATAGCAGCGGTTTGGTTTAAAGGTTGGGGAGATACTTATTTAGAAATGATAACTTACATATTATTTAACCCAATTGATTCATTAAGCAAAATTTTAATTCCACCAAAAATTGGAAATTTTATAATGATTTTAATACCCTTACTTTTTATTCCATTAAGCAATATATTAATTTTTTTTATAGCCATACCCAATCTTGCTATGACCTTTTTAAGTTTTTCTATAACTCATAGTAGTTATATTTTGTATTATTTGTCTCCATCTATACCAGTTTTTTTTTACGCAACAATTTCAGGATTAAATAAGGTTAACAATTTAAAATTTATTAATCAAAATGCACTTATTCAATCAATTCTAGTGGCTAGTATTTCTACTACTGTTTTCTTTGGAGCCACACCTATTTCGATTGCGTTCTGGAATAAAGATTACAAAGTTGGTAACTTTTATACTTCTAATTTTCATTATAGTGCATATATAGAACTAGATAGGCACATTGCAGCAAAAAAAATTATTAAGTTAATTCCAAGAGACAAAGTTGTTTCGGCAGAACAACACTTTATGCCATTATTATATAAAAATAAAAAAATGATAATTTTTCCTTCACCAGAAAAAGAAATAGATTATGTTTTAATTGATAGGTACAATCCAAAAAAAACAGGTGGGTATTTTCCTAATACTTTAAGAACAGATCCAGAATTTGAATATCAAAAATACTTTAAGAATAAAAATTGGGAAATTATAAAAGAAGATTTAGGTGTTACACTATTTAAAAGAATTGATTAATTATTTAAATTTCTTAAATTTGAGTAAAAAATTTAATAATAGTATATATAGTCAATGAACTCTGATGAAGTCTGAATTAAAAAAATATAAATAAAATGTATAATCTTTGTATTTTAACATCTCATTTTTATCCAGTTAAATCATCTTGTAGTAGTCTATTTAGGGATCTTATCAAATCATTATTAAATGAAAATTTTAAAATTACAGTAATTAGCATTTCAGGAACTGAAAATAAAATAAGAATAATTAGTACAAATAAAATTAAATATATAAGTATAAAAAACTCTCATCTCAAATCAAAAAATAATTATTTAAGAGCTATAGGTGAGATAGCTGCGATATTAAAAATACGAAGCTTTTATGATAAAAAAGATTTTCCAAATTTTGATCAAGTAATCGTATATTCACCATCTATTTTTTGGAGCATCCTATTACTTAAATTAAAAAAAAAAATAGTTTCCATTAAACTTGGAGATTTATATCCCAAATGGTTAGTTGATCACAAAATTATAAATAAATTTAGTCTTAATTATTTATTTTTAAAGTTTTTTGAGATGCTCCTTTATTTACAGGCAGATAATATCTATGTCCAAACCAAAAAAGATATCCAATATTTGATTAAATATAAAAAAATATTGAATTTTAATGATGGTGTGATTTATAATTGGATTAATACTAAAGTCTTAACAGAAAAAAAAGATAAAGAAAAAAAAAGAAAATATATAAGGTTTATATTTTTAGGAGTAATTGGTATTGCTCAAGATCATAAATTATTAAATAAAATGATACAATTTTGTAATGAGCAAAAATTTAAATCCAGTTTTTTTTTTATTGGATCAGGAACAGAGAAAGAAAAATTAATTAATTTAACCAACAAAAACAATAATGTCTTTTTCTACTCAGAAATGAATATTCATGAGGTTGATAAAATTATCGAAAAATGCGATGTTTGTATCAGCACTCTCAGTAAAAATTTTTATTCAGAAAATTTTCCCGGAAAAATTTTAAGATACATGGTTAATAATAAGCCCATATTAGCTCATTCCCCAAATAATTTTTTTTTAAAAAACTTAATTGAAAAGCACTCTTTAGGCCTATTCTCCTCTGATGAAGATCAATTATTTAAAAATATTTCACTTATTTTTTCAGATTTTAGCTCTTTTAAAAAAAAAGGAAAAAATGGATTAAGTGTAGTTAAAAATAATTTTTCTTGTGAAAATGCCAAAAAGATACTTTTCCCAGAAATATGAAAATTTATGTGACTGGATCAACTGGATTTATTGGTACTCATCTTGTAAATCAACTTTTGAAGTTATCATATAACGTTCTTGCTCCAATAAGAAATTTCAAAACTAATCAAAAAAAATTTCACAAAAACTTAAATTTATTAGATTTAGAAAGTGCTGAAGAGACAAGTAAGTATTTTGAAAATCTTGGCCAAATTGATTGTCTGATTCATTGTGCTGCTAGAACTCATGTTATGGAAGATAAAAAAAAAAACCCCTTAAATGTTTATAGAGAAGTAAATGTGAAAAAAACTAAAAAACTTGCTGAAGCCGCTGCTGCACATGGAATCAAGCGTTTTATATTTTTGAGTTCGATTAAAGTAAATGGTGAAAAAACTAATGGATCTAATTATTTTAATTTTTACGATAAACCAAAGCCAGAGGATTTTTATTCTATATCCAAATTTGAAGCTGAAAAGGTATTATGGGAAATATCGCTGAGAACAGGTTTAGAGGTTATTATAGTACGTTTACCCTTAGTCTATGGTTATGGAGTAAAAGGAAATTTAAAAAGGTTGATAAAACTTGTGAGGTTAGGGATTCCATTGCCGTTAGGTTTAATAAAAAATCAAAGATCTATGATTGGAATAGATAATTTAGTTGATTTTTTAATAAAGTGTATCGACCATCCTAATGCTGCTGAAAAAACTTTTTTAGTTTCTGATGGAAAAGATTTATCAACCCCTAATCTTATAAAATACATATCAAATTTTATGGGATCTAACAGTCGCTTATTTCCTTTTCCTATTTCTTTGCTTAAATTTCTATCGATCATTATTGGTAAAAAAAAAGAAATTGAAAGATTGACCGAGTCTTTAAAAATAGATACTAGCCATGTGAAAAGTGTATTAAATTGGAAGCCACCCATAGATGTTGCTGACGGTATTAAAAAAATGATACAGGGCAAATGATACGTTTGTTTGACATTTTGTTTTCACTTTTAGGCTTAGTTTTTTTATCTCCTTTATTGATTGTATTTTTATTTTTAGGTTTGTTAGATAATGGATCACCTTTATTTTTCCAAAAAAGAGTAGGTCGAAATCTCAAATCGTTTTTATTAATAAAATTTAGAACTATGCCCATCAAGACTAAATCTGTTGGAACTCATTTAATCAAAAATATACAATTTTCTTTTTTTGGCTATTTTTTGAGAAGAACAAAACTTGATGAAATTCCACAATTATTAAATGTTCTTTTCGGTGATATGAGTATAGTTGGGCCTAGGCCATGCTTGTTAAATCAAAAAAAATTAATTAGTGAGAGAAAAAAAAGAGGTGTGTTTAAAGTAAAACCAGGTATTACTGGTCTTGCTCAAATAATGGGTGTAAATATGAGAACCCCGACACTTTTATCAAAAATAGATTTAAAAATGATTAATGAAATGAATTTAACTTATTATTTTTACTATATTTTTAAAACAACTTTGTTGATAATTGGGCTTAAATAATTTTTTTCTAAATTATCAAATATAAATATTTTTTATTTTAAGCTAAAATCTAGGCAACCAAGAGTTAGTGTTATTTACTAATAGTATTATATTGATATATTTAAGTAGTTGTTTATTTATAATATGGTCAAATGTATATTTCTGAAAAAGTATTAAAAGATGTAATTAACTTACCTCGTTATTTAAAGATAATTATTGCGATTATTTTAGATATTGGGATTTGTGCTGCTTGTACATGGATAGCCTTTTATCTAAGACTAGAGGAATTTATTAAAATTAGTGATGCATTTGTTATATCAGTATTAATTTCTATAGGTTTAGCAATCCCTGTATTTTGGTCATTAGGTCTTTATAAGTCAATGTTTCGATTTGAAGGTTTGACAATTGTAGTACCTATGGCGGTTGCCACATTAATTTATGGTTTTTTTTATTTTGCAATAATTAGTATTTATGGAATTCAAGGTATACCAAGGTCTATTGGCGTTATTCAGCCTTTATTATTATTTTTTGGAATTACAGGTTCACGAGTAATTATAAAAAATTTATTGTCCAGAAGTTCAAATAACAAAAAGATTAAAAATAAAAAGAGAGTATTAATTTATGGAGCTGGTACTGCTGGAAGACAGCTACTATTTAGCTTGGAGAATAATCCAGAAATGAAAGTGATTGGTTTTTTAGATGATGATCAGCAATTTCATAAACAATTGATATTAGGTCAAACAGTATATGATCCATTGAATATTGATAAAATAATAAATCAAAAAAATGTTGATTTAGTCTTACTTGCTCTTCCGTCAATTAGTCGAGTAAAAAGAAACCAAATTATAGATCATTTAAATCGAAATAAAATTACAGTTAAAACGTTACCATCTATTCAAGATATAGTTGATGGAAAAATTTCAGTTTCAGATATTAAAGATTTATCTGTTGAAGATCTTTTGAGTAGAGAGCAAGTTAAGCCAAATTTTGAGTTGTTGTCTAAAAATATAAATTCAAAAGTAGTATTAGTAACTGGTGCAGGTGGCTCTATAGGATCTGAAATATGTAAACAAATAGTAAAATTAAAACCAAAAAGATTATTATTATTAGAATTGAATGAATTTGCTCTTTATAAAATTAATGAAGAGCTCAAAAACAAAAAATTCAATTTTGAAATTATTCCTCTACTTATTAACATACAAAACTCTACAAGAGTTAATGAGATATTTAAAACTTTTAAAGTTGATACAGTTTACCATGCAGCAGCATACAAACATGTTTCTTTGGTTGAAGAAAATATTTGCGAAAGTATTAAAAATAATGTTTTGGGTACATTTCAAATTGCACAAATTGCTATTAGCAATAATGTCTCTAATTTTGTCCTTATTTCAAGTGATAAGGCGGTAAGATCAACTAATGTTATGGGTGCAAGTAAACGGTTGGCTGAGATTTGTATTCAATCTCTTTATAACAGTACAAACACAAATGCCAAATTTGCAATTGTTAGATTTGGTAATGTTTTAGAGTCATCTGGTTCAGTAATTCCTAAATTTAAAAAACAAATTAAGGAGGGAGGTCCAGTAACTTTAACCCATCCAGAGGTTACACGTTATTTTATGACAGTAACCGAAGCATCACAATTAGTTATTCAAGCAGGATCAATGAGTGAAGGTTGCGAGGTATTTGTTTTAGATATGGGTCAAAGTATAAAGATTAGAGATTTAATTTATAAAATGATCAAACTTTCAGGACTTACCGTAAAAGATATAAATAATTTAGAAGGAGATATTGAGGTTAAGGTGATTGGACTTAGACCGGGTGAGAAATTATATGAGGAACTTTTACTAGGAGACAATCCTCAAAAAACATATCATGAAAAAATTCAGAAAGCGCAAGACCCATATATTCCTTTTAGCCAATTAAAAATAGAATTAGATTTCTTATCCACATTATTAGAGGAGGATAAGTCTAATGAAGTAAAAAATTTACTAGACAAATTAATTCCCTCTTATAAGTCAAACTCTAAAATTATTGATCATATTTATTTAAGAAAATTAAATTCTAATAAAAATATTAAATCTTTTTCAAAAATTGAGGGAAATGAAAACAAAGTAATAAGCATTAAGGCAAAATAGATCTATATTAGTATAATATTTAAATTTTTTTTATGTATAATTTTGCGAAGCATAATGCTGTTTTAATTAATTTAATAATAGCTTCAATTATACCTTTTTTAATCTGGGGACCTTTTGTTCCAGACTTGATAGTAAGTATTTCTGCTATATTTTTTTTATACCATGTAATTAAAAATAAAAATTTTGATTATTTTCTTAATAAACCCTTCCTTATTTTTTTCAGTTTTTGTATTTATTGTATTTTTTTAAGTATATTTGTAGCAGAGGAAACTTTACTTAGTTTTGAAAGTTCTCTGTTTTATTTTAGAATAGGTGTATTTAGCTGTTTTATTTGGTATCTGATTGATCAAGATAAAATTATTTTAACTTATATTTACTATTCATTAATTTTATGCTTTTCAGCTTTGATTGTTGATGGTTATTTTCAACATTTTACTGGAGCAAATTTATTTGGTTTAGAAATAAACAATGTTCGTGTTTCGTCATTTTTTGGGGATGAGCTTATTATGGGTTCATATTTGTCAAGATTATTTCCTTTGTTGTTTGCATTATTCTTAGTAAAACCAAAGCGTAAATTTGAAACTTATTTTATAGGACTTTTATTTATTTTAGTTGATGTATTAATTTTCATGTCAGGTGAGCGAACTGCTTTCTTTTTTTTAAATTTATCAACAATTTTTATTATTTTATTAATTAAAGACTACCAAAAATTTAGATTAGTAACGTTTCTAATTGCTGTATTGTGCATAAGTTTCTTAAGTTTAAATTCAAATTTAAGTGATAGAGTTTTTAAAGATACTGCTAAAGATATAGGTCTTATATCAGATCAAAATGACAAGAAGTTGAATTTTTTTACACCACATCATGATAGTCTTTATAGAACTGCATATAAAATGTTTAAAGATAAACCGATACTAGGACATGGCCCAAAAATTTTCAGAATTAAATGTAAAGATAAAAATTATTCTACAGGAGAATTTTCTTGTTCAACTCATCCACATCATTTTTATTTACAATTATTAGCTGAAACTGGTATCTTAGGCTTCTTATTTTTATTAAGTGCATTAATTTATGTTTTTTATAATGCTTTGAAACAATTAAAGTCCATAATCTTAAAACAAAAAAGACATCTTACGGATTATCAAGTTTGTTTATTGGCTGGGATACTAATAACACTTTCTCCTATTAATCCAAATGGAAATTTTTTTAATAATTGGCTTATGATAGTCTATTGTTTGCCTGTTGGATTTTATCTACACTCTATTTACTCAAAGAATAACTAAATTGGAATTATTTTGTCTTTTAAGATTAAAATTTAAAATTAGATAATATTTAAATAAACTCTTAAAATGTTTATATTTGATATTATTTATGTTATAAAAATTTTAATACTTATTTAGTAATGAAAAAAAAAAACTTTCAATTGATAATGAAATTGATTTTTTTGAACTATTTAAAACTATTTGGGATGGAAAAATAATTATTATTTTAACTGTAACAATTTCATTTGCAGTATCTAGTTTTATTATTAGTCAAAAACCAAAAAATTATAATATTTCATTAAAAATTAAGCCTGCCCAAATTTATGAGATTAATAACTTTTTGTTGGTAACCAGTTTTATCAAAAATAATGAGACTTTATTAAACGTAAAAACAGATTCAATTACAGTTAACGATATAGAAATTTATAATAAATTTATCAATCATTTAACTGATTATGAATTGGTAATGAATATTTTAAAAAAAAATGAATCAATTAAAAGACGTATTTCTCAATTATCTGAAAAAGATAAAGAATTTGCCTTATATGAATATTCTCAAAAAATTATGGTTAGTGAAATTGGAGGAAATGAGCATGTTGTAAATTTGGTTTGGGATAATATAGACGAAGGTAAAGAAATCTTAAAACAGATTATTAATCTTACAAAAAAAAATCTGGCAAAAACAGTTTTCATAAAGTTGAAAAATAGCTTAGATTTGATTAAAAATATTCACGAAAGAACAAATTCTTTAAGAATAGAATATTTATTAGAGCAACGTGATTTAGCAAGAGAACTGAATATTTCAGAAAATCAAATAAATTCAATTAATTTATATCAATCCTTAACTGCATCAAATATTTCTAATACTCAAGAAAATATTGCTTATTATTTAAGAGGATATAAAGCGATTGAAAAAGAAATATCTCTAATTAGAAATCGAGATTTTCAAAGCATAAAGGATGTAAAAAAAACTATTAGTTCATTAGAATTAAACAATCAAATTAAGTGGGTTAATTTTAATATATATTCGATGAGTGCAAAATCTAAAAATAATTTCATCGGACAACAGATAATATCAATAATTTTAGGTTTATTATTAGGGTTAGGTTTAATCCAAATATTTAGAGCTTATAGTTTTTTTAACTACAAAAAATAATTAGGCTTAATTTTAACATTTAATTGTCATTTTTAGATTTAAATTATGATAAATTGTTCTTTACATAGTGGTTTAATTTTAGTACTAAAACGCTGCCTGGTGATTATTGCGAAAGTGTAATACCCGATCCCATTCCGAACTCGGCAGTCAAGCCTTTCAGCGCCAATGGTACTTTGTCTTAAGACA
>MDTG01332307.1_pt1 | contig 16195 bp, 12 predicted proteins | sample 811421 | NCBI WGS metagenome assembly MDTG01 (sample SAMN05326645, study PRJNA326480) | marine metagenome | isolation source: seawater | place: Pacific Ocean: South East | collected 2011 | reverse complement strand
CCACGCCTGCCGCGGCCATGCTTAGCGAAATCGCGCCCGAACGGCTGCCGGAGGCTGCAGTCGCTGCGCTGGAGGCCACGCTGGACGACGCCGATGCCGATCTGGAAAGCCGCGCCGCCGCCGGACTGGCGATGGGCCGGTTGCTGGAAACGCGCGGGGATCACGAGCGGGCCTTCGACGCTTTCGCCGCCGGCAACCGTGCACTCAAGCGCCGTGCCGCCAGGCGCGGGCATGACTACGATCACGAATCGGTAGAAGCGAGCGTAGATGCGCTGCAAAAGACTTTCCTCGACCGGATCGATGCGACGGGAGACGACGGCATCGGACTGGCGTTCATCGTCGGCATGCCGCGTTCCGGGACCACGCTTCTGGACCGTATCCTGGCGGCCCATCGGCAGGTCGTCAGCGTTGGCGAGCATGCGATGATGCCCGCGATCGCCGAGCGCGCCGGCACGGAATGCGGCGATTCCCGGCAGTTCGAGGCAGGGCTTGCCGCGTCGGCCGATCGGTGGCGCTCGCAGTACCTTTCCAGTCTGCCGCACAAGCCCGGCGCGGACCGCATGATCGTCGACAAGCTGCCGCTGAACTTCTGGAACGTCGGGTTGATCGCGCGCCTCTTTCCGCGCGCCGTGATCATCCATGCGTGCCGCGATCCGCGTGATGTCGGGCTTTCGAGCTTTCGGCTCCGGTTTCCGGATGCGTTCAGATACGTCAACGATTTCAATGATTTCGCGCACTATTACGCCCAGCATTCGAGGTTGATGGCGCATTGGCTCACGGTGGTGCCGGGGTCAATCCTCCGGATCGACTACGAGCAGGTCGTCGATTCGATCGAGCCTTCGGTGCGCCGCCTCCTGGACGCCTGCGGATTGCCCTGGGACCCGGCCTGCCTGAAGTTTTCCGAGAATCGGGAAGCGGTTTACACGCTGAGCATGGGGCAGGTCAGGCGCGAGCTTTATCGTGACGCGACCCGGCGCTGGCGGCGTTACGGAGACCGGCTTGCCGATCTGGAGCGCGCGCTCGAAGACAGTGGCGTCGAGCTGCCGCCGGCCTGATTCCAGCTTCCTCTCGCCCGACCGGGCGATTCGCCGCGCGGTGCCAGGGCTCATGCCGTATCCACGTGTACTTCTCGATCTGTTACGGTGGGTGCAATTAGGCGGCAAGCGATCTTGTCGCCTTTTTTATTCACCCGTTCAAACCACTCAATCGTGAGGATTCAGTTCCATGTCGAAATTCGGAGTCATCGGTTCAAATGCATTGATTGGCATCGCGCTGGCACTGTCGGCCGGCCCAGCCTTGTCCCAGCAGGCGTCGCAGCAATCGCCGCAACAAGCGACACCGGGCGCCCCGGGCGCTGGATTGATGCAGCAGGTACAGCAAAAGCAGGCCGAAATCCAGCAGCTCAACCAGCAGCTGGCCCAGATTCAGCAGGCCACCATCGAGGCCAACCCCGGGCTGGCCGATCAGCGTGACGAATTGCTGGCCAACGTGGACGAGAAAATGGTCGAGGCCGGCCACGATCCCGACGCCTCGCGGGAAAGGATCGGCGAGCTTCAGGAGCAGCTGCAGGGCGGCGAACTTTCAACCGATGAAAGCCAGTCGGTTACCCAGGAAATTCGCCAGGAGCAGACCCAGCTCCAGCAGGCCCAGCGCCAGGCGATGCAGGATGAAGCCATCCAGACCGAGATTCAGAGCCTGAACGAGGGCCTGGTCGAAGCGATGCGCGAACAGAATCCGCAGACCGAGCAGCTCATCGCCCAGCTCCAGACGGCGCAGCAGGAATACCAGGCGCTGATGCAGCGCGCCATGCAGCAGCAGGGCGCCATGCAGCAGCAGGGTCCGGGCGGCGACTGACTCTCCGCCGGCGGCGCCGACTGCACCCCGCGATCGCACCCCGGGTGCATTCGGCGCTGCCATTCCCGCCATCCGAACTATCCGCATGGCCCGCTGGCCCGGTCAACCGCTGTAAAATCAGGGCTTGTTCCCTCCAGCCAATCGGCAATCAATGGCGAGATATTTTCTTGCACTGGCAGCGATTCTGGCCCCGCTGTTGTCGCTTCAGGCGGCTGAACTGGCGGCCGGCCCGATGCCCGGCCATTCGGCAATGCGGGCGGTCAAGGTCTGGGTGCAGACCGATGAACCCGCTTCGGTAGCCCTGCGCTACTGGCCCGAGGGCAGCGAACTGTCGGCCCGTTCCACGCCGGCGGTTGTCGCCGAGGCGACAACCGCCCACGCGGTCGAGATCGACGTGACCGGCCTCGAACCTGGCACCGAGTACGCCTACCGCGTGCTGATCGACGGCGAGACCGTCCCGCCGGCGTTCGAGCAGCGATTTCGCACCCAGCCGCTTTGGCAGTGGCGCAGCGATCCGCCGGCTTTTGCCTTCGCGCTGGGCTCTTGCGCCTATGTCAACCAGCCCGAGTACGATCGGCCCGGGCGGCCCTACGGCGGCGACTACCAGGTGTTCGACGCAATCGCCGGCAAGCGGCCCGATTTCATGCTCTGGCTGGGCGACAACGTCTACTACCGTGAAGCCGACTGGCATTCGGTTTCGGGCATGTACGCACGCTACAGCCATACCCGACAGCTGCCCGAACTGCAGCGACTTCTTGCAGGCACTCACCATTACGCCACATGGGACGATCACGACTACGGCCCCAACGATTCGGACCGGTCTTATCGCCTCCGCGAGCAGGCGCTGAAGATTTTCGGAGAATTCTGGCCGAATCCCGAATTCAGCTCGACCGTCGGCGGCGTGACCCACCATTTCGAGTGGCACGACGCGGCGTTCTTCATGCTGGACAATCGCTACTTCCGCCAGGCCAACGACCGCGTCACCGGCGAGCGCACGGTGCTTGGCCGCGCGCAGATCGAATGGCTGCTGGACGCGCTCAAGTCCAGTTCGGCCGCGTTCAAGTTCGTCGTGATGGGCGGCCAGTTCCTCAACAGCGCCGAGACTGGCGAGAACTACATCAACCTGGCGCCGGGCGAGCGCCGCGAGATTCTGGATCGAATCGACGCCGAAGACATTCCCGGTGTCCTGTTTCTTTCCGGCGATCGGCACCATTCGGTGCTGATGAAGAAGGAAAACGGCGTCGATTATCCGCTCTACGAATGGACCGTCTCGCCGCTGACCGCCGGCCCGAGTTCGCCGAGGGCCGGCGAGGACCAGTACCGGGTCCCGGGCAGTCTCTTCGAGCGCCGCGGGTTCGGCCTTGCCGAAATAAGCGGCCCCCGAGATGACCGGGTATTGCGCCTCGGCCTGCACGACAGCGACGGCGAGCGTATCTGGACGACCGAGATCTTCCAGCGCGACCTGCGGTGATTTCCGGGATCGTCTCCGCATTCCGGCGAACGGAAGGCCGGAATCGATCTGGTATAGTCGAAACGGGATGGGGAACGGTATTCAAAGAAACGGTCCGATGACTGTGCGTCGTCCACTGGAGCATCGGCCGTGACCACGGCATTTTCAAACTTCTTCCGATCGCGGAGTGTTAGATGAGAGATACGTTCAAGCTGGTTGGGCTGTTGTTGTCGGTCTTGCCGACGCTGGTCCTGGCTCAGGGCATGACCCTCGAGCAGATTGCCGATCTCGAGCAGGTCGGCAGCGCGCAGATCAGCCCCGACGGCGAGAGGATCGCCTACCTTCGATCGGTGCCGCGAGATATCCCCGAGGAGGAAGACGGTCCGGCCTGGAGCGAACTGCACGTCATCGAGGGCGACGAGTCGCAACCCTTCATTACCGGCCAGGTGAGCGTCGGCGGGATGGGCTGGCACCCCGATTCCCGGCGCATCGTATTTCTGGACAAGCGCGGCGACGATGCCACCACCCGGCTGTACGCAATTTCGGTCGACGGCGGCGAAGCGCGCACGATTGCATCCCTGGAGACCGACATCGCCGGCTATTCGTTCAGCCCGGACGGCAACCGCGTTGCACTGCTGGCGTTCGAACCCGAGGACGAAGCGGAAACGAAACTCGAGGAGCAAGGCTTCAACCAGGTCATTTATGAAGAAGGCCTGCGCGACCGACGCATCTGGATCGTCGACCTCGAAGACGCCGACGGCGAGGCGCGCAAGATTGCGCTGGAAGGCTCGATCCAGGACGTGGCATGGTCGCCGGCGGGTGACCGCCTGGCGGTCAAGATCATGCCGCAGCAGCTGGTCGACGACACGCTGGTATTCACGCGAATCCGGATCGTCGACCTGCAGGGCGAGGAACTCGGTCGCATCGAGAACCCGGGCAAGCTTGGCGAAATGGCCTGGAGTCCCGACGGACGTTACCTGGCGTTCATCGGCACCAATCTCATCAACGATTCGCGCGAAGGGCGCCTGATGGTGGCCGGCCGGGACGGCGGCGAATTCACCGACCTGATTCCCGGGCTGGAAGGGCACGTCTGGCACCTCGGCTGGCTGGAGGACGACCGGATCGGTTTCCTGAGCTATGAGGGGACGGGCGTTCGCGTGGGCGCCATCGACGCCGACGGCGGAAGCCAGAGAACGCTGCTCGAAGGCGGCCCCATCTTCACCGGCCTTTCGATATCCGGCGACGGCGCTGTGGTTGCGACCGGCAACACCCCGTCCCACCCCGACGAGGTCTACCGGATCGGCCGCGGGCGGGCCGAGCGCCTGACGAATTCCAACCCGTGGCTGGCCGACGTGGCGCTGGCAAGACAGGAAGTGGTCCGCTATCCGGCGCGCGACGGGCTGATGATCGAGGGCATCCTGGTCTATCCGCTGGACTACCGGGAAGGCGCCCGGTATCCGCTGATCCTGAACGTGCACGGCGGCCCGGAATCGCATTATTCCAACGGCTGGCTCACCGGCTATGCATCCCCGGCGCAGCACGCATCGGGCGAAGGCTACTTTACGTTCTTCCAGAACTACCGCGGCTCCACCGGGCGCGGCGTCGAATTTACTCAGCTGAGCTTCGGACGCCCGGCCATGGAGGAATTCGACGACCTGGTCGACGGCGTCGATTACCTGATCGAGCAGGGCATGGTCGACGGCGACCGGGTCGGGATTACCGGCGGTTCCTATGGTGGCTATGCCACCGCCTGGGGTGCGACCCAGTATTCCGAGCGCTTCGCCGCGGCCGTCATGAACGTCGGGCTGAGCAACCAGATCGCGGCATTCGGGACTTCCGACATTCCGTGGGAATTCAACCTGGTACACCTGGGTAAATGGCCTTGGCAGGACTGGGAGCTGTTTCGCCAGGCCTCGCCGCTCTATCACGTGGAAAAGGCCGCCACGCCGATCCTGATCCTGCACGGCGACGCCGATCCGCGGGTCGATCCGACCCAGTCGAGGATGTTCTACCGGTTCCTGAAGTTGCAGGAGAATCCGCCGCCGGTTCGGCTGGTGCTGTATCCCGGCGAGGGGCACGGCAACCGGCGCGCGGCCAGTCGCTATGATTATTCCATCAGGATGATGCGCTGGATGAACCATTACCTGAAAGGCGAGGGCGGAGAGCCGCCGCCGTACCGGGTCGATTATGGCTTCGAAGATCAATCCGACAATGATTGACAAATCAGCATCTTGAGCGTAAGTTCGACACTTGGCTTTAACATGCAGCTAGGCTTGGCCACCGCGCGGCTAGCGCGGTCGCGGGTCGGGGAAAGAATCTGATGGCATCTACTGTTGAATCTTTGGCCAGCGCGCGTCTTCCGGGTACCGGCCGTCGGCTCGTAGAGGAAGGGCTGCTCAGCGAGGAGCAGGCGACCGAGGCGCTGGAGAAGGCGGCCGAGCTGGGGCGTACCTTCACCAGTCACCTCGTACGGGAGAACCTGATCGACCCGGCCGGCTTTGCCCACGTGGCCGCCGACGAGTTCGGCCTGCCGCTGCTCGATCTCAATGCGGTCGACCTGCGCAACGCACCAGGTGAACTGGTGCGGGAAGACCTGATGCGCAAGCACCTGGTGCTTCCCATGCTCAAGCGGGGCAAGCGCCTTTTCGTGGCCGTCGCCGATCCGACCAACCAGTCCGGCATCGACGAGGTGGCGTTCACCACCGGCCTGAACGTCGAAGCCGTGCTGGCGGCGGCCGATTCCATCGGCCAGGCCATCGATCGGATGATGGCCGGCTCCAGCCAGGCCTTCGAGGAACTGACGGCCGGCGACGAGGACCTCGAGTCGCTCAGTTTCGAGGCCGACCAGCAGGAAAAGGAAAGCATCGAGGACACCTCCGACGACGCACCCATCGTGCGCTTCGTCAACAAGGTGCTGGTCGACGCGATCCGCAAGGAAGCGTCCGACATCCACTTCGAGCCCTACGAAGACAGCTACCGGATCAGGTTCCGCATGGACGGGGTGCTGAAGACCCAGATGCGCCCGCCGAACAAGATGTCCAGCCGGCTGTCGGCCCGCCTGAAGGTGATGGCCAACCTGGATATCGCCGAGCGCCGCGTGCCGCAGGACGGCCGCATCAAGCTCAACATCTCCAAGAATCGCGCGTTCGACTTTCGTGTCTCGACCTGTCCCACGCTCTGGGGCGAGAAGGTCGTGCTGCGTATCCTCGACGGCTCCGGTGCATACCTGAGTCCCGAGAAGCTCGGCTTCGAGCCTGATCAGAAAGAGATTTACCTGGATTCGATCAGCAAGCCCTACGGCATGGTGCTGGTCACCGGTCCGACCGGTTCCGGTAAGACGGTGTCGCTGTATACCGCGCTGGGGCTGCTGAACGACGAAGGCCGCAACATTTCCACGGTCGAGGACCCGGTGGAAATCCGCATGCCGGGCATCAACCAGGTCCAGCAGAACGCCAAGCAGGGCCTCACCTTCGCCAAGGCCCTGCGCTCGTTCCTGCGCCAGGATCCCGACATCATCATGGTCGGGGAAATTCGCGACATCGAGACCGCCGAAATCGCGATCAAGGCGGCCCAGACCGGTCACCTTGTCTTGTCGACTCTGCATACCAACGACGCCCCCCAGTCGATCACCCGCCTGGCCAACATGGGCGTCCCGCCCTACAACATCGTCTCGGCCGTGCACATGGTCATGGCCCAGCGACTGGCCCGTACCCTGCACAAGTGCAAGGTGCCCGAAGACGAGCTTCCGGCCGAGGCCCTGAAGAAGACCGGCTTTACCGACGAAGAGATCGAAGAGGGCCTGCAGCTGTACCAGGCCAAGGGCTGCAACATGTGCAACGAAGGCTACAAGGGCCGCTCTGGCGTATTCCAGGTGATGCCCATCACCGAGGAAATCGAGCAGATCATCCTGCAGGGCGGTACCGCGCTGGAAATCGAGCGCCAGAGCAAGATCGAGGGCATCATCGACCTCAGGCGCGCGGCGTTGAACAAGGTCAAGAGTGGGGCGATCAGTCTGGTTGAGATGAACAGAGTCACCAAAGACTGAAAAATCGCCCAGGGCACCGCTGAGCACTTGCCTGGCGGCGTCCGGCGGTGCTCGAAATCCTCACGTATTCGCATATACGCTGCGGTTTCTGCGCTCCGGCGGCCACCGCCAGGCAAGCGCTCAGCAGCACCCTGAACGATTTTTCCCTGTAGGAACGTGGGCGGCGTCTCGACAACCTCGAGAACGATTTTTCCCGTCTTCACGGCGAAGGGCGGCCAACGGAACTGGTTCCCTCGGGGCGGATTTCCATTTATAATACGCGGCTTCGCACCCGATGCCGGTGTAGCTCAGGTGGTAGAGCAACGCATTCGTAATGCGTGGGTCGGCGGTTCGAATCCGTCCACCGGCACCATCGTTTCCTGAAACCTCGAAACGATCCGATCCCCCGAACGAACCAGACCTCCCCGATTCGAACCGCCGACCATCAAAATCGGTTCGAACCGAGCGGCGCAGCCGCGAGCTCGCTGGCGCGAAGCGACAGCCCGAAGGGCAAGCCGCGAAGCGGCGCAGCAACCGAGCCGCCCAGGCGGCGAGCTCACTGAAATGCCCGGCATTTCAGCCCGCAGGGCAAGCGCTCGCTAGAGCGCGCAGTAATCCGTCCGCCCTCCGTCGCCACCGGTACCCTGCCAAAACCCCCTCGTAATTCTTATCGTTTATCCATCCAGACCTCCCCGATTCGAACCGCCGACCATCAAAACCGGTTCGAACCGAGCGGCGCAGCCGCGAGCTCACTGGCGCGTCAGCGACAGTAATCCGTCCACCGGCACCATCGTTTCCTGAAACCTCGAAACGATCCAATCCTCCGAACGTAACAGACCTCCCCGATTCGAACCCCCGACCATAACAATCGGTTCGAACCGAGCGGCGCAGCCGCGAGCTCACTGGCGCGCCAGCGCCAGTAATCCGTCCACCGGCACCATAATTGTCAGAAACCCCGAAACGACCCGATTCCCCGAACGTACCAGACCTCCCCGATTCGAACCGCCGACCATCACAATCGGTTCGACCCGAGCGGCGCAGCCGCGAGCTCACTGAAATGCCGGGCATTTAGCCCGCAGGGCAAGCGCTCGCTAGAGCGCGCAGTAATCCGTCCATCTGCTCGCCGCTACCACCACTGTCTTGAAAGGATCCCATCCAAATGGGGAGCGTCGGTCCCTCCAGAGCCCATTCGAACCGCCGACCATCACAATCGGTTCGAACCGAGCGGCGCAGCAACCGGCTCCTTGAATTGGTAAAGTGAAGGCAAGGATGTCGACTCAATCCAGCAAAAATATAGTTTTAACGGGAAGATCGAGATGAAGTCATACGGAGTGTTACGACTGTGCGGAAAGGTGTTGTCGGTTATCGCTGGAGTTCTGCTGGCGGTCGTAATAGCTGCGACTTTCCTCAACCTGTTTTATGGTCAAGATATCGACGGAGCGGGTGGTGAATGGCTGAAGCTGATCATTGCGCTCGGAGTCGGTCAGAGTTTTATCGCCATCGCTGACGCGGCCGAACATATTCAGGGGTTGAGCGCCCAACGACCCCATCGCCCGGACGAAATTCGACGCCAGATCGAAAAGCCCGAGCTGTCGAGCCGGCAGCGAGAAGCATCTGAATAGCGTGATGGCTCCAGCGCTCGACCGGGCGCTTCATTCAACAAGCTGACTACACGGCAGGTATTCAACGGCTTCGAATCAGACCGACCCGCCCACCAACAGCGGCTCCGGCTCCAGTTCGACGCCGAATCGCTCGTGTACGCTGGCCTTGATCTCCCGGGCCAGGCGCAGGACGTCCTGGCCGGTCGCATCGCCGCGGTTGATCAGCACCAGCGCGTGGCGGTCGAACACCTGGGCGCCGCCGAACGATTTGCCGCGCCAGCCCAGCTGGTCGATGAGCCAGCCGGCCGAGAGCTTGGTGCAGCCCGGCTTGTCGGGCCAGCTGGGCAGGTCCGGGTTGCGTTCGACAAGGTCCTGTGCGACGGGGTTTTTCACCACCGGATTCTTGAAGAAGCTGCCGGCGTTGGCGATCAGGCCCGGGTCGGGCAGTTTTTTCTTTCTTACCCGCATCACGGCGGCCGCCACCGTGCGCGGGTCTTCCGGGCTGGCGTGCCCGTGGCGCTCGAGTTCCTCAAGCAGGGACGGGTATTCGAGCACCGGCGTGCCGTGCATCATCAGTTCAAGCCGAATGCCCAGGATCACGAACCTGTCCCGGTCGGCGCTCTTGAATCGGCTGTCGCGGTAGTCCAGCCCGCACTCGGAGGCCGCAAGGCGCTCGCTTCTCCCGGTCCGGCGGTCGAATACCTCCACCGACTCCAGGCAGTGCGCCAGTTCCACGCCGTAGGCGCCGATGTTCTGCATCGGCGCGGCCCCGACCAGGCCGGGAATCATGGCCAGGTTCTCCAGCCCCCAGAGACCGCGATCCAGCGTCCAGCGAACCAGCTCGTGCCAGTTCTCGCCGGCCGCGGCGGTGACGAGCACCCGGTCGCGGTCGAGGACTTCGCTGTCGATGCCGCGCAGCCGGTTGACGACGATTCGGCCGGGAAAGTCGTCGACGAACAGCGTGTTGCTGCCGCCGCCGAGCAGCAGCACCGGCAATTCGGTGTCGAGCAGATCGGGCAGGCCGGCGACGTCCTCCAGACGCGCCAGTTCCGCGGCCCGTGCCGGGAGCCGGAAGGTGCTCAAAGCCTCAAGCGGGGCGTTCGTGACGATGTCATTCGGCATTGGCAAATTCCTCGGCAATGGCGCGTGCGCATTCTCCGACCAGGTCAGGGCCGTTGTAGATGAACCCGGTATAGAGCTGCACCACGTCGGCGCCGGCGGTGACCTTGGCGACCGCGTCGCTGCCGCTCATGATGCCGCCGCTGCCCATGATCGGGAACGAATCTCCCAGCACCTCGCGGCATCGCTTCATCACGCGGTTGGCCGGTTCGAGCAGCGGCGCGCCGCTCAGTCCCCCGGCCTCCTCGGCGTGGGGCAGGCCGGCAATGGCGTCGCGCGAGATTGTGGTATTGGTCGCATTCAGGCCGTCGACCCCGGAAGCGGCTATGGTCTCGAGTGCATCGGTAAGCGCGGCGTCTTCCCAGTCGGGCGCGATCTTGACGACGATCGGGCACTTGCCGCCGAAGGTCTCGGCGTGGTCGTTTCCGGCCCGGACGATCGCCTCGAGCAGTTCACGCAGGTGCCCGCTGTCCTGGAGCTGGCGCAGGTTCTCGGTGTTGGGCGAGGAAATGTTGACCGCGACGTAGTCGCAGTGCGGGTAGACCTTCTCAAGGCAAGTCAGATAATCGTCCGCCGCACGATCGACCGGCGTGTCCTTCTGCTTGCCGATGTTCGCGCCGACCACGCCCGGGTAGCGGCGCGCCGCCAGGCGCTTGACCAGGTGGTCGACGCCCTTGTTGTTGAAGCCCATACGGTTGATGATGGCTTGCGCCGGCTTGACCCGGAACATTCGCGGCTGCGGATTGCCGGGCTGCGGTTCCGGCGTGACGGTGCCGAGTTCGAGGTGGCCGAAGCCCAGTTGGCCGAGCGCGTCGATATAGTCGCCGTTCTTGTCCAGCCCGGCGGCCAGTCCGACGCGGTTGGGGAATTCGATGCCCATGAGCACCAGCGGGTCGTCGACCGCCGCGCCCGCCATCAGCCTTGGCAGGCCGAAGTGGCCGCCGAACTTCATCGATTCCATGGCCAGTTCGTGCGCGGTTTCCGGCGGCAGCGAAAAAAGGCCTTTTCTCAGCCAGTTGTACATGGTTCAGGCGACTCCGAGGAAAAGCATCCACAGCAGGCCGGCAAGGCCGGCCGCAAATAACAGTCCGAGGCCGACCAGAAGCAGCAGCGTAAAGCCGCCGACAAGCCCGGCCACGGCGGCGAAAACGATCCACCCGACCAGCGCCAGGAGCAGCAGACCCAGTTGCAACCAGCCCAGGACCAGGCCGGCCGCGGCCAGGCCTTCGCCCGATTCCAGCCCGCCGGATGCGCGAATCTGGTTGAGTGCCGCGTGGCCCGTGAAGACCGCGACGAGGCTGCCGAGAAGCGGAACGGCCACCCAGGCCAGGATGCCCGAGACCAGGCTGATAACCGCCGCGGTGTTGGTTTCTGCGGTGGCGTGCATCGGACCGGTGTCCTCCGTGCGTCGAATCCTGAATGGGCCGGCGCGGAAAGGTCCGCGCCGTGCCTCCATTCTACGCCGCTACAGGTCGAACTTGATGCCCTGGGCCAGCGGAAGTTCGGTGGAGTGATTGATGGTGTTGGTCTGCCGGCGCATGTAGTTCTGCCAGGCGTCCGAGCCGGACTCGCGCCCACCGCCGGTTTCCTTCTCGCCGCCGAACGCACCGCCGATTTCGGCGCCCGAGGTGCCGATGTTGATGTTGGCGATGCCGCAGTCCGAACCCAGGTGGCCGAGGAAGTACTCCTCGTTTCGGAGATCGGTGGTGAACAGCGACGAGGACAGGCCCTGGCGCACGTCGTTGTGCATTTCGACCGCTTCTTCCAGCGTCTTGAACGTCATCACGTAGAGAATCGGCGCGAAGGTCTCTTCCTGGACGATGTCCCAGTGATTTTCGGCGCGCACGATGGCCGGCTCGACGAAGTAGCCGTCGCGCTCGATGCTCTTGCCGCCGGTCAGCAGTTCGCCGCCTGCCGCTTTTACCTGTTCGATGGCGTCCATGTAGCGTTCGATGGCGGCCTCGTCGGTCAGCGGACCCATCAGCGTGCCCTCGTCCAGCGGGTCGCCGATGCGCACCTGCTTGTAGGCGTCGACCAGCGTGCCGATGACGTCGTCGGCGATCGATTCGTGCAGGAACAGCCGACGCGTCGACGTGCATCGCTGGCCGGCAGTGCCGACCGCGCCGAACACGATGGCCGGAATCGCCAGCTTGAGGTCGGCCGTCTCGTCGACGATCATCGCGTTGTTGCCGCCCAGTTCGAGCAGGCTCTTGCCCATGCGCGCCGCGACCCGTTCGCCGACCTTGCGGCCGATCGCGCTGGAGCCGGTGAACGACATCAGGTTGACGCGCTCGTCGTCGATGAAGCGCTGGGCCAGCGCGTGGCCGGATTCCATGAAGCTGGTGAAGATCGGCGGAAAATCTGTGCCTTCCAGCGCCTCGTTGGCAATGTTCTGGACTGCCGCGCAGCACAGCACGCCCTTGGGTGAAGGCTTCCAGATCGTGGCGTTGCCGCAGATTGCCGACAGCAGGGCGTTCCAGGCCCAGACCGCCACCGGGAAGTTGAACGCGGTGACCACGCCGACCACGCCCAGCGGATGCCACTGCTCGTACATGCGGTGTCCGGGACGCTCGGAATGCATGGTCTTGCCGTAGAGCATGCGCGACTGGCCGACCGCGAAGTCGCCGATGTCGATCATCTCCTGGACCTCGCCGTCGCCCTCGGGCTTGATCTTGCCCATTTCCATCGACACCAGGCTGCCAAGAGGATCCTTGTACTTGCGCAGTGCCTCGGTCACCAGCCGGACCGCTTCGCCGCGCTGCGGCGCGGGGACCTGACGCCAGGCGCGCGCGGTCTCCACGGCCTGCGAGAGAACCCGCTCGTAATCGGCTTCGGATGCGGCATTGACGCTCGCGATTACCTCGCCGGTGGCCGGATTGATCGAGTCGATGCGGCCGGCGTCGGTGGTGGTCGACCATTGGCCGGGACCGAAACAGGCGCCGGGGTTTTCGGCCTTCAGGCCCAGCGAATCGAGAATCTTTCCTGCGCGCTTGCTCATTGCGTGCTTCCTTCCTTATGGTTTCGATTTGTCAATCGCCCATTATCGCATCGCACGACGAACTCTTTCGGTTGTCTGGCCCCCCGATTACGCCTATTGCCGCGTCAGTCCGACAACCAGTCGGCGAGCGCCGGAATCACTTCCCCGAATACCGACTCGAAGCCGTCGACGATCTCGGCCGCTCCGGCGCCGCCTATGGCCCTGCGTGCCTGGAAGAGCTGGCGCGCCATCAATTCTGCCGAGCGGCTGTCGTAGAGCCGGGCCTCGAGTCGGATTTCGGCTTCCAGGCGGCCGTCGTCGGTTTCCACCAGTTCGAACGCGCGCAGATCCAGGGCCAGCGTCCTGTCCATTCCGGCGGCGCCTGCGCTGACCTGCGCAATTCGCTGTGAATCGCGCAGGTATCTCACGAGACGGGTGCGCAACAGTTCCGGGGCGGCGGCCACCCAGCGCGCGGTGGCGTGCACCTGGAGGCGGCCCTCGCCGGTGCGCACCAGGACACGGCTCGAATCGCGGGCCGGGTCGGATTCCGGTCTGGTGACATTCAGCGTCCAGGCGACGCTCTGGCCGGCCGCTGAAGGCGACGGAAGCTGGGGGTCGAGCAACTGCACCGGTTCGCTCTCGGGAATTATCGAGCAGGCGGCGGCCAGCAGCAACGCCGCGGCGGCGGCCTGGAATTTCCAGAATGTGTTCATCGTGACGGGTACTCCTCAGGTTGTTCGCCGCCGAGCAGAAAGCGCGCCGGGTTGTCCTCGACCTGGCGCACCAGGTCGGAAAGGTCCCGGATCAGGCGACGGATTTCCTCGACGCCGCCGGATACCTGGCGCACCCCGACGCCGCCAATCTGGCTGAGTGCGTCCTGGTTGCTGGCGATGATCGTATCGAGACGGCCGGAGAGCGATTCGAGGTTCGCCAGGGTGCCCGAAAGCCGCTCCTTCAGTTCCGGAAGATCGCGGACGAGACCCTCGTCGACGCCAGCGACCAGCCGGTCGAACCGCTCGGTCGCGCTGCCGATTCGTTCCAGCAGGTCCGACAGCGACTCGCTGGCCTCGGAGGTGTTGGCCAGCAGCCGGTTCAGCGGGCTGTCGGGCTCGGCCAGTGAACCCCCGAACCGCTCCAGCGACGCGACCGTGGCGTTGACTCGTTCCACGTTGTCGTCGCTGAACAGCGCATCGAGCTGGTTGAGGACCTTGTTGGCGGTCACGACGATGCCTTCCGACGATTCCAGCAGGCGATTGAGCGGCGACGAAACCGACGGTATCTGCGGCGGGTCGCCGTTGGTCGGCTTCAGAAGCGCGCTCCCGGGCGTGCCGCCGGTGAGCTGGATCGCCGCCGTACCGGTCAGGCCGGTCAGGCGAATGGTCGCGACCGTGTCGCGGTGCACCGGCACCTGGGCTTCGATCTCGACGGTGACCAGGACCTGCCTCACGTCGTCGGGATTCAGGTCGAGTTCCGTCACGCGGCCGACGTTGACCCCGTTGTAGAGCACCGGGCTGCCGTCGGACAGGCCAATGACCGATTCGTTGAACAGGATCTGGTAGTGGTTCCAGGCGCTGTCGGTCGCGTAGCGGGCCGCAAACAGCCCGAACAGCACCGCCGCGATGGCAATCGTGAACGTGAACGCACCGATGACGACGTAGTTGGCTTTCGTTTCCATGCCTGGTACTCCTTCAACTTGCTCAGCCCGTGGCTGCTTGTTCGTGCCGGGCGGCGCGCGCGCGGGGCCCGTGAAAGTAGTTGCGTATCCACTCGTGGTCGAGTTTCTCGATCTCGCCCAGCGGACCCGCCGCCAGGATCTTGCGGTCGGCGATCACGGCGATCCTGTCGCAGATCGCGTACAAGGTATCGAGGTCGTGCGTGATCAGGAAAACCGTGAGTCCCAGTGCGCGCTGCAGGGTGCGCAGCAGGCGGTCGAATTCCGCCGCGCCTATCGGGTCCAGGCCGGCGGTGGGCTCGTCCAGAAACAGCAGCTCCGGTTCCAGCGCCAGGGCCCGGGCCAGCGCGACGCGCTTGCGCATGCCGCCGGACAGTTCGGAAGGCATTTTCGGACTGGTCGAAGCCGACAGCCCGGAAAGCTGGATCTTCGAGCGCGCGAGGTCCCGACGCAACTGGGTCGAAAGGTCGGGGCGGTGCGTCTTCAACGGGAGCTCGACGTTTTCGAGCACGCTCAGCGATGAAAACAGCGCCCCGTCCTGGAACAGCACGCCGGCCCGGCGCGACATGACCTGCTGGGCATCCTCCGAGTCCTTCAACCGCTGGCCGAAGACCTCTATGGTGCCGCCGCTGGGTCGCAGCAGCCCGAGAATCGAGCGCATCAGGACCGACTTTCCGGTGCCCGATCCGCCGACCACGCCCAGGATCTCGCCGCGACATACGTCCAGGTCCAGGTCCTGGTGCACGATGTCGGTGCCGAACCGGTTGTCCAGGCCTCGCACCCGGATGACCGGTACCTGGTCGTTGTCTTCGGCGTCGCTCACCATCCGATCTCCATGAAGTAGACCGCGGCCAGGGCGTCGATGACGATGACCATGGTGAGGCTTCGAACCACGGCGGTGGTGGTGTGTTCGCCCACCGACTGCGCCGTGCCGGAAACCCTGAGGCCTTCCAGGCAGCCGATCAGCGCGATGACGACGGCGAAGATCGGCGCCTTGATCATGCCCACGAGGTAGTGCTTGAGCGTGATGGTCTGCTCGACCCGGTCGATGAACAGCGTCAGGTTGATGTCCAGCGACAGCACCGAAACGACCAACCCGCCGACCAGACCGGAAATCGTGGCGATGAACGCCAGCAGGGGCAGGGTGACGAGCAGGGCCAGCAGGCGCGGCAGCACCAGCACCTCGATTTCGTCGAGCCCGAGGGTTCGAATCGCATCCAGCTCCTCGCGCGATTTCATCATGCCGATCTGGGCGCAGAACGCGCTGGCGGTGCGGCCGGCCAGCAGAACGGCGGTCAGCAGCACGCCGAATTCGCGCACGAAGGCGAATGTCACGAGGTCGATCACGAACAGCTCGGCGCCGAAATCGCGCAGCACGGTGGCGCCCAGGAACGCCACCACCGCCCCGATCAGCCCCGAAAGCAGTATCAGCAGCGGGACGGCGTCCAGCCCCGTCTGTTCCATGTGATGGACGGTCGAGGTCAGGCGCAGGCGCCAT
>MDTG01214786.1_pt1 | contig 16196 bp, 12 predicted proteins | sample 811421 | NCBI WGS metagenome assembly MDTG01 (sample SAMN05326645, study PRJNA326480) | marine metagenome | isolation source: seawater | place: Pacific Ocean: South East | collected 2011 | reverse complement strand
TTCGGCGGCTGGGACTTCACCGCCGACGACCTCGAAGCCGCGGACTGGGTCGCCGAGGGCTACCGGCGCGGCGTGCCCATGGGCGCGACGCTGCCCGCGCCGCCCGCCGGCGCCGACGCGGCCCCGACCCTGATGATCATGGCCAGCGCCGACCCCCGCTCCGGCCATCTCGATCGGGTGCAGGTGGTGAAGGGCTGGCTCGATGCGGAGGGCGCGCCCCGGGAGAGGGTCTTCGACGTCGTCTGGTCCGGCGACCGGCAACCCGGACCCGGCGGCCGCCTGCCCGCCGTGGGCGACACCGTGGACCGGGCCACGGCCACCTACACCAACGACATCGGCGCCCCGACCCTGTCGGCCGTGTGGCGGGACCCGGACTACCGGCCCGGCCAGAGCGCTTTCTACTACGTTCGCGTGCTCGAGATCCCGACGCCGCGGCACTCGCTGATGGACGCCATCGCCCTGGGCTACGACACCGCCGGCGATTTCCCGGACGTGATCCAGGAACGGGCCTACAGTTCCGCCATCTGGGCGCGGCCGGCCGAGCCGGCCGGCCCGCGTTGAAACCCGACCACCCGCCCCCATATCGAGTCAGATGAACACCACCGCCACAGCCACGCCACGCGTCTTCGACGTCACCGCCGAGTCCTTCGAGCGCGACGTCGTCGAACGGTCCCACCACACCCCGGTGCTGCTCGACTTCTGGGCCACCTGGTGCGGCCCCTGCAAGTCCCTCGGCCCGATCCTCGAGAAGCTCGCCGACGACTACGGCGGCGGTTTCGTGCTGGCCAAGGTGGACGTCGACCGGGAGCAGGCCCTGGCGGGCCATTTCCAGATCCGCTCCGTGCCGACGGTGATGCTGGTGCAGGACGGCCAGGTGACCGGCGGCTTCCCCGGCGCGCTGCCCGAGGGTCAGATCCGCCAGTTCCTCAGCCAGCACGGCGTCGAGCCGGGCGACGAAGTGACGGCTGGTGCCGGGCAGGCGGACCAGGATCCCGGCGAAGCGATCGCCCGGCTGCGCGCCGCCGTGGCCGACGAACCCGACAAAGCCGAGCACAAGCTGGAGCTGGCACTCGCGCTGATGGCTGCAGGCGAAACGGAGGAAGCGGGCGGACTGCTCGACGCCCTGCCCACCGAGCTGACGCTCGAGCCCCGCGCGGCCCGCGCCTGCTCGCAGGTCCGCATAATGCGGACGCTGGCGGATGCGCCGTCCGCAACGGACCTCGAAGCCCGGCTGGCCGACGACCCCGACGACCACGCGGCGCGTCACCTGCTGGGTCTGCGGCTGGTGGACGCCGGCGACGGTGCGGCGGGGCTGGAGCAGCTCCTGGAGCTGCTGCGCCGCGACCGCGGCTATCAGGACGGGCTGCCGCGTCGGGCCCTGCTCGATGCCTTCAACGTCGTCGATGACGAGGCCCTGGTGCGCGCCGCCCGCCGGCGCATGAACTCCCTGCTGTTCTGATCGCGCCCCCGGCGGCGCACGCAGCCGGGACGCCGGCGGCGCCCGCAGCCGGGGCACCGCCGCGCACGGGATGACAAACCGGCGCCAACGGCGCAGGATTGGGTCAGGTCACGCGAAGCGGAGAACGATCATGGCCGAAGCCTACGCACCCACGCCCGAGGTCGACGTCGCCGACATTCCGCTCGAGGAGATCGACGTCAGCCGCCCGGAGCTGTTCCAGACCGATACCCACTGGGCCTACTTTCGCCGCCTGCGCAGAGAAGACCCGGTGCACTACTGCGAGAACAGCATGTTCGGCCCGTACTGGTCGATCACGAAGTTCCGGGACATCATGGCGATGGAATCGGACTTTCAGGACTTCTCCTCCGCCGACGGCATCGTCCTCGCCGACCGCCCGGAGGATTTCCAGACGGTCAACTTCATTTCCATGGACCCGCCCAAGCACGACGTTCAGCGCAAGACCGTGCAGGGCGTGGTGGCGCCGATGAATCTCGCCAAGCTCGAGGGCACGATCCGCGAACGCGCGGCGCGCATCCTCGACGGCCTGCCGGTCGGCGAAGAGTTCGACTGGGTCGACAACGTCTCCATCGAGCTCACCACCCAGATGCTCGCCACCATCTTCGACTTCCCCTTCGAGGAGCGGCGCAAGCTGACCCACTGGTCCGACATGGCCACCTCCGGCGAGCTGGCCGGCGGGCCGACGCCTGAGCCGGTGCGCCGGGCAGCGCTGATGGAGTGCCTGGAGTACTTCACGCGGCTGCGCGACGAGCGCATCAAGGAGGAGCCGAAACCCGATCTGCTCTCCATGCTGGCCCACGGCAAAGACACGCAGAACATGCCGCCCATGGAGTTCCTGGGGAATCTGATCCTGCTGATCGTCGGCGGCAACGACACCACCCGCAACTCCATCTCCGGCGGCGTGCTGGCGTTGAATCAGAACCCGGGCGAGTACGACAAGCTGCGGGAGAACCCGGGGCTCATTCCCAACATGGTCCCGGAGATCATCCGCTGGCAGACGCCGCTGGCCTACATGCGCCGCACCGCCACCCGCGACCTCGAGTTCGGCGGCAAGCAGATCAGAAAGGGTGACAAGCTCGCCATGTGGTACGTGTCCGGCAATCGCGACGAGGAGGTGATCGAAGACCCGGACCGGTTCTGGATCGACCGGCCCAACGCCCGCCACCACCTGTCCTTCGGCTTCGGCGTGCACCGCTGCATGGGCAACCGTCTGGCGGAGATGCAGCTCCGGGTGCTGTGGGAGGAGATCATGCAGCGCTTCCGTTTCATCGAGATCACCGGCGAGATCGAGCGCGTGCAGTCGAGCTTCGTGAAGGGCTACTCGCGCATGCCGGTGCGTCTGCACGCCTGGTGACCGGCCCGGGGCCGGCGGCCCGGCGCCACGGGCGCTGCCGCCGGCCTCACCAGTCGACACCCACCGACACCTCGACGAGCCGGGCGCGGAAGTCTTCGATGCCGCCTTCCTGGAAATCCACGTCCCGATACTCGAGCCCCCAGCGGTAGCGCTCGTCGAGGCGGCCGCGGACGAAGGCGCGCCAGTCGTCCCGGTCCACCTCGAAGCTGCGATCGTTGTCGAAGCGTCGATGACTGCCGCCTGCGGTGACGTGTTCCGTGATGCGCCAGCTCACAGCCACGTCGAGAGTGTCGGCTCTGGCGCCGTAGCGCAGATCGAACGGAACGGTCCGGCTGCCGGCCACGACCAGCGAGTCGGCGCTGCGGGACAGGTCGGTACGGCCCACACCCGCCGACCAGCCCAATCGCGCACCCGCATAGGCGAGCCGCAGATCCAGACGCTCGGCATCGGCCACCCATCCCGACCGGTCGTTGCTGCGGTCGACGTCCAGATAGCTCGCCGTCAGCGACAGACCGTTGGACCAGCGGTAGCGGCCGCGCAGCCGCAGCCGCTCGGCGCTGGTGGCCGAGGCCAGGGTGAACGGATCGTCGATGCTGTCGTCCTCCCAGGACAGGTGCAGCTCCGCCCGTCGCACCGGCCGGTACCAGAAGCGGACGAAATAGCCGTCGGCATCGGTATCCACGTCGGCCGCGTCGACGAAGGGCTCGGCCTGCTGCCGGGCGGCCACGTCGCGGGACTCCGAGGCCGCGCCGACCGCAGCGCGCAGCGTCCGGCCCAGCGCCGTCTCGGCACCCGCTTCCAGGCGCACGCTGTCGATGTCCCAATCCGCGGCGCCGTCCGGCTGGTAGGTCAAAGCGGCCGACTGCTCGAACTCCGCCGCCCGGACTCTGGCGAACAGGGCCAGCCGCTCCGATGCCGCATACGAGGCGCCGATGTCGATCAGGCGGCGCTGCTGGTCGAGATCGCCGCGGCCCGTCAGCCGCTCGTCCAGAGGCGCGCCGGTGAAGTCCGTGCCCACGACCCGCTCCAGGGCGCGCAGCGACACGTCGACGTCGGCCAGCACGACGTTGCCGGTCAGGGACAGGCGCTGCGTCGGCCGGATTCGGGCGGACAGCTCGTGCTCGAAGCCTTCGAGCTCGTAGGGCTGCTCGAGCAGATACGTCTCCAGCGTCGTGGGACCGTCAGGATCTAGACCCTCGGAGAACCCCGCCAGAAACATCGACGAGTCGAAGTCGAAGCGTCGGTACCGCTCCGTCCAGGTCACGCTGAAGCGCTCGCCGGTGTGGGCGATGCTCGCGGCCACCGTCTGTGAGGTCTCGTCGATAGGCCGCTCGACCACGAACTCCTCCCGGGACACGTCGAGGGGCGCGGTGCCGTCGCCGTCCCTGCGGTCGCGCCGATAGTCGAGGGCGAACTCCGTGCGCGGCGCGAGCTGAAGCTCGAAGGCCGCGTGATCGCGCACCCGCTCGAAGTCGAACCGGCGATAGTCGCCGCCGGTGGACGCTTCGATGCTCGCGTCCTCGGGCCGTATCAGCAGATCGTCATAGACGTACTCCGAGACGGACCGCTGATAAGTCAGGCGGTAACGCCCCGTTCGCTCCAGGGTCAGCCGCGACCGCTCGAACGGCTCCCCGCCCAGATCCGAGACCCGCAGCGCCAGCGTGTCCGGCCGCCAGGATTCGTCGGGCCGCTCTGCCGCGCGCCAGTCGAGTTCGAGATTCTTAAGCCAGGCGCCGTCGTCGTAATTGAGGTGCTGGCGATATTTCGTCCGATCGCCGTCCACGTCCACGCTGCGCCAGCCCAGCGTGATGCCGCCGTCGACCTCCCCGCGCAGCTCGCCGGGGCCGATGGCCGCCAGCAGCATGGCGAGCGGGCCGATCCGCCGGACGCCTGAGGGCTGTCGCGCGCGTGCCATCGGTCGTTACCTCAGCAGATTACGATCCAGATTCGAGCCGTGGATCGCCGTGTGACAGTTGGTACACACCGTGTCCTCGTCGAAGCGCGGCGGCGCCCCGGGCGCGAAGCCGACGTGGAACTGGGGCACGGTCAGGTGGCATTCGTAGCACAGCGCGCCCTCCTGCTGACGGGTGAGCAGAAACCGGTTGGGGCCGCCATGAGGCTCGTGGCAGGCCTGACAGCCCTCCACCCGCTGAGCGCCGTGCTCGAACACGAACGGTCCGGTCTTGTCGTCGTGGCAGTCGCTGCACATGCCGTCGCCGGGATGAGCAACCAGAGCCGGCGGTGCCGCCGCGTGAGGATCGTGGCAGGACACGCAGGTCACCGCGCCCTCCGCCAGCCGGTGCCGCTCGTTGAAGGCGAAGGAGGCGAGCACGTCGGCATGGCAGTCGGCGCACAGCCGGGAGACGTCGTCGAGGCCGTCGAATCCCGCCGGCACCGGACCGTCCGCCCCGGCGAACGGTGCGGTGTCGTGCACCCGGTGACAGCCGTCGCAGGCGATGCCCGCCTGGGCGTGGGCATCCCGGACCGGACGCTCGTGCACCTGCTGATGACACTCCGAGCAGACCGCCGCCCCCCGCCCGTCGGCACCGAAGGTGATCATGTCCTGACGGGCTTCCGGGGCCATGGGCGCGAGGGCATGGGCCTCCGCTCCCTGATGACAGTCGGCGCAGGCCGGACCGGCGCCGGCCACCGTCGCCATCGGGTGCACATGGCCGCGCTCCAGCGTATCGGCATGGCATACCGTACACGGCGGCGCCTGGGCAGTGGCCCAGAAGCTCCAGAAGATTCCCAGGGCTGTCCAGGCCATGCGCATCGCGATTTCCCGGATCCGTATCGCTTCTCAGCCTAGAGGTTCGAACGCCGCGCCAGCATCGTGACTTTCACCTAAGGGTCGTCCGCCAATCGTCCGACTCGGTAGGCGGGCAGCAGCGCATCCGCGGCGGGGCTGTGGGGCCGCCCGTAGCCCTTGGTGTCGTAGGCCTCGGTGGCTTCCCGGCCGCACCAGGTGGTCATCACCACCGGCGGGGCCGGGTGCCGGGGCAGATAGTCGGTGAAGTCGTAGACCACACCGTCGATGGCCATCCAGCAGTCTTCGGGGGTGGCATGGCGGGCCAGCTCTTCCAGACTGACGGTCCGCTCCGCTTCGGCGGCGTCTGCCGGGGCCGCGTCGCCGCCACCGGCCGCCAGCGCCGCATAGGCCCAGATCGACAGCACGCTGGACCAGAAAGCGACGAAGGCCGCGAACATGAATCGTTTCATAGCAGATCGAACTCCTCCATGACGATGCGCCGGCGGGGCACGCCCTCGTGCCGCAGCAGGCGCTCCACCAGCGCGAGCAGCGGCGCCGGTCCGCACACGTAGACGTCGCGCTGACGGAAATCCGCCACCCGCGACTCGAGAAACGCCGGCGACAGCGGTCCCTCGTCCGCGAAGTAGTGCGCATGGACCACGAAGCCCGGCCGCTCCGCCGCAATGTCCTCCAGCTCACGCAGATAGTACGCGCGGCTCGGATCGTTGGCGCAGTAGACGAGCTGAACGTCGACGGACTCTGACTGCACCGCAAACCCACGGGCCGCCGACACGAACGGTGTCATGCCGATGCCGCCGCCGATCCACAGCGCCGGCTGGTCGTGGCGGCGCGGCAGAAAGCGGCCGTAGGGGCCCTCGACGGTCACGTCGCTGCCCACGGTCACGTGCATGAGCGCGGCACTGGCGTCGCCGAGGTCCTTGATGGCGATGCGCAGCGCCGACTCGTGGGGCGCGCTGACCAGCGAGTAGGGGTGCTCCTCGCCCCGCCCCGCCGCCAGCGCCGGATCGAGGGGAGCCAGGTACACGAACTGGCCGGCGTCGTAAGCCAGCGGAGGTCCCTCCAGGGTCAGCTCGACCACCCGCTCGGCGAGCAGCTCGACCCGGCTGATCCGGTAGCGACGCCGGGCGAACCGGCGCGACAGCCCCAGACGCCAGACGAAGGCGACGAGGGCCAGAGCGGTCACGCCGCCCCAGACCCAGGCCGCGGAAGCGGGCCCCAGCGTGCGGGACAGCGCGAGGGTGTGCACCAGCCCCAGCACGACGGCCGCCCCGGACAGCCGGTGCAGCCATTTCCAGCGCTGATAGTCCGGCGGACCGAAGAACGAGAAGGACGGCGCCAGAAACACCATCATCAGCACCAGCGCCGCCCAGCCGGCCCAGACCGGCCAGGCACCGACGGGCGGAGTCAGCGTTGCCAGCACCCCCGCCGGCCCGCCGGGCACCGCGGCCAGCGCCAGCAGCAGCGGGTGCAGCATCAGCAGCAGAAAGCTGCCGGCCCCTAGCAAATGGTGGAACCGCCAGAGCTTCAGCAGCCCGCCGAGAGCCTGATCCCAGCGGGGCAGCCGGATCGACAGCACCATGGCGAGCAGCAGCCACGCCAGCCCCACCACGCCGCAGGCCCGGCCCAGCCAGCCGAGCCAGGCGGCCGCGTCCCCGGGCAGTCCGGCACGCAACCCGACGCCCAGCGGCACGACGGGCCACAGCACCAGCGCCAGCGTCGCCAGTCGAATCGCCCCGGATGCCATCATCGCCGCCATCGCGTCCCGTGATCTCGAACTCCCGACGCCAGTGTGCCAGACCCGACGCGGCCGTCGCATGACATCCGGCCGTGCGCTATCGTTCGCGCCGCCCCGAACAGCCTGCGGGAGCGCTCCCACACAGGAACAGGAAAGGGCCCGCAACCAACGAGAACGAACCAGACCTGCCAAACCCATGCCACACCCCGCCAGCGAAAACGTCCGCCTCGGCGCCACCTTCATGTGCGTCGCCATGTTCATGGCGGCCTGCGTGGACGTGGCGGTGAAGGCGCTGGCCGGCAGCTACGGCACGCCCCAGATCGTGCTGCTGCGCATCCTGCTGTCGCTGCCCCTGGTGCTGACCTTCTGCCATCTGCAGGGCGGCCTGCGGTCGCTGCTGACGCCCCACTGGGGCTGGCAGACCTGGCGCGGCCTGCTCGCCGCCGGCGCCAACTTCGGCTTCTTCTATTCCCTCTCGGAGCTGCCGCTGATGACGGCGGTCCTGCTCGCCTACGTGTCCCCGGTAGTGATCGTGCTGCTGGCCCGTCCGCTGCTCGGCGAGCACATCGGCGCCCACCGCTGGCTCGGCATCGCCATCGCCGTGGCCGGCGTGCTGGCGATGCTGGGGCCGGGCGCACCGGCCATCGATACCGATGAGCCGCTGTCCGGCCCGGCGCTCGGCACGCTGGCGGTGCTGGGCTCGGCGCTGTGCTGGGCGCTGCTGTCGATCTCCAACCGTCAGCTCGCGACCCGGGAGAACCCCGCGGTGATGCTGTTCTACACCATGCCGGTGTCCTGCGCCCTGGCGGCGGTGCTCACCGTCGGCCACTGGGTACCGCCGGCCCCAGGCGACTGGCTGTGGTTCGGCCTGGCCGGCTGTGCGGGCGGCGCCATCCACTTCTCCATCGTGCTCGCCTACCGTCACGCACCGGCGGGCGCCATCGCGCCGCTGGAGTACACCAACCTGATCTGGGCGGCACTGGCCGCCTATGCGCTGTTCGGCGAAGTGCCGAACGCCACCACCGTGGCCGGCGGCGCGGCCATCATCCTCGGCGGCTACCTGGCGCTGCAGGCACGGAGCTGACGCCGGCGCCGCCCCACCCCGACGGCGTGCACTATAGTCAGAAGTGACCGCCCGACGCCGGACCCACGCCGTGAAGCTCGATCTGATCCTGACTGCCACCTGTCTCGTCTCCCTCGCCGCCTGGCTGGGGGTCTCGATGACCGGGGGTGGCGGCGAAGCCTGGGACAAAGGCGCGTACTGGTCCGTCGCCCTGCCGGGGCTCTATCTGGCCGGCGGCGTCGCCGCGCTGCTGACCCGGGCCAGCGTGTGGCTGATCGCCCTGTGGTCCGGAATCGGCCAGCTCGCCGGGCTGCTGATGACCGCCGCCGGACTGTCGCTGTGGCCGCTGGGCATGATCCTGCTCGCGGTGCTGTCGCTGCCGGTGGCAGGCGCTGCCGCCGTCACCCGCTGGGCCCAGCGAAAGCTGTCGTAGCCGGGCGGGCCACCCGAGCCTGAACGGAAGGGACCCGGCCGCTCAGGCGACGGCCTGACGTGCCTGCCAGAGATCGTAGTCCGCCTGCATCCGCACCCACATCTCGGCACTGGTCCCGAGCACCGACTCCAGAACCAGTGCGAACGACGGTGATATGCCGCGCTTGCCGTTGACGATCTCGTTGATCTTCCTCGGCGAGCAGCCGCAGCGTCTGGCCAGGCTGCTCTGGTTGAGGCCCATCTGCGACATGTAGACCTCGGCCAGCACCCGCCCGGGATGAAGGGGAGAAGGACTGTCGATCACGCTAACCTCGATGATAGTTCTCGATGCACACGTCCGAAAACTCGCCGTCCCGAAACCTGAACGTGATGCACCAGGGCAGTTTGATCGTCACGCTCCACTGGTCCCGTCGACGCCCCCGGAGCTTGTGCAGCCGGATGTCGGGTGGCTCACCGGAAATTCGGAGGTCATCGAGTGTCGCCGTCGCATGCATGATGGTGAGCAATGCCTTGGCCCTAAACCACAGGTGCCGCGGCAACCCTCTGGACTGGCTGGTCTCCCAGATTTCTCTGGCGATCTTGCCTTTGAAGCTGACGATCACGACCTGTTACATTATTCCACGTAGTGTAATAGTCGTGCGACTTGCGCACAACGCACGATTGTCCGGAAGGCCGAGCCCTGGGAACATCGGCCTCCAGCCCGTCAGCGGCACAGCCCTGCCCCACCCGGGAACAGACCAGGACAGCCGTGCGGCATTCGATTGCCGACCGCGCCGGCGCTGCCGACAGGCCACACCAGGGAGGTGACGAGCATGACCGTGTACGCAGTGGCGCTGATCGACATCGACGACCGCGAAGGCTACGGCAACTACGAGCAGGGCTTCATGGAGATCTTCTCGAAGTACGAGGGGACGCTGCTGGCCGTGGAGGAGGACCCGACGGTGCTCGAGGGCGAGTGGCCCTGGACGCGCACCGTGCTGCTGTCCTTTCCCGACGAAGCAAAGCTCCGGGCGTGGTACGACTCCGACGAGTACCAGGCTCTGGCACGGCATCGGTTCGATGCGTCGGACGCCTCCATTGCCGTGATCAGAGGGCTGGGCTGAGCCCCGGCCCCTGACTGTCGGCGGTCCACGCCGCCGCCGTCTGGCCTGGCACCGGAATCCGCCCTATCCTCGGCGGATTCATGTTCTTCCTCTATCACCACCACGACCTCTCCCGGCTGGCCGACGTGCTCACCGCCCTGCGGCAGCACGCGGCGGCGTCGCCCCTGGCGACGGACAAGGTGCTGGTGCCGAACGCCGGCCTCGGCCGCTGGCTGAAGATGCACGTGGCCGAGCGCGACGGCATCGCCGCCAACATCGACACCCTGCTGCCGGCGCCGTTCCTGTGGGACGTGGTCGCCGGCGGCCTGCCCGGCGGCCGGCCGGACAGCTCCGCCTACCGCCGGGAGAACCTGCGCTGGCACCTCTACCGCCACCTGCCCGCGCTGGCCGGCGAGGTCCCGGAAATCCGCGGCTATCTGGGCGAGCCCGCGGAGGAGCTGCGCCGCTGGCAGCTCGCCGAGCGCCTGGCAGATCTGTTCGACGCCTACCTGATCTACCGCCGCGAGATGCTGCTCGCCTGGGAGAAGGGCAGCGACGAGACCGGTCCGCCCGGGAGCTGGCAGGCGCCATTGTGGCGGGCCCTGGTCGCCCGCCTCGGCGACAACCACCGGGCGCGTCTGCTGGGCCAGCTCGTCCGCCGGGTGGAGGCGGGCGAGCCGGTGCGCACGGACCACTGGCCCGAGCGCCTGTACTGCTTCGCGCTGGGCAACCTGCCGCCGGACTACCTGCGGCTGCTGTACGCGGTGGGCCGCCACAGCGACGTGCACTTCCTGATGCACAACCCCAGCGCCGAATACTGGGGAGACATCGAGAAGCGGCCGACGGCCCTGGACGTGGCGCTCGACGGCGAGCCGCTGCCGGGGGAGGAGACGGTGTTCGAGGGTCACCCGCTGCTGGCGAGCCTCGGTTACGCGTCCCGGGACTTCCTGCGGCTGATCTACTCCGACGAGTTCGCCGGCATCCGCGAGATGGAGCTGGGCGACGTGCTCGAGTACCAGCCGCCCGGCGACGACACCCTGCTGCATCGCCTGCAGTCCGGCGTGATCGAGATGGACGCCACGCCCACGGACGCCGGCCTGGCTGGAGCGGACCGCTCGTTTCAGGTGCACGCCTGCCACGGCCCGCTGCGGGAGGTCCAGGTGCTGCACGACCAGCTCCTGGACCTGCTGTCCGCCGACCCGACCCTCCATCCCCGGGACATCATCGTGATGACGCCGGACGTGGCCGGGTTCGCGCCGTCCATCGAAGCGGTCTTCGGCGGGGCGGACGGCCCCACCGCGATTCCCTTCAACCTCTCCGATCAGCCGCGCCGGGGCACCCACCCCATCGTGCTCACGTTCCGCGCGCTGCTGGATCTGCCGCTGTGGCGCTGGGCCGCCAGCGAGCTGATGAGCCTCGTGGCGGTGCCCGCGGTGATGCGCCGCTGCCGGCTGGACGACGGCGACGTCGACAACCTCGAACGCTGGATCGACGCGGCGGGCATCCGCTGGGGCCTGGACGGCGACCACCGGGAGGCCACCGGCGCCGGGCACTGGGCCCAGAACTCCTGGGCCTTCGGCCTGGAACGGCTGCTGGCCGGTGTCGCCGTCTCCGACCCGGACGCGCTGGTGGACGGCGTCGCGCCGGTGGTCGACCTGGAAGGTGGCGCCACCGCGGCGCTGGGGGAGCTGTGGCTGCTGATCGAGCGGCTGCGCCACTGGCGCGGCGTGCTGCCGAGCCCGGCCCCGGCGGCGGTGTGGCAGGAACGACTGAATGCGCTGACGAACGACGTGTTCCGCATCGACCCTCGGGACCGGGAGGAGCAGGCGGCCCTGGACGCCGTCAACGAGGCCCTGGCCGTGCTCGGCACGGCCGCGGCGGCCCTCGACGACGAGCCGCTCTACTGGGACGCGGTGCGCGAGATCGTCGACGGCGAGCTCGACGCCAGCGGCGCGCGCCAGCCGTTCCTCGCCGGGGGCGTCACCTTCTGCGGCCTGGTGCCGCTGCGCACGGTGCCGTTCCGGGTGGTGTGCCTGCTCGGCATGAACGAGGGCGAGTTCCCGCGCCGCGACCGGGACCGGGCCATCAACCTGATCCGCCTGAAGCCCAGACTCGGCGACAGCAGCGTGCGCGACGACGACCGCCTGCTGCTGCTGCAGTGGCTGCTCGCCGCCCGGGACGTCTTCTACGTCAGCTACACCGGCCAGGACACCAGCACCGGCGAGGCCCTCGCGCCCTCCACCGCCGTCGCCGAGCTGCTCGACTTCGTCGCCCGCAACCAGTTCGCCGACCTCGATCGCCAGCAGGCCCTGGCCGCCCTGGTCACCCGCCAGCCCATGCAGCCGTTCAGCCCCAGATACTTCGCCGCCCCCACGCCGACCGCACACCCCCCTGTAGGAGCGATCTCCAGATCGCGATCTTCACAGGAATCGCCTTCTGGAGAAGGCTCCTACAGTTCATTCCCAGCCACAGCCCGGTCCCGCATCTTCACCTTCCGCGCCGAATGGCAACCCGGCACCGAGGCCCTGTTCACCGAACGCACCGAGCTCCCCCCGCTCCTCGACGCCAGCCGCGCCCCGGCACCGGACATCGACCAGATCGGCCTCGAGGAGCTGAAGCGCTTCTTCCAGCACCCGAGCCGCTACTTCCTCCAGGACGTCCTCCAGCTCGACCTCGACACCGCCGTCGAGCGGCGCGCCGACGACGAGCCCCTGGATCTGCGCGGCCTCGACGAGCATCAGCTCCGCCAGCGGCTGTTCGACCGGGTCCGCAGCCACGGCCCGCTGCCGGAGGCCCCGCCGGACCAGATCCGCGCCCTCGGCCTGCTGCCGCCACCGCCGCTGGACGAGGTGCCCTACGCCAACGCCGCGGCCGAGCTGAACGGCCTGCTGCCGGCCTGGCAGCGCCTGCGCCTCGACGACCCGGACGTGGTGCCCGTGGACGTGCTGCTGCCCAACGCGCTCCGGCTCACCGGCCGCCTGGGCGACGTCGCGCCGGAGGGGCTGCGCCGCATCGAGGCCCGCCGGGCGAGCGAGCGCCAGCTTCTGCCCCACTGGATCGACCTGCTGGCCCTGGCCGCCACCGGCCGCAGCGCGACGCTGACCTGCTGCGGCTTCGCCCGCGACGGCGGGCTCGACGTGCGCATCGCCAGCCTCGACCCGGAGCAAGCACTCGCTTACCTGGAAACGCTTGCGGAACTTTACCTGGAGGGCCAGCAGCGGCCGCTGTGCTTCCTGCCCGGCGCCGCCGGGGAGTTCGTCGAGCTGGTCGACGGCGAAAAGGGCCTCGACCCGGACGCAGCGCTGGCGAAGTGCAACGCGCGCCTGGCCAACGACTTCAGTCCGCCCTGGGAAGTCCGCGACGTGTGGTTCCGGCGGGTGCTGGCGCCGATGCCGGAGCCTCTCGGGTCGCACGCGGAGACGAGCGGATTCTGCCGCGCGGCCATGGCCATCCTCGGCCCCATGCAGCGCCGGCTCGCGCCGGTCGACGCGGACGACTGGCTGGCGGGAGCGGGCCCGTGAACCACCAGCCCTTCGATCTGGAGACGTTCCCCCTCGACGGCATGCGCCTGATCGAGGCCAGCGCCGGCACCGGCAAGACCTTCAGCCTGGCCGGCCTGTTCCTGCGGCTGCTGGTGGAGAAGCGGCTCGACGTCCGGGACATCCTGGTGATGACCTTTACCCGGGCCGCCACCCAGGAGCTGCGGGAACGCATCCGCACCCGGCTCGCGCTGGCCGCCCGCATCGCCGCACGCCCGGAGGACGCCGACCCCGACGACGTGGAGCAGCGCATCGCCGCGGCCATCATCGCCGCCGCCGAGGCCGGCGAGCCGCGGCCGTCCATCGCCCGGCGCCTGCGCGACGCCGCCGCCCGCATGGACGATGCCGCCATCAGCACCATCCACGGCTTCGCCCAGCAGGCCGCCCGGGAGAACGCCTTCGACTCCGGCCTGCCCTTCGACCGCGGCACCCAGGTCGACGACGCCGAGGTGCACAGGGAGGCCGTCACCGACTACTGGCGCCACCACGTCCTCGGACGCCCGGAAGCCCAGGCCGCCGCCTTCCTCGAGCTCTGGCCCGACCCCGCGAGCCTCCTGAAGGACCTCACCCCGGCCCTGACCCGCCCCCACCTCGAGATCCCCGGCCCGACCACCGGCGACCTCGATGCGCTGACGTCGCAGGCCAGAACCCTGTGGGAGCGGCCGAACGAAGTTCGGCTTGGCGCTCGCAATGCGAGCGCACGATCTCCAGATCGCGATGAGTTGAGCAAACTGCTCCAATCGGCCGCCGACACCGACAACCTCCTCAAGGCCGGCGCCCTGTACGAGGACCTCGAGGCCGCCGGCAGCGTCGACGGCCTCCTCCACGCCATCGACACCGGCCTCGCCGGCACCGCCTCCGGCCACCCGGCCCTGCCAGGCTGGCTCACCGATTTCACCGACGACGCCGGCGCCCGCCGTCACATCAAGCAGCGCGCCATCAAGACCTGCCGCCCCCAGGACCTGCCGCTCGTCCAGACCCTGGCCCGCCTCGCCCCGCTCGGCCGCCTCGCCGCACTGCGCCATGCCCTCGCCACGGTCCGCGACACCATCCGCAGCCGCAAGCGCGCCGGCCGCCAGTTCAGCTTCGCGGACATGATCGAGGCCCTGCACGAGGCCATCACGGACCCGGACCGCGGCGACGCCCTCGCCGACGCCCTGCACCGCACCTGGCCCTACGCCCTGGTGGACGAGTTCCAGGACACCGACCCGCTGCAGTACCGGATCCTGCAGCGCATCTACCGGGGGCGGGACGAAGGCGCGCTGATCATGATCGGCGACCCGAAACAGGCCATCTACGGTTTCCGCGGCGGCGACGTGTTCGCCTATCTCGACGCCGCCCGGGACGCAGACGGCCGCTACGACCTGGACACCAACTACCGCTCCACCCAGGGCGTGCTCGACGGTATCGAGCACCTGTTCCGCGGCCCGGCCCAGGACACCGGCATCGGGCCGTTCCTGGTCTCCGACATCGCCTTCCACCCGGTGAAGAGCGGCCGCGCCGACGGCGACCGGACGATCATGCATCACGGCGCACCGCTGCCCGCGCTCACCGCCTGGGCCGTGCCCGGCGCCGATCACCGGGCCGCCGACGCGAAAGGCCTGCTGCTGGACGCCACCGTGAGCGAGATCTGCCGCCTGCTCGATCCTGACGAGGGCGCGATGGTGCGCCAGGCGGACGGCAGCGAGACACCGGTCCGGCCCGTCGACGTCGCCGTGCTGGTGAACACCAACCGGGAGGCCGCCGACGTGCAGCGGGCGCTGGCGCGGCGCGGCATCGCCGCCGTGTGCCTGCACCGGGCCAGCGTGTTCGAGAGCGACGAGGCCCAGGATCTGCTGTACCTGCTGCGCGCCGCCGACAGCACCGCGCGCCCCGAGACCGTGCGCGCCGCGCTGGCGACGCCGCTGTTCGGCTGGCGCATGGCGGACCTGGTGGCGCTGGACGAAGACGAGACGGGCTGGCACCGGCAGGTGGCCCGATTCCAGGCCGCCCACGAAACCTGGCGCACCCGCAGCGTGCTCGCCATGCTCGAGCCTGTGTTTCAGGAGGCTGCGCCGCGGGTGCTGTCCCTGGAGGACGGCGAGCGACGCATGACCAACTACCTGCAGCTCGCCGAGCTGCTGGCCCAGGCCGAAACCGAGACCTTCGGCTTCGCCGGGCTGATCCGCTGGCTCGCCGAACAGATCGCCGACCCGCGTGCGGACGCCGACGCCGAGACCCAGCAGCTCCGCCTCGAATCCGACGACGAGCTGGTGCGGATCGCCACCGTGCACCGGGTGAAGGGCCTGCAGTATCCCATCGTGTTCGTGCCGTTCACGCCGTCCCTGGACGCCCGGGCGCCGACCCGCCCGTGGATCTACCACGACGACGCGGGCCGGGCCTGGCTCGACTTCGCCCTGGCGGACGACCGCCACAAGGCCGACGCCGCCCTCGAGGCCCGGGCCGAGGCCCTGCGGCTTCTGTACGTGGCGCTGACCCGGGCGGAGCAGGCCTGCTACTTCGCCTGGGGCGCCATCAAGGGCGCGCAGAACTCGGCGCTGGCCTGGCTGCTCCACGCCGGCCAGGGCATCGAGCCCGGCAATATCGCCGGCCCCGGCTCGAAGCTGCCGGACTGGCTCACCGAGGGCGCCGTCCATGCCGCGCTGACGCGCTGGGCCGAGGCCGCCGGCGACGCGGTGCGCGTCACCGCGCCGCCGGCGCCGCTGGCGGAAGGCTTCCGGGACGCGCCCGGCGAGCCGCCCGCC
>MDTG01105710.1_pt1 | contig 16197 bp, 15 predicted proteins | sample 811421 | NCBI WGS metagenome assembly MDTG01 (sample SAMN05326645, study PRJNA326480) | marine metagenome | isolation source: seawater | place: Pacific Ocean: South East | collected 2011 | reverse complement strand
GGGTAACCCATTACACCCAAACCTATGAAAGAAACTTTACAACTCATAAATGATTAATCTCTCTTTAAATAAAAAAGTAATTTTATTTGGTTTTATTTTTACATTTTTTTCAAGTTTTGGACAGAGCTTTTTTTTGGGTTTGTTTAACGCACCAATTAGAAAAGAATTAGGCATAACCCACGGTGAATTTGGCAGTATTTATGCCTCTGCTACGATTTGTTCGAGTTTATTATTAATTTGGGTAGGAAAAAAAATAGATGATTATAATTTATTAATCTATTCACTTTTTGTTATTATACTTCTATCCGCATCATCATTATTATTTTCATTTATCAATAGCATATATTTTTTGGCTATAGGAATATTTTTCTTGCGGTTTGCTGGCCAAGGTCTCATGAGTCATACTTCAACTACGGCAATTTCCAGATTTTTTGAAAGATCAAGAGGAAGAGCTTTGAGCACTATTTGGTTTGGATTATCTACAGCAGAATTTATTTTACCTGTTTTAGTAACTTATCTCTTTGTAATTTTTTCTTGGAGATCAATATGGCAAGGAATTGCTATTATAACAATAATATTGTTACCAATAGTAATATTTAACACAATAAAAGCTATAAAACTAAATTCAAGAGAGAATGAAAATAATAATTTAAAAAAAACAAATATTAAAAATTGGAAACGCAAAGATGTGATTAAAGACTACAAATTTTATATTGTCTCTCTGAACATGCTAGCTGGACCTTGGATAATTACTGGAATTTTTGTTTATCAATCTTTTATTTCTGAGGCAAAATTATGGAGTTCGTTTGCTATTCCAAAAGCATTTATGATTTATTCATTAACATCAATTTTTTCATTAATATTATCTGGTATTTTAGTTGACAGATTCACAAGTAGAAAACTTTTACCAATAGTTAATATTCCATTATTACTATCAATGATTACTTTATTTAGTATTGAAAAAGAGATAAGTGCTTACATTTTTTTGGGTTTGATAGGGGTATCAAATGGTTTAGCAAATGTTCTAGGATCATCAACTTGGGCTGAAATCTATGGTGTTAAGTATATTGGTAGTATCAAAGCTCTGACCACAGCACTAATGGTCTTTTCGACAGCTTTTGGAACTGCTTTGTTTGGAATTTTAATTGATCAGGGTTTTTCTGTAGAGAATATAGCTTTTATTAGTGGAACTTATATAGTGGTATCACTAGTTTTTTTGCTAATTTTTCGAAAGAAGTTGGAGCCTGTTAGGTTATAAAATAAGCTTGATTTCTTAATATTATTTGAATAAATAACAATCATCATGGCAAGAATTACCGTAGAAGACTGTTTAGAAAAAGTAGATAATCAGTACGATTTAGTCTTATTAGCTAAAGAAAGAACTGCTCAGCTAAACGCTGGGTCTCAGATGTTAGTAGAAGAAGATAACGATAAAAGAACAATTATATCTCTAAGGGAGATCGCTGATGGTAAAGTAGATGTTAAAGAATTAGAGAAAAATGCCATTACTAGACTAAGAAAAGAACCGGACGAAACGGTAGAATTAGAGGAAACAGAAGAAGAGGTTAATGATGAATTTGAAAATCTCTACAAAGGTCAAATTTCAAAAAGTGGAGTTGCAATATTACCTTCAAAAAGAACTAGAAAAATTCCAGAAATAAAAAAACCTAGTTTAGCAGATGAGGCATTATCGGAGTTAAAGGCCGAACAACCTGAAATTAAAGAAGAGAACTTAGACAAAGAAGAAGCTCCTTTAGAACTAAACGAAGAAGCAACTTCTGAAGAAGAAAATAAATCAGAATAAATTATGATAAAGACAGTTTCAGTTGCACCAATGATGGATTGCACTGATAAGCATGAGATATACTTTTTAAGTTTAATCAGTAAAAACGTTAATCTTTTTACTGAAATGATTGTTGCTAACGCTATTATTAGAGGGGATAGAAATAAACTTTTATCTTTTAAAAAAATAATTAATCCAGTTACTTTACAGATCGGTGGATCAAATCCAAAGGAATTAGCCGAAGCATGCAGGATCTCTGAAAATTATGGCTATAAAGAAATTAATTTAAATTTAGGTTGTCCCAGTAAAAAAGTTCAAAAAAATAAATTTGGAGCATGTCTAATGCAAGAACCTGAACTGGTAGCTAGATGTATTGAAGCAATGTCTAAGGCAACAAAATTACCAGTAACAATCAAAACAAGAATAGGCTACAACAATGTAGAAGATTTTAATTTTTTAAAGTCATTTATTCAAACAACTAAAGATGCAGGTTCACAAAAGTTTATTATTCATGCAAGAAAGGCGTTACTAAAAAAATTAAGTCCAAAAGAAAATTTGAATATTCCTCCATTAAAGTATGATTTCGTTTATAAACTTAAAGATCATTTTAAAAATGATGAAATTATTATAAATGGAGGTGTTAAAACAACAGAAGAAATCAAAAATCATTTATTTAAAGTTGACGGCGTCATGATTGGTAGAGCAATTTATCATTCTCCTTATTTCTTAGCTGAAATAGAAAAAGAAGTATTCGGAAATGAGAATGTTCCGACAAGATCCGAAGTGATGGAAAATTTAATACCTTATATACAAGAAGAGACATCAAAAGGTACACAGCTAAATCATATTATGAGGCATACAGTCGGTTTATTTCATGGACAAAATGGATCAAGAACTTGGAAACAATATCTTTCAAAAAATATGTGTATAAGAGATGCAGATCTCCAAAAAGTAAATCACATAATGGACCAAGTTAAAAAAACAAATCCTGTATCACTAGAAAGATAATTTTGGATATACTTTCGCAATCAGAAATTATTTATTTAATCTTTATAATGGTAATTACAGCAATCCCCGCAGGATTTGCTGCTGGATTATTTGGGATTGGTGGAGGATTAATTACAGTTCCGATTTTATTTTACATTTTTAATATTTCGGGAATAGAACCTAGTTATTTAATGCATCTAGCCGTTGGAACCTCATTTGGAATTATAATTCCAACTTCAATTGTCTCGGTTATGACCCATCATCAACATAAAGCAGTAGATTTTAACATTGTTAAAGGATACGGAATATTTGTAGCGACTGGTGTTATTCTAGGAACAATTTTAGCAGCAAGTTTAAAAACAAAACCTTTAATTTTGTTTTTCACGATTGTTGTTTACTTTTTAGCTTTTTATTTGCTCTTCCTTAAAGAGAAAGAGGAAAATTTAGATGTAAAAATGAGTTTTCCAGCAAAGATAATAGCAGGAATTGTTAGTGGTTTTATTTCTGCACCAATGGGTATAGGAGGAGCAGTTATGAACGTTCCGATTTTAAAGTTCTTTGGTTACCCTATAAATAAAGCAATTGGAAGTGCTGCAGCCATTGGTTTTATTATTGCACTATTTGGAGCTGCAGGATTTTTAATTTCCGGTTCGTATCTAAACGTTCAATTACCTTTAAGCATTGGTTTTTTAAACATTCCAGCTTTTCTTATTTTTTTTCCGATAACAGCTTTCATGGCTAGGTTAGGGGCTAAAGCTAGTCATAGAGTTGATAAAAAGAAAATGACAAAATACTTTGGTTTGTTTTTAGTTGTTATAGGAACAAGATTTCTTTACGAGTATTTTTCTATTTAAATTTTTTGATCATATTTACCGATTTTACCAGTCTTTTGCAATAGATCATCGATGAATTCAAATATTTTTCGTTTACGTTCATCTGAAGATGGACTCTCTGTTACTACAACAAGCGAAGGTTTATTTGATGAAGCTCTAATTAAACCCCAAGAACCGTCCTCTAAAGAAAATCTTACACCATTTACAGTTAAAACTTCAGTAATTTTCTGGCCAGAAATTTTTGTATTTTCTTTATAAAGTTTTTGTACTTTTTTTACCATGTCATCAACAATTTTATATTTTTCTTCATCTTTGCAAAAGGGAGCCATGGTAGGAGTTTGAAACGTATTAGGTAGTTCTTTCATTAACTCACTGATTTTTTTATTCTGATCATTTAATAAATGACAAACTTGGATTGCAGAATTAACACCATCATCATAACCATATCCCAAAGGTCGATTGAAAAAGAAATGGCCACTTTTCTCAAAACCTGCTAGAGCTTTTTCTTTATTCACTTTTCTTTTGATATGTGAATGTCCTGTTTTCCAATAAATAGTTTTACATTTATTATTTATTAAAATTTTATCTTTTGAATAAAGACCGGTTGATTTTACATCTACAATAAATTTAGAGTTCTTGTGTTTTGGTGCTAAGTTTCTAGCAATTAATAAACCTATCTTATCAGAGAAAATTTCATTGCCTTTTTCGTCAATTACTCCACATCTATCTCCATCACCATCAAAACCAAAACCAATATCAGCTTTATTATCTTTTACTGCTTTAGAAATAGCATGAAGCATTTCAAGATCTTCTGGATTCGGATTATACTTTGGAAATGACCAATCTAATTTACAATCTAATTCTATTACATCACAACCTATACTTCTCAATATTTCCGGCGCAAAAACTCCAGCTGTTCCATTTCCACAAGCGACTACAGCTTTAATTCTTTTATTAATTTTATTGTTTTTGACTAAATCTTCTATGTATGTTTTTTTAAAGTCATCAATTTGTTTTAATTTTCCCTTACCTGATTTGAATTTTTTATTAAGAGTTATATCTTTGAGCTCAGACATTTCCTCTGGCGCATGTGTTAAACCTTTTTTTATACCCATTTTAACTCCAGTCCAACCATTTTCATTATGACTGGCTGTTACCATTGCAATTGCATCAGATTTTAAATTAAATTGAGCAAAGTATACCATTGGAGAAAGAGATAGACCTACATCTTCAACATTACACCCAGTTGAAATTAATCCATCTGTAAGAGCATTTTTAATTTTTTCACTATATGATCTATAATCGTGACCAACAATGACTCTCGGATTTTTTTTTTTGGTGTGATTCACGATTTGAGTACCTAATCCCTTTCCCAAATCTAGGATTCCTTCTATATCTATATCTTTTTCAAACAACCATCTCGCATCGTACTCTCTAAAACCGTTAGGATTGATTTTCATTAATTATAAATACTAGAAATATAGAGATTTGTTATAAAATGTTTATTCACAAAACTTTCCACTTGCAAAATATATCAAATGTTCTTATAATGTTCTATTGATTTACTTGTTATATAGTATATTAACATTAATGTAACACAACATATAGTTGTTTTTTAACAAATCGATAACAAATTAAAAGAATTATGAATAAAAACGTATCATTGGCAATAGAGAAAGCTGTCGGCAGTATAAGCCAAAACAATCAAAAAGGTCTAAAAAATAATGGTCCAAAAAAACCAGATTTATTTTCTCTATCTGGTGAAACAGAATTATTTCAAAATGAAAAAGGCATTACAATTAAGATTGACCGTTCAAGAGACTCAAACCTTACAGACTTTGGAAAAGAAACATTAAAAGATAGATATTTAGGTCAGAACGAGTCCTTCCAAGATTTATTTGCACGAGTAGCTAGTGTTTACGCTGATAATAATTTACACGCACAAAGAATTTATAATTATATTAGTAATTTATGGTTTATGCCAGCTACACCCGTTTTATCTAATGGTGGAACTGAGAGAGGTTTACCGATTTCATGTTTTTTGAACGAAGCTACTGACAGCCTTAAAGGTATTACTAGTTTATGGGAAGAGAACGTTTGGTTAGCTGCAAGAGGAGGAGGAATAGGTAGCTATTGGGGAAATTTGAGATCTATTGGTGAAAAAATAGGAAAGGTTGGAAAAACTTCTGGAATCATTCCGTTTATTAAAGTTATGGACTCTTTAACATTAGCTATAAGCCAAGGGTCTTTGAGAAGAGGTTCCGCAGCTTGCTATCTTCAAATAGATCATCCAGAAATTGAAGAGTTCATAGAAATGAGAAGACCAACAGGAGGAGACGTGAATAGGAGATCTTTAAACCTACATCACGGTGTTTTAGTAACAGACGCATTTATGAGAGCAGTAGAGACGGATGACCAATGGGCATTAAGAAGTCCAAATGATGGCTCTGTTCAATCAACTATACCAGCAAGAAATTTATGGATTAGATTATTAACTGCTAGAATTGAAACTGGCGAACCATACATTATTTTCATAGACACAGTTAATAGACAAATACCTCAGCATCATAAACTTGCAGGTTTGAAAGTTAAAACCTCAAATTTGTGTAGTGAAATTACTTTACCGACAGGTATTGATAACGATGGCAAAGAAAGAACAGCTGTTTGTTGTCTCTCTTCTCTAAATCTAGATACTTATGACGAATGGAAAGACAACAGTCAATTTGTCGAAGATGTGATGAGGTTTTTAGATAATGTAATGACTGACTTTATTGATAAAGCTCCAAATGAATTTGAGCACGCTAAATATTCTGCAATGAGAGAAAGAAGCGTAGGATTAGGTGTTATGGGTTTACATTCGTATTTTCAACAAAAAAATATACCCTTTGGATCAGTTATGAGTAAAGTTTGGAATAAAAAAATCTTTAAAAATATTCAAGAAAAAGTAGATTTAGCCTCTGCTGTATTAGCTGATGAGAGAGGGTCTTGCCCTGATGCTGCAGAGTTCGGAATTAAAGAAAGGTTTTCTAATAAAACTGCAATAGCACCTACTGCTTCCATATCAATTATTTGTGGAGGAACTTCACCTGGAGTAGAACCAATTTCAGGTAACAGCTATACCCACAAAACTTTGTCAGGCTCTTTCAATGTAAGAAATAAATATTTAAAAAAATTATTAAAGAAATATAAAAAAGATGACGAAGAAACTTGGTCTAGTATAACAACAAATCAAGGATCCGTATCTCATCTAGATTTTTTAACAAATGAAGAAAAAGATACATTTAAAACAGCTTTTGAAATTAATCAGAAATGGGTTGTTGAGTTAGGCGCTGATAGAACGCCTCATATCTCACAAGCTCAATCTATTAATGTATTTGTACCAGCCGATATACATAAAAAAGAACTTCATGAAATTCACTTTCAAGCTTGGAAGAAGGGTTTAAAAAGTCTTTATTATTGTAGATCTAAATCAATACAAAGAGCAGAAGACGTTACTGCTGGATCTTCGACAGATGTAACAAAAAACGTCTACAAAAAAAAACAATTAAACAATGAAGAAAACAATTATGAGGAGTGTTTATCATGTCAGTAGCTAAGAAAGAAAATTCTAAGATAATTCAACCAAAAAAAATGGGTTTATTAGTAGAAAACCCGGTTTATAAACCATTTAGGTATCCCTGGTGCTATGACGCTTGGTTAACCCAACAAAGAATTCATTGGCTTCCTGAAGAAGTTCCTTTGGGAGACGATGTTAGAGATTGGCAAAAAAATTTAACTCCAGCAGAAAAAAATCTTTTAACACATATATTTAGATTTTTTACTCAAGCAGATGTTGAGGTAAACAACTGTTATCTAAGGCATTACACTACAGTATTTAAACCTACAGAAGTACTTATGATGATGACAGCTTTCGCTGCTATGGAAACAGTTCATATAGCTGCTTACTCTCATTTGTTAGATACGATAGGTATGCCTGAAACTGAGTATTCTGCTTTTTTAGAGTATAAAGAAATGAAAGATAAATATGATTATATGCAAGGTTTCGATGTAAAATCAAAACACAATATAGCAATGACAATGGCTGTTTTTTCAGCTTTCACCGAAGGACTTCAATTATTTGCAAGTTTTGCTATTTTACTAAATTTTCCTAGATTTAATAAGATGAAAGGCATGGGGCAGATTGTTACTTGGTCTGTTAGAGATGAAACTCTACATTGTAATTCAATGATAAGACTATTTAGAGATTTTGTAAAAGAAGAACCACAAATTTGGAATGATAAACTAAAAAAAGAAATCGTTGATGCTTGCAAAACTATTGTTGAACATGAAGATGCTTTTATAGACTTAGCTTTTCAAATGGGCCCTTTAAACGGTTTAACTGCAAATGAAGTAAAACAATATATTAGATTTATCGGTAACAGAAGATTGGAACAATTGGGCCTAGAACCAATTTATGATATTAAGAAAAATCCACTTACCTGGTTAGACACAATGCTTAACGGTGTCGAACATATGAATTTCTTTGAAGGAAGAGCTACTGAATATTCAAAAGCTTCTACTCGAGGAACTTGGGGTGAGGTATTCGCCTAATTACCGATAGTTTAAATTAATAACTTCTCTAACTTCTTCTCCTTTGTATTTAGACAAAGGTCTTATTAATTTATTAGATGTGTGCTGTTCCATTATATGTGCTGACCAGCCAGTTATTCTAGACATAACAAAAATAGGAGTATAAAAATCAATATCGATTCCCATCATGTAATAAGTTGGTCCACATGGAAAATCAACATTAGGATGAATATTCTTTCTATCCAACATTATTTTCTCTAAAATTTCATAAATTTTTGTATATTTTTCTTTTTTAAGTAATTTAGCTACCTTAAACATATAGTGCTTCATAGTTGGAACTCTTGAATCACCAGTTCTATAAACTCTATGACCAAAACCCATCACAACTTTTTTCTTTGATAAAGCATTTTCCATCCAGGCCTTAGCCTTTTCTGGTTTACCAATTTCTTTCATCATATGCATTACTGCCTCGTTTGCTCCGCCATGAAGTGGACCTTTTAGTGATGCTATAGCTCCAGTTATAGCTCCATGTAAATCAGACAAACTACTTGTAATAGTTCTAGCAGTAAAAGTAGATACGTTAAAACTATGTTCAGCGTATAAAATTAATGAAATATCAAAAGCTCTAACAATCTCTTTGTCAGGCACTTTATTAAACATCATTTTAAAAAAATTTTCAGCAAAAGATAATTTTTTGTTTGGTGAAATTATTTTTTTTCCTTTTCTAGCTCTAAAATAAGCTGCTACGGCAGTAGGTGTTTTAGCAAATATTCTCATTGCTTTTCTCATATTAGCTTTAGGTGAGTTATCTTTTGTGTCTTTGTCTTCAAGACCCATTAAACTCACACACGTTCTTACAACATCCATAGGATGAGAATTTTTTGGCATCGACTGAATATCTTTAATTATTTTCTTTGATAAATTTCTTTCAGAACGTTCTTCTTTAATAAATTTTTTTAATTGTTTCTTGCTTGGAAGTTCTCCATGAAGAACTAAGTAAGCCACTTCTTCAAAGTCACATTTATCACATAGATCTTGAACTTTATAACCTCTATAAGTTAATGCACTTAGTTCAGGAACAACTTGAGAAATTGTGGTTTCATCTACAACTATCCCCAATAGTCCTTTTTTTATTTCTTCAGTCATTATTCGTGTCCTTCAGTTGAAAAGTCTGTAATTTTTTTGCCAGGCGTATTGTACTTCTCATATTCTACTAGCTCATACAACCTTTTTCTAGTCTGCATTTTACTTATTACGTTATTTTGGTGTCCATCTTTAAATATGGATTTTAAGCCTTCCTCGACATTTTGCATGGCTAGTCTTTGAGTAGAAACTGGATAGATTACTAAATTATAACCCAAATTTTCTAATTCTTTTTTATCCAACAATTTAGATTTTCCAAATTCTGTCATGTTAGCCAATAAGTAACCCTTTGTAGCTTTTCTAACTTTTTCAAATTCCTTTTCATCTTTCATCGCTTCTGGAAAAATCATATCAGCTCCTGCTTGTTCATATGCTTTTATTCTATCTAATGTTTTTTCAATTCCCTCTACTGTGTTGGCATCAGTCCTTACAATTATTAAAAAGTTTTTATCTTTTCTGGAATTAACTGATAATTTAATCTTTTTAACCATTTCTTCTTTTGTAATAAGTTCTTTATTATCTAAGTGGCCACATCTCTTTTCTGTGATTTGATCTTCTATATGACAACCAGCAAGACCTTTTTCTTCAAATGATGAAATAGTTTTTTTACAGTCTTTAAACCCTGTATCAGCATCTACAATAGTAGGTAAATCAGTGACCCTAGATATTTGAGCAGCTCTATAGCTTACTTGTTCTAAAGTTGTTAGACCTATATCAGGCAAACCTAAATCGTTAGACATTACGCCGCCTGAAATATAAACTCCATCAAACCCAATTTCTGCTATAAGTTTTGCACAAAGTGGATTGTATGCCCCAGGAAATCTAAGCAATTTTTTAGATTGTAATTTTTTTACAAAATCAGATCTTTTTTCTAATGCGTTTTTTTGTGTGAAATGCATTTGAGCAGACTTATATTAGAGTGGGTTTAAAAAATCAAAGATTATTTTATTAAAATAAAAATTCCTGTGAAAACTAATAATATAGCCAAAATATATTCGATAATTTTTTTAGTTTTATAATTACTCACAAAATTTCTTAATCCATTTCCAAATAAAGCCCACAAGCTAATGGACGGAAAACACACTAAAGCAGCGGTAAGAGTAACAAATATTATTCCAGTATAAATATTTTCTTCAGATGGGAAAAATCCTGAGGCAACAGTAAGAGCTATAGACCATGCCTTAGGATTAATAAATTGAAACAAAGAGGCTTCATAAAATTTTAAAGGTCTCCCAGTATCTTTTTGACTCAAACTAAAAGATCCTATCATCCTCCAACTTAAATATAATAAGTAAATAAAACATAATACTTTCATATAAAATTGTATTTGTGGGTAGATCAAAAATATATTAGCCAAACCAAAACAACATAATCCTATCTGCACTATGTGCCCAAGCGGAATACCTATCAAATGTGGAAGGGTTCTCGTAAAACCAAATTTCATTCCTGAAGTAGTTAACATTGCATTATTTGGTCCCGGTGTAATAAACATTGTAAAATAAAAAGCGGTTAAAGCAGAAAAGAGTCCAAAATTTATCATAAATATTTTTCAATTATTTTTTCAAATCCAATAAAATTCTTAATAAGAATATCGTGTTTAATTTCGGCAGAAGTTTTTTCTGTATATCCATCTTGAACCAAAACAAAGGGTAAATTTGCATTAAGAGCAGAATTTGCATCTACTTCACTATCACCAACCATAATTGTTTTTTTTAGATTACCACCTAGTATTTCAACAACAGTAGTAAGGTGTCTTGGATCTGGTTTGTTAAAATCAAAAGTATCACAACCAGCAACATACTCAAAATAATCAAAAAGTTTTATTTTTTTCAGTAAGTCTACAGCTAATCTTTCCTGCTTATTAGTACATACTGCTGTGTTGATATTATTTTTCTTTGTCCATTCTAAAAAATTAATTATACCTTCAATTGGTTTACTTTTTTTATCGATATTTTTACTGTAAAAATTTAAGAATTCTTTAGTCATGTCCTTTTTAATTTTTTCATCAGTAATCTCTTTTTTAAAAGATCTTTGCATCATTACCCAAGTTCCTTTGCCAGCAAGAGACTTAATGTCAGACAATTTTTTTTCTTGGTGTCCAAATTTTTTCATTACATGATTGTGTGCAGCCATCAAATCTGGTGCTGTGTCAACGATGGTACCGTCTAGATCAAATAAAATAGTGTATTTTTGACTCATATTAATAAGTATTAAAAAGAAATATTTTGTGAGTTATTTCAATATCGTTTCTAATGTAAAGAGAAATTTTTAAGATGACAAATAATAAAATAAAAAAAGCTAATTCTTATAGATTAAGTCAAGAAAAATTAAGAAACAAAGCTCTTATTGCGGGAGTAGACTTGCTAGCTCCGGAAACAATATTTTTATCTGAAGACACAATTTTTGGTAAAAATGTAAAAATAGAACCTTATGTTGTTATAGGTTCAAAAGTCAAAATTGGAAGCAATGTTTTAATCAAATCTTTTTCTCATTTAGAAAAGACGATTATAGAAAATAATGTATCAGTTGGACCATATGCTAGAATGAGAACGGGTACAGTTTTAAAGTCTGGTTCTAAAGTTGGGAATTTTGTTGAAACAAAAAATTCAAAAATTAACAAAAATTCGAAAGTTAATCATTTATCTTACATAGGTGATACAGAAATTGGGAAAAATTCTAATATTGGGGCTGGCACTATCACTTGCAATTATGATGGAGTAAATAAAAATAAAACAAAAATTTCTGACAACGTATTTATTGGATCAAATTCTTCCCTTGTAGCTCCAATTAAAATAGAAAAAAATGCTACTGTTGGCGCAGGATCAGTTATAACTAGGAATGTTAATAAAGGAACTTTAGCAGTAACAAGATCTTCACAAGTAGAAGTTAAAAAATACAAAAGAAAAAAGAAAAAATAATGTGTGGAATAATTGGTATAGCAAGCAATAAGGCAGTTTCAATGAATATAATTAACTCATTGAAAAGACTCGAATATAGAGGCTATGATTCTGCAGGCTTAGCAACTTTACATGATAATGAGATTAATGAAAAAAAATGCTCCGGTAGAGTTGAACAATTAGAAAAAATTTTATTTAAATCACCAGCCGAAGGAAATATAGGTATAGGTCATGTCAGATGGGCCACGCACGGAATACCGAATGAAATTAATGCACATCCTCACTCGAGTGACATTGTTTCTGTTGTGCACAATGGAATAATTGAAAATTCAAGCGAGTTAAAAAACGTTCTAAAAAAAAAAGGTCTTAAATTTAAATCTCAAACGGATACAGAGGTTATTACTCTATTAATTACTGAAGCACTTAAAAATTTACAGCCAATAGACGCAGTTTTTGAGACTATCAATAAACTTAAGGGAAGTTTTGCGGTCGGAATTATTTTTAAAAATTACAAAAATATAATTATAGGAGCCCGTAGAGGGACACCATTGGCGGTTGGATACTCTAAAGATGAGAATTATCTTGGTTCTGACTCATATGCTCTTAAACTAATGACAAATAAAATATCTTATTTAAATGATGGAGATCTTTGTGTTTTAAAAAAAGACAGCGTTGAATTTTATGACGAAACAGGGAATAAAATAAATAAAAAAGTCTTTACTTTATCCGACGATAAAAATGTCAATGAAAAAGGGGATTATAAAAATTTTATGTCCAAAGAAATATTTGAACAACCTGCAACATCAAAAAATTGTATAAAGGAGTATGTTGATAACATAAGAAAAGATATTAACTTTTACAATTTTCCAATCAAACCTGAAGTTTTAAAAAAAATTGTTCTTATTGGTTGTGGAACTGCTTATCATTCTTGTTTAGTAGCAAAATATTGGTTTGAAGAACTTACATCCTTAAATGTGGAGATAGATATTGCCTCAGAATTTAGATACAGAAAAGTAAGATTTGATAAAAACAGCTTATATATTTTTGTCTCCCAATCAGGCGAAACTGCAGATACTGCAGCTGCTTTAGATCTTTGTAAAAAAAACAATGTTAAAACTTGTGCCATTGTTAATGTTGTTGAAAGCACAATAGCTAGAAATTCTGATTGGGTTTTACCAATTCATGCTGGTCCAGAGATCGGAGTTGCTTCTACTAAAGCATTCATAGGACAAATGATGGTATTATATTTGTTATGTTTAAAATTAGGGGCACTAAAAGGAGAATTTTCACAAAACGAATATCAAGATAAAATTAAAAATTTAATTAAAGTTCCACCTTTATTAGAAGAGTGTTTAAAGATTGAAAATAAAATTCAAATGATTGCAAAAGATTTTTTAGACGCAAAAGGATCAATGTTTCTTGGAAGAGGCATGTCATTTCCAATTGCTTTAGAAGGTGCTTTAAAACTTAAAGAATTATCTTATTTACATGCCGAAGGTTATCCTGCAGGGGAAATGAAACATGGACCTCTTGCATTAATTGAAAATGGACTTCCAGTTATTATAGTAGCTCCAAATGATAAATATTTTAAAAAGACTATTTCAAATATGCAGGAAGTAATAGCTAGAGGTGGAAAAATATTATTAATTACAGATGAAAAAAATGATGTCATTTACGAAAATGTACGGTTCAACATAAAAGTACCTTCTGTAGAAAACTCTTTATCGCCATTTTTTTTAACTGTTCCATTACAGTTGTTAGCATATCATGTAGCTTTACTTAAAAAATGTGATATTGACAAACCTAGAAATTTAGCAAAATCAGTTACAGTAGAGTGAAAAAATACTAGTTTTATTTTTTTTCAAACAAAAAACTGGAACTATTTTTTTTTTATATTTTAAAGATTTAAATATTTTTGTTTTTTTTTTATCATTTAACCATAAAAATATATTATTTGACTTATTAATAAGTTTTAAGGTTAGAGTAATTCTGGCAAAATCACTCATTTGAATGCTTGTGACAAATTTGTTTGATTTTTCAAAAAGATTGTTGGAAAAAATTGATGCAATATGTCCGTCATTGCCCATACCAAGTAAAATTAAGTCAAAAAAACTTTTTTTATTTTTAAAATAACTCGTTAGTTTTTTTTCATAATTCATAGCTGATAATAAGATATTTTTTTTATTAGTTTTAATATTATAAATTTGTTTATTTTTAACTTTAATTTTTTTTAATAAATATTTGTTGGCCAGATTATAATTGGAGTCTTTTGATTTAGTTGAAACAAATCTTTCATCTCCCCAAAAAAAATCAATATTTTTCCAATTTATATCTATCTTTGATAGTTCTTTATAAAGATTAATGGGACTTGCCCCTCCCGTGAGCACAAAGCTAAATCTTTTTTTCAATTTTTCTTTTTTATTAGCGAGTTGTATGAACAGCTTTATAAAGGTCTTTATAAGTACTTTTTCACTATTTTTTTTAATGATTTTCTTAAATTTAGCCATATTTATTATTTATTATTAAAACTATCTTGGAAAATATGAAAGACCAATATATATATATCTCAGGTTGAATATGAAAAAATGGACTTTAAATAGTTGGAAAAATTATCCTGCAAAACATCTTCCTAAATATGGAGATGAGAAGGAGCTTAATATGGTTTTGGGCAAAATTAAGAAATACCCTCCTTTAGTCTTTGCTGGAGAAACTCGATCTTTGAAGAAGTCTTTAGCTGAAGTTGTGAAAGGTAAAGCTTTTTTATTGCAGGGAGGAGATTGCGCAGAAAGTTTTGCAGAGTTCAATCCTGATAATATTCGAGATACTTTTAAAGCTATATTACAAATGTCTTTAGTGTTAACTCACTCTGCTTCTTTGCCTGTTGTTAAAATTGGAAGAATTGCAGGCCAATTTTCTAAACCAAGAAGTTCTCCAACAGAAAAAAAAAGTGGCAAAGAATTACCTAGCTATTTAGGTGATAATATTAATGGCATGGAGTTTTCAGAAAAAGCAAGAGTGCCAGATGCAAAAAGATTATTCAGAGCTTATTCCCAATCTGCATCGACATTGAATTTGATTAGAGCTTTTTCCCAGGGAGGTTTTGCAGATCTTAGACAGGTACACTTATGGAACTTAGGATTTATTAACAAAAAAACAAAAGGCAAATATAAAGAAATAGAAGATAAAATTAGTGACGCTTTGTCATTTATGGAAGCTTGTGGAATAAATCCTGAAAACAATAGAAGATTAAGAACAGTTAACTTCTATACTTCGCATGAAGCTCTTTTACTTCCCTTCGAAGAATCTATGACAAGAGTAGACTCAACGACAGGCGAACACCATGATACATCAGCTCATTTTGTATGGATCGGTGATAGAACGAGGCAACCAGATGGAGCGCATGTTGAGTTTTGTAGAGGCATAAAAAATCCTATAGGATTAAAATGTGGTCCAACATTAAAACCAGAAGAATTAATTAAACTTTGCAACATTTTAAATCCAGAAAATGAACCGGGTAGACTTACCTTAATATCAAGATTTGGAGCTAACAATGTGGAAAAGTTTTTACCCAAGTTGATAAAAACCATTAAGAAAGAAGGATTAAATGTAATTTGGTCATGCGATCCTATGCATGGGAATACAATTAAGGCTACAAGCGGATTAAAAACTAGACCTTTTGATAATATTCTAAAAGAAGTTAAAAATGTGTTTGGAATACATCAAGCCGAAGGTAGTTACGCTGGCGGTCTGCACGTTGAGATGACCGGTCAAGATGTGACAGAATGTACTGGTGGAGCTCAAAAAATTTCTGAGAAAGAGCTATCGAATAGATATAGAACACATTGCGATCCTAGATTAAATGCAAGTCAGGCTTTAGAACTGGCTTTTCTTATTTCTGATGAAATAAAGAAAAATTCAACATATTCAAAAAATATTATTCAAGCAGCGTCTTAATAATTATTATATAATTATTAAGACATAATCC
>MDTG01444802.1_pt1 | contig 16198 bp, 21 predicted proteins | sample 811421 | NCBI WGS metagenome assembly MDTG01 (sample SAMN05326645, study PRJNA326480) | marine metagenome | isolation source: seawater | place: Pacific Ocean: South East | collected 2011 | reverse complement strand
GCATGAGCAGAAGCAGTAGCACTAGCGCAAGCAGTCCCCGCAGCATGAGCAGAAGCAGAAGCACTAGCGCAAGCAGATCCAGCAGTCCCCGCAGCAGCAGATCCAGCAGAAGCAGTCCCCGCAGCAGCAGATCCAGCAGCAGCAGCTCCAGTAGAAGCAGCTCCAGTAGAAGCAATAGCGCAAGCAGATCACGAAGCAATAGTCTCAAAGCAAAAAAGAAATCACCGGCAAAAAAGAAATCACCGGCAAAAAAGAAATCACCGGCAAAAAAGAAATCACCGGTAAAAAAGAAATCACCGGTAAAAAAGAAATCACCGGTAAAAAAGAAATCACCGGCAAAAGGTAAAACAAAAATAATTGCTTATAATACACCGAGACGCCGTGCAAAAACAACCACGACAAGAAAAAAAGTAACAAAACAGAAATCACTACCTATCTTTAAAACGCCTATTATGAAAACGTTAATGGGTAATACTAAGTAAGAATACTTGAAATAATATCAGTATCTTCACTATCTTTCGTAGATCGTTTAAGTTGGAATGCCTTATCCTTATTCATTTGTTTTGAATAACTATTAGATGCATAAATAATTATATTATTGCTATAAACACATTCAATAAGAATACCCTTTACACGTTTAACTAAATGAATTAATTGAATTACACTATATTTATCTGGTAAGCGTATGCAATATACCTCTTTATATATCATCTTACGATTTCTACGTTCTGAATCATGAAATGAATACCAGTCTCCTTCACCTATAGTAGGTAAACGTGTAAGTAGAAACTGCTGTTTTTCTTTATAAAAATGTTTGCTAAGATCTAAGGCAAGTTCAACTTGAAATTCTTTGGCCATTATATAGTTATAGAATATAAAAAATAAATTAAAAATAAATTACTATAATACTTAAATGATAAATACATTACAATTAAAAAATAAACATCCGCTTGATCAATACCTTACTTTTTATGAACCTACTCATACCTATACAGTCCACGGAAAGAAAGGATATACATCTGTTACTACATTTGTTCATCAACATTTTGAACCTTTTAATGCAGACAAAATTATAACAGGTATTTTAAAAAAAGCAGAGACCGATTCTTCCAATAAATATTACGGAATGTCCAGAGAAGCGATTAAAAAATCTTGGAGTGATAACGGTAAACAAGCTTCTGCTGCAGGTACAAAATTACATTACGATATTGAATGCTTTTATAACGGTGCGTCTCCGAAAAATACTAGCATTGAATATGGTTATTTTATGAACTTTCATCAAGATCATAGTTTTATAATACCCTATCGCACGGAATGGATGATTTATCACGTTATGCTACAACTTGCGGGTTCTATAGATTTTACGGTGTTAAATACCGATGATTCTTTAGACATTTATGATTGGAAACGGTGTAAAGATATTAAAAAGCATTCGCCTTGGGATAAATATTCCATAACAGAAGAGATAGATTTTGTGCCAGACACAAATTACTGGCATTACAGTATACAATTAAATACTTATAAATACATAATAGAAGATCAGTATGGAAAACAAGTAAAAAATATGTATTTAGTCTGTTTACATCCAGATAAAGAAGGATATCAAAAAATAAAAGTACCAGATATGCAAAATGAAATACGTAATTTAATGAAGAATAGAATCAAATCACTTAATACATGAATAACTACAATTTAAAATGGTTAGGTGCTAGTTTAATAGTTGTAGGAGGAACTATTATATACTTATACAAGTGTAAAAACAAAAAAGAGATTGTAATAGAAAAACCAATCATTCCCTATACTTCTTACTATAATTTAACTGATGCCACAGAACATTATGAACGCCATCAACAAAAAGACCATAGTGTTCGCGAAATAACACCAGGCGGAGAGGCGATATTAATTTACAATAAAGATACCCAACAGTTTATCTATTACTCTAATAATGAACTCCCCTATCGGTATTTAGAAGTTGTGGTTAGAAAGTATGTATTAGCTTACAATTGTGTAGATCTATATACAGATATTAAACAATCCTATATGAACGCCATAAAAGAACACCAAGAACAAGAAACCATGAAAAAAGAAGATGAATGTATAAAAGAACCTCAACAAGTGGACGATGTGTTTATTCAATATAAAAATTACAATAAGCAACACTATAAACAAAGTAATCAAAATCAACCAATAAAACAAGAGTATATACAATTTAAACGAGGTGGTACAATTCACGAGTATAATGAAAAAAACCAACCTATAAAAAAGGTAAAACCTATAGGGTTTGGTGACTATAAAAATAAAGTATCCTAATAATATATCATATGCCAGAAGAAGTAAATATTAATTTAGGTGATAAAAATAGTGGAAAACATAAATCAAGGTCTTGCTTTGAGGGCGCTTGTCCACCAAACCCTATGGACCTTATTGATGGTATATTAGAGCAAGCGCCCATGCTACTAGGAATTATGTTAACTTATATGAAAATGGACCAATTTAACCGACCTCTCGCAAATACCGCAGAAAAAATGCTTGAAGGGCTGGTACCACAAATAGAAAAAAATGCAACAAAAATCGGTGGTATATTTAATGCTTTAGCAGAAGCAAGTCATAATGTAAGTGCAAAAATGACAAAACACGATTATGATTTTACAACCGCCGATAAAATACATTTAATTAAACTATTAATTGAAGAAGATAACTATTTTGATTCTTATGATGCAGTAATCGATTTTATTAAATATCAACGCCCTGGTTTTATTAAAGCATTGTACAAAAACTTGGTGGCAAATAACAATAAGGCTGAAGGTGCCCCAAGTGTTCATGCCGAGTCTGCAACAGGAAAAGCGAACTTGGCCAGTGGAGCTATCCACGAAGTGCGGCCAAGTGCTCATCCGGATCGGTTTAACCATATTTCTGAAAAAATATTAGACCGACACATGGCAAAGGCAAAACAAGCCTTGGGTGTAGCAAAAATAGGATTAGAAGGTGATGGTTTAATTAAAAACAAGACCGCCGCAGATCTTATAGGTAAGCATGTAGATCTAGACGACACCTCACAAGATGTAGTTGATAAATCTAAAGATAAAATTATTGGATCTACTTTAAAAGATTCAGAAATAGCAGCGGATTCACTAAACGAAACTATTGATGGTGATGAGAAAAAAGCAGACGATACATTAAATAAGAATTTGATTACGGCAGATAAGATAAAAGACAAGATTAAAGAAGCTACGCCAACCGGTCATAGTAAGACACCAGAACAAATAAATACCGATGTAGAAAGCTCTCTTAATAGTGATAGTGACATTGAGAAACAGAATACGGCAGCAAAAGAAAGGGGCAAGGAGGACGATGTTCAAAGTGAAATAGAACGACGAAAAATAAATGAAGAGGGGAAAAAAGAAATAGAAAAGGCTAAGAACTACAAATCTAGCTTTTTTAGTGATACACCAGAAAAAAAAGAGACGAGGGTAGAAAAAGCTAAAGAAACCATAAAGAAAAATCAAGAGGTTAGAAAGAAAGAGCAAGATGCTAGAAAGAAACAGCAAGAGGCTAGAAAGAAAGAGGCGAAAAATGAGTAATAATGAAACAACATAAGTAAAAAAAAATATAACTATTTTTATATAATGTTGTTTAATTACAAAAATCCGGAGAATTTAAAAATTCTTTTAAATGTTGCTCAACTATTACACGTTATATTTATTATCATAGGCGTTGGTTTTATTCTTCATGTACATCATAAATTTAATTCGTTATCATCGGTTCAACGTTTATGTGCTCATGGATGTGTTGCTATTGTAATTGGACTCGGTTGTGTAGTATTTGAGTTGGCGCTAGGTGATACAGTTATGTTAAATAACCCTTAATTACCTTTTTTACGTTTTAACCATTCTTGAAACCCAATTGTTTTTTCCATATCAAAGGATGATTCCAAACACCGTCTGGCAATCTCAAGGGCCTTTTTTTCTTGTTGCGTTAATTGGCTTTCATATTCTGCGCACAAGGCTTCTGTGGTAGGCATGCTTATTGTTACTAGCACGATATATTTTAAATAATTTCAATTTATAATCTATTATCATAAATTGAACTAAAAAGATCTTTATACCTTAAATGTATAAAACCATGCTTGACGTATCTCACAAAGACGAACGCTTTCTTGAATTGGCTTCTCGCCAGGCCACTCGCTCCGATATGATATCAAAACACGGTTCCATCATTACCTACAAGGGCAAATACATTGCCTGTGGATACAATTCCGATCGTCGCGTCTATTCACGCGATGGGTTTCTCAACAACGCAGCGTCGTGTCACGCCGAAATAGATGCAATACGTAATGCTACCAAAGTAGTTCACCGCTAAAGGAAAAGAACCCGATTATCGCAAAATGGTGATCTATGTAACCCGACATTGTAGTACAGCCGGTCACTCAGATTCAAGACCTTGTGCAGACTGTTTTCAAACCATACAGCAACTAGGTATAAAAAAAATGGTATATACAACCCGAAATGGTGATGCAGAATCGTGTAAACCGTGTCAGTATTCAGGCGGGGAGTTAACGCGTGTCCGTCGTTTTATGAAGAATCGCAACTCACAGTCGTAGATTTCTTGTATTCACATATATTTTTAGTAATAAAGGTAGTTTTAACATATTTGCTTGTAGATGTATTATAAGGAAGATTTTTTGTGTATTCCCCTTTGCATTTAAAACTTGGTTTATTTGGATCGTCATAACAAGTTTTATGATTTACAGCTGTTTTATCGCATGTATTCGCACATAATTCCTTATTATGTTTGTGAGTTATTTGTCTACTTTGATCATTATGGTATAATGATTTTACTGTATCAGTGCAACACAATCGTTTTTTTGCAAGCATCCCTTTAGTGGATAAAGTAGATGCTTTAACAAGCGTTTGACTTACACAACAATCACCGCTTTTGGCTATTTGCTGATCGTATTGACCGCAGCATCCGCCGTGACCAACCGGTAGTGAACCGCGATAAGGGGTTCTGGTGACGGATCTAGCGAGATTAGTATTACCGGGTGTTCCGAAATTACGAAGTTTACCTTGAAGCGAAAATCCGTTTTTAGGTTCAGTCATATTTTTAGAATATTTGGTACCTGATTTTTTTTTTAAGGTAGCTAAAGACATATAGTATAACAGGATAAATTAAATATAAACAAGTACTCTATTTTCAGGAACTTTATCCGTGCATCGTAATAAACTCCAGTAAAGCGGGGTGTAATAAATAGGTTCAATTACTTTTTTCAAAATGTATTTTTCTTTAGTAACATCCTTATTAAACTGCAATTTTATGATATAGACGCCAAGTTGATACATTGTATCAGGAAACGATCCTTTTTCATTATCTTTACTTACAATGTGATGTGCGCCTACATATAAAAAAACTGCTTCATTTAAAACTATAGTATCTTTACGATATAAATGATCTAAGACAAAACCACTTTTATCTAGAGTAGTTAATTGTTGCGATAAGTCCCGAAAAACAGCACACGACAACTCGTGGGGAAGAATATGTTTATGTTTTTTATGAAAATCAATCAACGTTTCACTTAAATCACAGGTAATATGAATAGAATTCTTTTTAGTAGTAAAAAGTATATCTTTATTAGTTAAAAAATCAAGTAAATATTCCACTATAGTGTCTTCATTATAATCAATCGTAATGCCCGTTTTATCTTGTTTAATAGATAATGCTTTTGTACTATACATATATAGTTTCTATAGATTAATATGATGATAGTGAACAAATCCAATATCTAGGATTATCATACAAAATTTTAAACGTCTTTCCTTGTTTTAAATGATCCAACCACATTTTATTATACCAACTGGCAAAACGAATATGTACCATATTACATTCCGTATTATGATACGTTACTTGCTTCATGGTAATAGAATCTATTTTCCCTAAACCTAGACTACTAAACACTTTCTCAATATAGTCTTGCGTAATAGTAGAATGTACCTTTGGTATACACAATATAGGTGTGATCATAGATAACTACCCAACTATTTATCATAAATCTATTTCAATTTAAAAAACTCTATATTACACAAATTGAAACAAATTAAACAGAAAACTGTATATGTAATCATACCTATAACCATGCTTCAAGTCAGTAAAGCGATCCAAGTGCTTGGAGATCTTGAAGAAGTGATGCTCCGCAAAGGCGATGCGTTTCGTTCTCGCGCTTATCAGCGCGCATGCCATGCCTTGATGAAACATGGCAAGGAGGAGATTGCATTATCTAGCATTCAATCTGAACCGGGTATTGGCGAGACCATATATACAAAACTATCTGAATTTCACAAGACCGGAAAAATCGCCGTGCTAGAGCGGGAAAAACACTCACCTTTGTTTGTTTTGACAAATGTCTACGGCATTGGTCCAAAAAAAGCAAAGGAACTCATTGATCTTGGCGTGGATTCCATTGAAAAACTGCGCGCAAGGAGCGAATTGCTAAATGAAAAACAAAAAATAGGTCTCGCCTACTACGAACCCCTTCAACAGCGGATTCCGCGAGAAGAAATACTACGTTATCAAACCGCATTCAAGAAAGTTCTGTCTCCCTATGAGTTTGAAATAGTTGGCAGTTTCCGTCGGGGCGCCAAACATTCCGGAGACATTGACGTGATTATGAAAAATGCTCCTCTTCAACAACTCATGAAGACTCTCGTAGATCAACAACTTATTACGGAAATTCTTTCTTTGGGTAAACACAAATGTTTGTGCATCACTAAACTAGGTAAGGGACAGTACTGCCGCGTTGATTTCTTAACCACATCCACCGAAGAATACCCCTTTTCGTTGCTGTATTTCACGGGAAGCAAAGTATTCAACACCATCATGCGCGGACGCGCCGTGTCGCTTGGGTATACCATGAATGAGCACGGGATAACCACTAAATCCAAAACAAAGGTAGAGGCAACCTTTACCACCGAACAAGATATCTTTGCGTTTCTAGGAATGGAGTATCGTGAACCTTCTCGCAGAACCGATATCCGTGAATATGTGTTAACCTATGCCCCCGAGTTTTCATTGTTGATAGCACAAGGAATTAACACTCTAGAAGAGTTCTCTAAAACAACACTGCGTGGTATGATCTCTTATTGTGAAGATCTTTATCATAACGGAGTTTCTTCGCCGTTAAGTGATGTTCAGTATGATATGCTTCGGGAATATTTCCAAGCAAAATACCCGGACGAAGAAGTAGACATCGGCGCAGAAGTAAAACGCGACAAGGTATCCCTTCCTTACCCCATGGCATCTATGGATAAAATCAAGTTAGATACGGTGGCACTGAATAAATGGGAGTCGCAATACAAAGGTCCCTATGATTTATCGTGCAAACTAGATGGTGTAAGTGCCTTGTTTTACAATGAAGGGGATACGCCTAAATTGTATACAAGGGGAAATGGGGTTGTGGGTCAAGATATTTCCCATTTAATCCCGTACTTAAGATTACCGTTAGACCAGAAGTGTACGTTGCGCGGCGAGTTGATCTTAGCAAAACAGTTGTTTGAGACAAAATACAAAAAAGAAGCAGCAAATCCTCGCAATTTAGTATCAGGGTGGGTAAACCGAAAAACGGCATGTGCAACGGTATGGTCAGACATGTCGTTTGTGGCGTATGAAATGGTTTATCCAGAAATGAATCCCTTGCAACAAAAACAGGTTTTACAGGATATGAATGTGGAATGTGTTCAATGTTACAAAACCAGTGGGTTGGATCATACGGTGTTGAGTAAATTGTTGTTAACTTTGCGAGAAAAGTACCAGTATGAGATTGATGGTATTATAGTGAGACAAGATCAGTATGTAAAACCCGCTACAAAAAATCCAAAAAATGCCTTTGCCTTTAAAATGGTGCTTGCCGATCAAATGGTTGAAACCAAAGTGTTGGGTGTGGAATGGAACGCCAGTAAAAATGGTTATCTAAAACCCACCATCAAGGTGGAAGCTATCTCCATCGGCGGAGTGACCATACAACGAGCCACAGGGTTTAACGGGAAATTTATTCAAGATCACGGAATTGGTGCCGGTGCGGTTGTACTGTTAATCCGCAGCGGTGATGTTATCCCGCACGTAAATAAGGTGATTGCACCAGTGACGCCTCAAATGCCTGAGGTTAACTATAAGTGGACCGAAACGGGCGTTGATATAGTATTAGACGAAGCGGACACCGATAAAACGGTTATAGGAAAGCAGTTGCTGGCGTTCTTTCAGGGCATGGAGGTAGAAGGTATTGGTCCAGGCACGATTACGAGATTTGTGAGTCAAGAGTATGATACCATAGAAAAGATATTGGGTATGACGATTGCCCAAATAAAACAATTGGATGGATTTCAAGAAAAGTCGGCGACCAAGGTGTACAATAGTATTCACCAGCAAATCAAAACAGTCTCTCTTGCTAAATTGTTGGGGAAAACCACTATATTTGGACGTGGGTTTGGCGAAAAACGCATTCAAACAATTTTAGATCATTATCCTACTGTATTTGCGGAAAACCACACTACTACCGCAACTCTTCACGAAAAAATTGCTAGTATTCCGGGTTTCTCCACTAAAACGGGTACTGCATTTGTAGACAACCTGTGTCGTGTACGACCCTTCTTAGATTCCGTACACCGCCCTTATACTGAATTAGCAGCACCAGTTGCGCAGCAGCAGCAGCAGCAGCACAAGTTAACTGGGAAAAAGGTAGCGTTTTCCGGTATTCGCGACAAAGAGCTTATGAAAGAAATGACGAAATATGGTATTCAGGTAGCCGATCAAGTTACAAAGCACATTGCATTATTGATAGTCAAGGATAAGAATGATATTACAAGTAAGGTTGAAAAAGCAATAAAATTCAACATTCCAATCATTACCATAGATGAATTCATTTTATAATAGGCTGTTGTACACAGAAGTCTTTATGCGTTGCAATGTGGTTAATTTTGGATGTTTAGTACCAAGTATATGTTGGTTATATTTAGACAGCAATTCGCTGTATTCTTCTAGGGCATATTTAGGATTATCATCCTTCCATTTTTTAAATAACTTAAACAGTTTAGATTGAATGACGTTAACAAACGTTTCAAATTGTTTATTTTCTATAATAGACCATCTACCTAGTTCATAAATGTAAACTTGATTTTTTTTTGTTTTGCTTACAAGTATGGGCGGTTCCGTTGACTGTTCTATAAGTTCACAGACTATAATAGACACACCTTGGATATAGCCTTGAGACAAGACAATTTCCAAATGTTGTTGTGTGGGATCAAGTGTTTTTATCCAGTCAATAAAATGAATTTGTGGCGTATGAAAGGAAGCAACGATAGGTGCAGATGTTTTATGATATTTCACGTCGTTAGATTCTAGAACACTTATTCTTTTTTCTAGGGTTGTAATTTTCTCCAAAAGCATGGATAGAGTAACATTTTCCGATGTCATTTACTTATACATGATGTGCTTTTTATAATTCAATTTGTTAAAATAGAATATTATCATACTATAAATGGCATATAATCCAATTAGATGCTATTTATGTAATGTAGAAAGATGTAAAACAGAAAATTGTGTAGAAAAACAACCAATCTTTAAGCAAATTAACGGTGAGGTCCGTCAATCTAGTTCTCAAAGATTAACTCGTTTAGGTGCATCACAAGTTGGTAGGTATTATTGCGATAAATGTGCCGCATTAGAGTGGAACCAATCCAGTGATCGTAGTTTTGCCATGGGTAGCGGAATACGTATGGGAATGAAATTAGGTAGACCTGGGTCTGGGGTTACCGAACCTGTAGGAGGAGGAGTAGACGTTAAACATGGAAGTTATCAACGTAGATTACGTAAATTACAATCAAAAGTATTTTCTAAATAATATAAAAGATGTCATATGTAATGAATATGGGCAATAATAGAATGAATCGTATTAAAATATTACAACAAGAAAAACAACGTAATCAACAATTGCGAAAAACAGGCGGAAATACGACACCCACTATACAAAAAGACACAACTGCAACAAAATTACACTATACACAATGCCCTTATTGTAATCAACAAGTGTTAACTACTACTTTACAACATCATATTAGTTACTGTAAGTCCGCATTTAAACCAAGAACAAAAGGTAACTGTACAGCTTGTGAACAATTTAGGCGTAAATAACTTATTTACCTTTTGAAAATATGTTGTTATCATCTTGCCATCTTTTTTCCATGGGTAATTTAGTGCGATAAGCTTTTTCTACAATAGAATTAAACAATTTATTAGTAGCATAACCATTTTTCATCTTAGGACCAAACGTATTCATACCTTCAATAGAATGCTGTTGTAAAAGAATATATAAAATACCAATCATGAAACCAATTAGTATGGCGCGAGAAAGAGATTTATTAAACGATTTACCTAAATCATATCGTATACAAATAAAAAAGATAACAGTTAAAAAGAATAATTGTACTATAAGGGTTATCATAAAACTAATTATATATAGGTTAGGATTTATTTCTTCTTTCCTTTTTTACCTTTACCTTTACCTTTACCTTTACCTTTACCTTTATCTTTATCTTTATCTTCATCTTCATCTTCATCTTCATCTTCATCTTCACTTTCCGACATTTCATCTGATTTACTAGTACCAAAATAGTTTGAAGAACTGCCCATTACAGCTCCCTCTCTAGTGGAATTCATAGTAATTAAATAGATTACGCCTATAAGTAATGTAAATAAAATAGAACGAGAAATAGATTTCGTTTGCGCGACACCTAAATCATATCGCAAACATAAATAAAATAATATACATAAAAATACTAATTGTATAATTAATTTCATTTGTATAAAATAATTATATATAAGTTATTTAAAATTCTTGAAAAGTTACGCTATTATGATAAATCATCCAGTCATCAGGTGCCTTTTTAGTACCACCATCATATCCAACCGCTAAATGATTATCTAGCAACCACTGATTTACGCTTTTACCTTTAAAGTATACATCCGCTAATAAGCGACCATATTTTTCCATACTTACATTTTTAAACTCCACGGTCTGTCCAAACAACAAGTCACTGACCTTTTGTTTTGCAATCTGCGAACATTGTTTTTCAATTAAATTTTTGGTCTTTAATTCTGGACAATCCAACCCATTTAACCGTACAGAGATCTTATACAAAGGTGACTCTTTATAAGGCAATCTAAATTGAATAGTGATAGTGTCACCGTCATATACTTTAATTACTTTTCCACTTGTTATAGGTATTACAAATGGAATAGGTGTTTCTGAATCCTCCATTGCATTGTTAGTAGGTCGGAAACAAAACCTGCGTAGAGGCATGAGTAAACTACAGAATAAGCAACTAGACATTTGTATCACAATCACATTTCTAACAATTATAATTCAATTTATTCTATTTTATATATATAATGGGTATATTTAAAAAAGTGGATACTATGTTGCAACCGGCTGAAAAAAAAATAGAAAAACATTTAACAAAAATGAATATGTCTTGTCATAGACTTATTTTATTTGATAGCTTATTATGGTTATTATTTATTATTTACTATATTGGTCACTTTTTTTACACTAAGCAATTTACAGATTTTGAAGAAAAACATAAGGGATATGAAAAAGTCATCGGTGAAAAAGATATGATCATTATTGTTTTTTGTTGTTTAGCTGCTTTACTCTATTTACACTTTTTTATATTATCTAGAAATTGAAAACTATTTATTAATTTTGTTAAATAGTATATGACTCGGGCAAAACCTATTCTTATGACAACAAGATATGATCAAGACACATGGATTCAATATAAAAAATGGCGAGAAAAATATAATCTCACGAAATCCTATTACTATAGTTGCCCGTTACCAGTATCTAACGCGATACCATTAGGATCTCAATTATTTATTCTAGAAATGCATAACACATTAAATAAAATAATGGGTATGGGTGTTATTACTTTGCAACCCCAAGATTCTTGTTATTACAAAATATACGATAATGATACCTTTAATAGATATCATTATCATTCCAAATTATACATTACACGAGACGATTTGTCTAAAAACACCATGCTTTTACCAAATGGTATATGGATTTCTGTATTAGAATTATTGGAAGTAGTTTGTTTTAAAGGGAAACGGCATTCAAAACGACACATGAATATTGCTAGAATTCCCACCATATATTTTCAAGGAAGTATTATGAATAAAGTAATGGATTATTTAATTAAAATAGTAAATGAAAAAAATATATGAAAATAATAATTAATAATCTATATGAGTGAACAAAATGATGAGGACTTTGATGTAGATATTAATCATTATACTGTTCATGATCTATTAGAACTTTTTTCATTAGATCAAACTGCAAAATTAGATTTAGTTAAAAAGCAGACTCAAGAGTTTATAGAAAACGCAGATACTCTAAATCAACTAACTTTAAAAAAGTTCTATATAGAAGCACAGCATAAACTGTTACATTCGTACAACAGTAAAGATGCTCACAGTATACATCAAGATAATACAGATACATTACAAAATGAAACCAAAAATATTGGGAATTTTTATAATTATGAGAAATTAGGAGGCAGTGGACCTGATTTTAGTAAAGAAAATAAAACTGTAAATAACGTTGAATTTTTTAAAGGCGACAAAAATCCTGTATTTAAAAATACCTATCATTGTATCGTAAATATTGATAGTGCTTTTAGACAAGACACGTCGGTTTCTAATAGTAATATAACTAGTAGTTTTAAATCTACATTAACATTTGCACTTAGTAATGTTATTGAATACACTGTGTATAGTTTTGAAATACCCTATTCTTGGTATGCTTTTTCTAGTACATATGGAAATACTATTGTAATTATTGATGATACTACTATTACCATAGCTGATGGTAATTATACGGCGGCAGATTTGATAAGCACCGTAAATACTGAATTCTCTGTGAATGGTTTTTCCGATATTACCTTAACGTTAAGTTCCACTACAAACAAAATTACAATAACGAATAGCAGTACTACTACAGATTATAGTATTAACTTTTTTGAAGTAACTAATCCTATTTTTTCAAATTCCTTTACAGATATTAATCTGGGTTGTAATCTAGGATTCACGGTAGATGATACTCTTACTCTTTCTGCAAATACAAGTGTTACTGCACCAAGCACTATTTATATATATGGTACTAGATATTTGCTACTTAAAATTAACGATTATTCTCTAAACCGCGCATCCAGTAGTCTTATTGGGACTATACTTGAAGATACTAAATGTAAATATCCTAGTTATTTATCACGAGATTTACCTACCACATCTACCGGTGACAACTCAACTAGTGTAAATGTAGATAATGACTCATTGCCTAAGCGTCTTACTCAAGCAAAAGCATATACGATAAATGCTATTTTAGATGCACGCAGTACTAATACAAATGCAACTAATTCGTCGCTTGAGGTATCGTCTGATATTATGCTTAAAATACCTATACCAGATCAAACAGCCATTTTAAATACCCCAAATAAATGTTATGGAGAAACCGGAGGGTTTCTGTCCACTTACAAAAGAGAATTTTTTGGAAAAGTAAATCTTTTTAAACTACACTCTGAATTATTAGACGATAAAGGAAGATTACTTGATCTAAATGGACAAAATTGGTCTTATACTCTTCTCGTAAAACACCTCTATCAATTCTAAAATTGTATTTTTAATCCTAATTGACTATACAACTCTGCGATATAACTTTGCTGCTCATCCAATTGCTTTAATTGCTCCGCACGATGCTTATCTATGATACTTTTTTGCTTATTGTAGTTTCTTCGTAATTTTTTAGATAATCCTTTAAAGACTGTCGCAGCTGTCTCCATTTTTGTATCCAACGTTTCTTGACGTAACAATATATGAAATAACATAAATGCTAACTTGATATGATGCATTTGATTGCGTGTATGATGTAAATAAATGACTGGTTTCCCTCCTACAAATTCCATATGAAAATCCTCTTTACCACATATTCCTGAATCCAAACTAATTATGACACCACATTGTATGTCTTTATTGGTCTCCAACTCCATATCTCTGTGAAATTTCTCTATTTCTACTAACGGGACGTTTCTTTGATATTGCTTTGCTTCTACCATCATGAGACAGTTATCATTATGTACTATAAAATCTCCTCTAGCATCCGTTTGATGCGTATCTTCTACTTGATATTTAGGAAACAACAAGTTAAGTTGATGAAAGGTATATTCTTCGCCTTGTTGACCTTTTACACTGGAATTTTCTGATATCGTCATATACTTCAACACTTTATCACGTTCTTGTTGAAGTTTATCTTCGTACATTGCACGTAAAGTATCCATTTTATTATCCAACGTTTCTTGATGCTGCTTAGACAACGTCATACGAACACTATCCAACTCTTCTTGCAATGTTTTACACTTAACCATTAGTTCTTTAGTGTCTACATCATATTTCGCCATGGTTCGTTGTTTAACATCATGGGTTAGTTGAGTAAGTTCTTCTACGTGCGTCGTAGTAAGACGATCCATTTGCTTAGATTGTTGTGTTAGTTTTTCTTGCAAATCAGACACTTGTTGATGATAATCAGATTTGTCCCACCCTGATATCATTTGTTTACAATCTTGATATAGTGTATATCCCAAATAAATCATTTTACTTTTAATATCCGGTGTTTCTTTTAAAAAAGAGGATAATATAGAATTATCTTCTATTTGTAAATGTATTTCTATAGACATCAATTATTTAATATGGAATATAATATTTATATTGTTATAGTATATCTATGTGCGGAATTGTTGCAGGCATTTCGGTAAATTGTTACATGAAATTGCTACAATGCTTATATCAAATCCAAAATAGAGGGTACGATTCTGCAGGCATTTCAACTATTGAAAACAATCTATTTCATACCGATAAATTTGTATCTACAGATCAAGAGTCTGCTTTAGACAAATTAAAAGATAAAATTCCCCTACATCAAGATCATACAATAGGCATAGGTCATACGCGTTGGGCAACGCATGGACCTAAGACGGACGCTAATTCCCATCCGCATCTAAGCAGTGATGGTAAGATTTGTGTAGTACACAATGGTATTATAGAAAATTATCAATTCTTAAAAGACTTTTTAATAAAAAAACATTTTCATTTTAAAAGTCAAACCGATACTGAAGTGATTAGTAATTTATTAGCATATCATTATGGACAATATGTAAACATTGACGAAGAGTATAGTGAAGGAAGTTATCGTATTTTTATGCGAAAAGCAATTGAAAAAACGATTGAACAATTAGAAGGGACTTGGGGATTGGCTATTTTAAATTTAGACACACCAAATACATTATATTGCACTCGTGTTGGTAGTCCACTTTTAATAGGTAAAAGCGGAAATAAAGTATTAGTTACCTCCGAACAAAGCGGCTTTAATAATGAAGTAAGTAAATATATGATACTTGAAAACAATGATATTTGTACTATAAGTAGAAATGGATTTGAAATTCATATTAACTCCAATTTTAAATACACCACGCATAAAGTTGTTGGATCTCAGAAAGTGTTTTCACCGGAACCCTATCCACACTGGACTCTTAAAGAAATCCACGAACAAGTGGACGCCGTATTACACGCCACGAAACTAGGTTCTCGTATATTATCCAATGATACAGTAGTATTGGGTGGATTAGAAAGCAACAAAGAACAATTACTACAATTAGATCATATAATACTATTAGGATGTGGTACTTCTTATCATTCTGGTTTAATTTGCATGCGGATGCTAAAACAATTGGAACTATTTAGTTCTGTTCAATTATTTGATGGAGCGGATTTTTCTAGTATAGATATACCCACTACCGGCAAGAGCGGCGCAATTCTTATTAGTCAATCCGGTGAAACCAAAGATTTACATCGCTGCATTAAAATTTGCCGTGCTCACAGCATATTTACCATTGGTGTGGTGAATGTGGTAGATAGTTTAATCGCACGCGAAGTAGATTGCGGTTGCTATTTGCATGCCGGGCGTGAAGTGGGAGTGGCATCTACCAAAGCGTTTACATCACAAGTGATTGTGCTTACCTTAATAAGCATATGGTTTGCTCAAGAAAAAGATAAATCATTGATAGAACGAAAACAAATGATTTATGATTTACGAAAATTACAT
>MDTG01065369.1_pt1 | contig 16198 bp, 20 predicted proteins | sample 811421 | NCBI WGS metagenome assembly MDTG01 (sample SAMN05326645, study PRJNA326480) | marine metagenome | isolation source: seawater | place: Pacific Ocean: South East | collected 2011 | reverse complement strand
CTGTAAAAAATTATTTTAATATCTCTAAATAAGAATATTTTTAGTATCACAGACAGAAGAATATCTTTGGACCAACTTACATGAATTATATTAATACGATTCTTTATAATGAAGCTTCTCAATATAAAGAAGTTGTAAATGATTTTAAATATACCTTTTGAAACGCATTCTATTTTAGGACATGAGATATTTTCACCAATATATGAATCTTTTGTACATCCTGAATAGATCTTTTTGTTATTATTAGTGTAGTAGTTAATGAGCTTAATCACATATAGCTCAAGACCACCTTGATCAGGAGATAAACATAAAGCTAGTACTTTGTTTATTTTCATATACGTTTTGGATATTATAGTCTTAATATTCATAAAGAGACAAAGAATAGTTTATATGTTTTGTATTAATTGCTGGAATTAACCTCATGAAGAAACTTTTAGTGGTAAGGAATGATAAATTAGGAGATTTGATGCTAACACTACCAGCGATCAGTCTTATTAAAAGTTCGATACCAGATATAAGCATTGACTGTTTAATAAATATATCGTGTAGAGAAATATCGTCGATATACCAAGACTTTGATAATATAATTACAGATGTAAGTATACATAACGATTATTTGTCTCCTCTGATGAATCTTAAAAATAGAAAAGATCATGATATAAAACTTATTAATCAAATAAAGAAAAATAATTATGATTATGCGATTAGTTTTTTTTCTACTTTCAGAACAGGTTATATACTTCTACTGTCTGGAATAAAACAAAGATATGCGCCAGCAACAAAGCTAGCGCAAATATTTTATAATAAAAAAATTAAACAAAATAGATCTCAATCTGAAAAATCTGAATACGAGTATAATAATGATTTAGCAAGATTTTTTCTTGATGACATTGGTTATGCGCATAAAGAAACAAATACACCATATATATCAACTGATTCCAATTCAAAAGTTTCTGATCAAAAGAGAATATTTCTTCATCCCTTTACAGGAGGTTCATCGAAGACACTTAGTCCAGATAGTTTTATTAAACTATGTGAGAATATAAATAATTTCCAAAAATGTAAATTTATCCTTCATTGTGACATGAATGATTTTGAAAAATGTAAAAATATTGAAAAAATAGCGACTGATTTAAATATTACAACTATAGAGCCGTCTGAATCTTTAGTAGGGATGTGCAAAAATATCTCATTATGCGATATATTTATTGCTGGTTCGACAGGGCCATTACATGTAGCTGCTGCTATGAATAAAAAGACAGTTGGTTTTTATCCATCGAAAACTTCATCCTCATCATTAAGGTGGAAAACGGTTAATGAAAAATCTAAGATGCTAAGTTTTGAAAGCCTTGAGATTGACAAAGAATTTATAGAAGTTGATATCAATCAAGTCGCAAGTGAAATTTATTATAAGCTACTTAAATAAGCTTGTGACTGATTTCTTAACTTCCTCAACATTTATATCTTTTAAACATTTTGTATGTCCCAAAGGGCATACTTTTTTAAAACAAGGGCTACAGTCCAAATCTTTATAAATAATATCTCTCTTGTATTTAGAAATAAGTGGAGGTGTGTATGTCGGAGATGATGAACCATAAAGGGCAATAGTTTTTCTATCTAAAGAAGCAGAAACATGCATCAAACCAGAATCATTTGAAATTACTCCATCTGAAGATGCAATAATCCCCATAACTTCCATAAGATTTGTCTTACCTATCAAATTAACAATTTTATCATGATTTAGTTCATCAAACTTAGTACCAATATTTTTATCCAGTCCTACAATTACAATATTGTATGATTCTGATAATTCATTTGCTAAATTAAACCATTTTTCTGTTGGCCATCTTTTTGCAGATCCATATTCAGCATCTGGACAAAATATTATATATTTTTCTTTCAAATTAAACTTTTTACTGAGCGATTCTTTATTTGGATTAATTTTAAGCACAGGATTAACTTTATTATTGTATTTTTGATCAATCAAATTTAAATATCTATTCGCCATACCTAAACTCCTGTCTATAGGTTTCTTAATTACATTAATCAAACCAAACCGAAATTCTCCTAAGTAACTAATTCTTTTTTTAATTTTAGCAACAAAAGGTATTATTGATGACTTAAAACTATTTGTAAGAATATAACATTCATCGTAGTGCTCAGATCTCAGTTTATAACCTAATCTTATTCTGTAACCTAGAGAAAATACACCATGTCTGGTATTCGACGGAATCACTTTATGTATATCAGGAATTAAATCTGCTATATTCACAAGATTCGAGTTTACAAGAATATCTATAGATGTATTCGAATCATCTTTTAAAGCTTTAATAAAAGTTGCGCTGATAATTAGATCTCCTATCCATGCTGGCGCTACAACAAGTATTTTTCTATTTGACATATTTAATATTCATCAAGAAATTTTAGATACGATAAAACACCTTCTTCTAGTTCTGTTGATTTTTCATAATAACCAGCACCTCTTAATTTAGTCATATCAGCTTCAGTAAAAGCTTGGTATTGTTCTTCTAAGCCTTTGGGGAAACTAATATATTCAATATGCCCAGTTTTGAAATAGTCTAAAACTATACTAGCAATATCATTAAAAGACCTGCTCTTTCCTGTTGCAACATTATATATCCCAGAAATATTATTATTCATAAACCATAGCTTTACATCTATCGTATCTTGGACATGAACAAAATCTCTCCTTTGCTCGCCATTATCATATCCATGACTTCCTTTAAAAAGTTTTAAAAAACCTTGTTCTTTGAATTGATTATAAAAATGATAGATTACACTACTCATCACCTCTTTGTGTTGTTCATAGGGGCCATATACATTGAAGTATCTTAGGCCTACGACTTGTGAGTGAATGTTCTTAATATTTTTTCTGACAAAATTATCAAACAAAAGCTTCGATTCTGAATAATAATTTAATGACGACTCATATTTTGGTTCCTCGATAAAATCATTACCGGCACCATAAACCGAAGCAGAAGAGGCGTATGCAATACTAATTCTACTATTAGCAGCATATTTCAGAATCTCTTTGGAATAATCAAGATTTATATTCATGATATAGTCTCTATCAGGTTCTGTAGTTTTAGAGCATGCCCCCAAATGGAAGATGTAGTCAATTTTATCTTTGAATTTGTCATTAAGTAATTCATTTAGGAACTTGTCATGCCCTAAACAATCAACTATTTCTAAACCATTTAAATTTTCAAATTTATCAGTGTATCTGTCTAGTTCTTCAACAATCAAAACTTTTTTGTCAATGCTAAGAAGTGCGTTAACTAGGTTCGTACCTATAAAACCTGCTCCGCCAGTAACTATAATCATAGTAAGAATGATACATTATTTTTGTATCAATTATAATAAACTTAATAAAAGTATTGTTATGAAGTTATTATAGCTGTTACAATTACATTTTTTAAAAATGAAAAGATCACAAATACTTGTTGGTATAATCATGGGATCAAAATCTGATTGGCCAATCATGAAACACGCCTCAGATACTCTCACAAAGCTGTCCATAAATCATGAAAAGAAGGTAGTTTCAGCTCATAGAACTCCTGATTTATTATTTGAATACGCAGAGAGTGCACATGAGCGTGGGATTGAAGTTATAATCGCTGGAGCAGGAGGTGCGGCACATCTTCCAGGTATGACTGCAGCAAAAACTCACCTACCTGTAATTGGTGTTCCGGTAAAAACTAAAAACTTAGAAGGTAAAGATTCATTATTATCTATATTACAAATGCCGGCAGGTATACCCGTAGCTACAGTAGCAATCGGTAAAGCTGGCTCAATTAATGCTGGTTTACTTGCTGCTTCAATTCTAAGTATAAAATATCCACAGGTTAATAAAAAAATTTTAGCCTTCAGAAAAAAACAAACTCAGAGTGTCCTGAAATCTACTAAGTTAATTTAATGAAGATTGCTATTTTCGGTGCTGGTCAACTTGCAATGATGATGATTCAAGAGTCAATCAATCTAGAGCATGAATTTATTATAATAGATCCTTCGTCGAATCCTCCAGCAAGTAGACTATCAAAACATATAAAAAAAGATTACACAAATAAAGAAACATTGGACTTCATAGCAAAGAATTATGATATTGCTACTATAGATTTTGAAAATGTTGATATTACAGCGCTTAAATATCTAGACAAGTACATACAAGTTTCACCACCACCTAGATCATTAGAGGTATGCCAAGATCGGCTTCTCGAAAAGAACTTTTTTAAAGGATTGAATATAAACGTAACGAACTATGCTTCTGTAAGTAGTTTAGACGATATAAAAAAGTTTTGTAGAAAAGAGAAATCAAATTATTTACTTAAATCTAGAAGATTCGGCTATGATGGAAAAAATCAGTTACGATGTAGTGAGGATACAACTCTTCTAGAAGATCTTTTATTGAATAATGATTGCATTGTTGAAGAGATAGTAGATTTTCAAACAGAAGTTTCCTTGATATGTGTAAGACAAGATAAGGATAATTTTTTTTTCTATCCTTTGGTTGAAAATTTTCATGATAGAGGAATATTAAAATATAGTATTTTCCCATATGAAAATAAATCTTTGCAAAAAACTGCAGAGGAATATGCTTTAAATATCCTGAATGATTTTGATTATATTGGTGCTCTAGTAATAGAGTTTTTTGTAGCAAAAGACGGAAGATTGATTGCAAATGAAATGGCCCCACGAGTGCATAATTCTGGGCACTGGTCTATCGAGGGGTGCTCGATGAGTCAATTTCAAGCTCATATCAGGGCCATAACAGGGACACTGGACTGTCCTGCCAGTGATTTTAAATCATGTATTATGCTAAATGTATTGTCAAAATATCCTAATAAAGAAGAATTGAATAAGTTAGATAAACATTTTTTCCATTCCTATGGCAAAGATGAAAGAAAACTTAGAAAGCTAGGCCATATAACTCTAGTAGATGAAAACTACGAAAATTTAATTAAATCAGTAACAAAGTTTTTAGAAATTTTAGATAGCTAGTTTTTTGACAAGTTCTTTCTGGCTTGAATCTTGCCTTCTTCAACACCCCATTGATCATAACTATTTATTTCCCAAATAATACCTTCTACGAAAACTTTATGTTCATACATACTTATTAATTTACCTATTCTATCCGGGTTAAGTTTGTCTATACCAACTAGAGTTGATGGTGAATTTCCTATCAGAGATTTATGCTTCTTTTTAGTTTTCTTACCTCTGAAGAGTAAATCTGCTTGGGCATGAACATTTGCTGATAAAAATTTTTCTGAACTTGTTCTTAGTGACTTAAGATATATAAAATCAAAATATACATCTAGTGTTCCTTGGTGTGCAGCTTGGAAGAATGAATGCTGACATTCTGTTCCCGAGCCACCAAATAAGATTGGTGATGTAAAGTTTAATGAATTTTCATCATATTTAGTTATAGATTTTCCGTTGCTTTCCATCTCGATCTGCTGAAGATAATTAGACAAGTTTCTGAGTCTGTATGAATATGGGACAACGATATTCCCATATTTAGATAAAAAGTTAATATTCCATATATTTATAAGTGCTAGATTGATGGGAATATTATTTTCATATTTACAATTTAGGAAGTGTAAATCCATCGCCCTTACACCTTTGACTAGTCTTTTATAATTTTGAATACCAATTTCAAACATATTTATTAGTGTTACTGGTGAAAAAACAGAAAACCTGCCAGGTATTGTCTCTTGGAGAGTGAAGATATTTCTCTTCGAAAAATTAAGTTTTTTACATAAGATTGTATTTGCAGTAACGGCAATATACTGATTTTTAAAAATATAATCTGAATATTTGAAATATTTTTTAGTAATGAATTTGTCAATAAATAATTTAATCCTAATAGTTTCATCAGTTTTGAAGCTTTTAGAGACAAAAATAAAAACAGTAGTTTTGATATCAATTTTCTTAAGAAGATCATTTATTTCAGCTAGATCTCCACTAGAAATAAAATGAGAGATAAAATGACTACTTTTATAGTCTTCAAGAGCATCTGATAAAAAGTTAGCTCCAAGACTTGATCCACCGATTCCTATATGAACAATTGTATTAAAATTGCCACCTTCAAAGTTTTTAATTTTATTATTCTTGATGTCAAGATAAAGATTGGACATTCTTTCAATATCTCTATCATATGATTTATTATTTCTATAATTGACGAATGAAACTTTTTTAGATTCAGTTTCACTCACTAATTTATTATCAAATAGTTTTTTTCTCTGTTGTGAAAAATTAGTATCAGTAAGTAAACCATGCATCTTTAAAAAGATTTCTTTACTTACTATATTTCTGGATAAATCTAATGTAATTCCATCAAATTTGATTTTCTTGAGAGGTTTATTGCTTTTATCCTTTGAGTTTTTGAAGAAGGTATTTAATCGTGCTCTGATATCCACTGTTATATAGCATTAATTTTTATATTTGTTGGCTTATCGATAATGTTATTTTTTTTATCCACATATATTATAGTCGGGGTATGATTTGCGTATTCATTCTCTTTCAGCATACAATATGTGCATATGATGATTTCATCTTCAACATTAATTTTATGGCAAGCTGCTCCGTTTACAGCAATTACGCCTGTATCAGCTTTACCGGGTATAGCATAAGTAGAGAGCCTCTCTCCATTTGTAATATCATATATATCAATTTGTTCATAGGGATTAATATTTGCAGCTTTGAGAAGCGCTATGTCGATTTCACATGATCCCTCATAATCAATATTTGAATCAGTTACATTTGCTTTATGTATTTTAGCGCATAAATGTCGTCTTTCCATTTTCATATAGTACTATTTTTTAAATAAGATTATAACTAAATTTCGATATTATCTATTAATCGTACTCCATCAACATCACATGCAATAAAAATAGCACAATTTTTGAAATCATTGATTGATTCCTCAAGAGTATGTCTAGATCTTACTTCTAAATATTCTGTAATGATATTATTTTTCTGTAGTTGGTTTATAGTCTCTTGTTTGACCAAATCAAAACTACTATTACTTAATAGTTTTCTTTTCATATCCTGTAATTCCGGATAAATTAATTTAGCTTTTTGAACCGATTCCGTTGATAATCTAGTTAACCTTGAGCTTAAAGCAATACCATTGCAGTCTCTTATGATATCTACGTCAATTATTTTTACATCAGGAAAGTATGTTTTAGCAATATATTTAATTAATAATAATTGTTGAAAGTCCTTTTTGCCGAAAAGAGCATAATTAGGTTTTATCAATTCGAAAAGTACTTTAATAATTTTATAAACACCCAAAAAGTGACCATCTCTTTTCAATCCACACATAAATTTTGTAAATTTGGGGAGATCTATAAAATGACTATCTAAGTGGTTATGTAATAAATTACTCTCTGGAGCAAATACAAGGTCAACATTATTTTTTTTACATGAATATATATCCTGATCAAATGTTCTGGGATAGTTTATGAAATCATCTTTATCATTGAATTGAAGATCGTTTACGTATATTGATACGATTTTAAAGGAATTTTTTGGAGATTCAGATATAAGTTTCATATGACCTTCATGTAGATGTCCCATGGTTGGGATCAAAGATATTTCTTTGTCGTTACTATGTTCGTTACGAAGAAATGTATCTAAATCAGAGTTTGATCTTATAATTTCCATTATCTATTACGATTAACAGTATTTTTTATTATTTTCTCTATATGTTTTGAATTATTCTTTGATAGAGACGATATTTTATTAAAGCTTATTCCTAAGAGGTCATATATAACTGCCACTTGACCATCCAACTTATGGCCAGACCCAATTCCGATAACAGGACAAGTGCATTCATTTGATATTTTTCTAGCGATATTGTTGTCCACACATTCTAGAAGAATAATCTTTGCTCCTATTGTGTCCAGTTTACGTGCATTGTTGATAAGCATATTTGCTTCTTCCTTTTGCTTTCCATATTTCCTAAATCCAGACTTACCATATATAGATTGTGGCAATAATCCTAAATGTGCACAAACTGGAACGCCTTTATTAATCAAATATTCAACTATTTCTAAGTTATCATGCACTTCTAATTTAATTATATCTGCTAATTTTTCATCTAGTATTTTAGTTGAATTATTGAGACCTTGTCTCTTTGAGCTGTAAGTATTTTTTGGAAGATCTACCATGAGAATTGATTTTCTAACACCTGCTTTCACACACCTAGCATGATAGATTATTTCTTTCAAAGATACACTATGAGTGGAATTGTGTCCTTTAATAACTTGTCCAAGCGAATCTCCAACAAGTATTATTTGTATACCTTGGGATTCTAGAAACTTTGCCATACTTGCATCATATGCAGTAATACATGATATTTTTTTCTTGCTTTTATAGTTACGAATTAAAGTACTTAGTTTCGACATTTATTTTAATGAAGTAGGATTGAAATATTTTTTTCCATTTATATCTGATGATATTTCATTTATTAACATTTGATAGTCCTGATCATTATTTATATCTACGTTCGAAGTATTTATAATTAAAACAGGTGATAAATCATATTCATGGAAATGTTTCATATAAACATCATTGACTGATTCTATGTATTTTCTTTTAATATTTTTTTCAAAATTTAATCCTCTTTTTTTTATTCTATCTATCAATATATCTGTAGATGCCTGAAGGTAAATAATTAAATCAGGAGTAGGTGGAAGAAAATTAAGTTTTGTTTTTATTTCGCAATACATTTTAAATTCTAAATCGGTAAGATTCAATCTAGCAAAAAGCTCGTCTTTCCCAAAGTAGAAATCTGAAATAAGCATGCTGTCGGTTTTAATTATTTCTTTTGATTGCTCTATTCTTTTTAACAAAAAGTATAATTGAGTAGAGAAGGAGTTTATTTTATTATCATCATAAAATCTCTGTAAAAAAGGGTTATCAATATAATCCTCGAATAAAGTATCACACTTCATAGTATTAGAGATCGTTTTAGCGAGTGTTGTTTTGCCAACACCTATAGCTCCTTCAATCGCTATATATTTTTTGCTAATCATTATAACTGCTTTATAAGATTCAATACTTTCCCATATTTTGGTATTTCATAGCCATAACCTGTAATCTCATACAATGGTATAATTACAAATTCTCTATATTCAAGACCAGGATGAGGTATTGTTAACTTTTCTGTATTCATAATAAGTCTATTGTATATCAATATATCTAAATCAATACTTCTTGGTCCCCATCTTTTAGTTTTTTTTCTATTATGAAGTTTTTCTAGATTTTGTAGTTCTTCTAACAATTCGTCAGGTGTCAAATTAGTCCTCACCTCAATAACAGCATTAATAAAATTTGGTTGTACTTTTGGTCCAAGTGGTTTGGATTCATATAGACTTGATTTTTTAACTATTGACGTGGTCTTTAACCTATTTATTTGCTTTAGAACTGAGTATATTCTAAAGAAAGGATGATTCTTATTACTCCCGATTCCTATAAAAACTTGATTCAATTTGAAACTTTTAATTAAGTTTTTCTTTTATCCTTGCAGATTTGCCAGATCTTTCACGAAGATAATAAAGCTTAGCTCGTCTAACCGAACCTCTTCGTTTTACTTTGATAGCGTCTATGATTGGGCTGTGTGTTTGAAAAACTCTCTCAACACCCTCACCATATGATACCTTTCTTACGGTGAATGAAGAATTGATACCTCTATTCTTTAGCGCAACTACTATTCCCTCGAATATTTGGATTCTCTCCCTTTTGCCCTCTTTGACTTTTACTGAAACGGCAACTGTATCGCCTGGATGCAATTCAGGAATAGACTTGATTTGTTTGGAGTTAATATTTTCTATTATTTTACTCAATTTTCTCTTCCTTATGCTCTGATATAAATTCTTGAAGTAGTTTATCATCTTCTTCTGAAAGATTCACGTTTTTTAGTAAGTCCGGCCTTTTCATCATTGTTAATCCAAGCGCCTGTTTCCTTCTCCAGAGTTGAATTTCTTTATGATTTCCAGATAGTAATATTTCTGGTACTCTTAAATTATCAATTACTTCTGGTTTTGTATAATGTGGGTGATCAAGTAATTGGTCACAGAAAGAGTCATTTTCGATTGAATTTATATCTTCTGCAATACCAGGTATTAATCTAGTTAGACCCTCGATTATCACTGCTGCAGGAAGTTCTCCCCCTGATAAAACAAAATCCCCTAAAGAAATTTCTTCATCGATCAAGTTTTCTATTACTCTTTGATCAATACCTTCATATCGACCACAAATAAAGGTAACTTCTTTTTCTTTAGATAATTCATTCAATTTATTTTGTGTTAAAGCTTTACCTTGCGGGGATAATAAGTAGCATTTTCCATTTTTAATTGTATTGAGTGCATCTTTAATAGGCTGATATTGTAATACCATTCCTGGGCCTCCTCCATATGTTTTGAAATCTACTCTATTATGTTTATCGCTGGTGAATTTTCTAATATCGAGGACATTGAAAGAGATGAGTTTTTTTTCTAGACCTTTTTTAATCAAGCCATGATCATAGAATGATTTAAAAAAATCTGGATATATGGTTAATATATTAAATATATTCATCATTCACAATTATCTTTTCATTTGGAATTATATCAATATATTCATTTATCAAAGCAATATAGCTGCTCTGACCCATATTTTTTAAAGCAAGCACATCATTGGCTCCATTATTAAAGATAAAATCTACTTTTCCAAGATATTTGTCTTTAGATGTAAATACATCTAAACCTATTAGGTCTTTCCAATAATGTTCATTTTTATTCAATAATGGCATATCTTTATTATCAATAAGAATATTCCTCCCAATCAACAGCTGAGATTGCTCTATATTTACATAGTCTTCTATTTGAATAATTACTTTTTTTGGCATTATTTTAAGATCAATTATTTTTATCATTTTAATAGAGTTGTTCAAGATGATAAAAGTTTTATAGTTAATTATTTTTTCTTTGGGATATGAATATGATTGAATTGTAACCCAACCTTTAATGCCATGTGTCGCAATTATTTTGCCAATGACAATAATGTTTTGCTTATCCATACAAGGGTATTGAGATCAAAAAAAACTAAACTTTTTTTTCTTCGGTAGATGCAGTTTCAGCTTTTGTTTCTTCAGCAGCCTTTTCTTCAGTTTTTTGTTCTTCGGTAGATGCGGTTTCAGCTTCTTTAGCTTTTAATTTCTTATCTTTATTCTTAATAAGAAGTGTCTCTTTGATCTTATGTCTTTTCTTGAGATTATCTGGATCAAGGGAATACTTTTGGAGAAGTCTTACTCTATCTGACATCTGAGCTCCTTTATTTATCCAATACTCAAGTCGATCTTGTTTAAGGCTTATTCGATTTTCTGTCTCAAGATTTGGGTCATAGCTACCAATCCTCTCAATACATTTTCCGTCTCTTTTGGCCTTTTGGTCGACAACCACTATGTGGTAGTATGGCCTCTTTTTCCCACCGCCTCTTGATAATCTTACTCTAACCATAGATTCCTCTTTTTCAATTCAAGGATTATAGCACCAGATTTTAAAAAAACTCATACTTTTTAACTAAAAAAGATAAAATAAGCATCTAAATAATCAATTTTTATATATAATCATCAATGATGAACCGAGACTTTATACGTAGAATCAAATCAATCACTACTCTTGACATTTAGTAAGGTAATGTTATATCTCCCATATATTATTGGAATCATTTACTCTGTCATGTCTGCCTTTTTGATAAAGTCATATTTAGGAAAAGATTCTATGATACTCGATACTGTCTCATATATGAGTGTAATGGGTTTATCACTTCTAGGTATATTTGTTTTTAATATAGCTTATCCATTTACAATTTTTAGCTTTGTTAACGTCTCTCTCATCACGCTCTTTGTTATTAATCTGTTTTTCGTTTTTCTCAACTTCTATAGGCCTGTTGACTATCTAGGCTTATTGCTAAACCCAATTATTATTGTCGCTTTGGTTTTATTTGAAAGTTTTGATTTTTCTATCACTGGTTCAAGAGTAGCGCAGAATTTATATATTCATATAATTTTTTCTCTAGCTTCATATGGGTTTCTAGTTCTAGCAGGTTTGCAAGCATTTATTTTAAGATTTCAGATTATAAATATAAAAAAAATTCATCATAGCAGTTTGCTAAATTCATTCCCATCCATAGAGGAAATGGGGCATATCATGTATAATTTAATATTTATTGGTTTCGCATTACTAACACTATCATTGCTATCTGGCATTCCATACACATCAGATAATTTAGGCTATGAGATTGAACAAAAGATAATTTTTTCAGTTATTGCATGGTTGACCTTCTTGTATTTAATATTAAAAAAATCTCATTATGGAATAAATGATATAGCTGGAGCAAATATGACAATAGGCGGATTAGCTTTTTTACTTCTGGCGTATTTAGGTACAAAATTTTTAGTAAGCTAGCAAAACATTATGACTACAATTTCAATTGATAACCTTTTTTATTTATTAGTAATGCTTCTAGCATTATCAGCATTTTTTTCTGGTTCAGAAACAGCATTAATGAGAGTAAATAGATATAAATTAAAACATAGAGTAAAAAAAAATGATCCTTCTGCGAAAAGAGTCGATTATTTGCTTGAAAACACAGATAAGACTCTAGGTCTAATTTTACTTCTGAATAATTTTGTAAATATACTTGCCTCTGCCATAACTACAATAATTGCAATTGAATTGTATGGTGATAGCGGTATAGCAATTGCAGCAGGAATATTGACTTTTCTAATTCTAGTTTTTTCTGAGGTGACACCTAAGACCTTTGCTTCTCTTTATTCTGATGAAATTGCATATAAGATCTCTATCTTTTTTTATTACTCTTTGAAAGTCTTCAGCCCACTTGTCAATTTCATAAATTTTTTTTCAAAATATATATTAATAATATTTGGCGTTGATAAGAGAACGAGACAAAACGATGATTTATCAAATGATGAAATAAAAACTATAATTCAAGAGTCTTCAAAGAAAATTACTGCAAATTATGAAGAGATGATTCTAAACCTACTTGATTTGCAAAAGGTCACTGTAGAGAATGCAATGATACCTAAAAATGACATTGAAGGTATTGATATAAGTAGTAATAAGGATCATGTAAACATGCTTCTAGTAAGTGTTAATCATACTAGAATGCCAGTATATTCAGAAACACTAAATAATTTAAAAGGCTTCATAAATAAGAAACATGTTCCAGGTTTAATTAAAGATAAAAGTGAGATAGATATAAATGAACTATTGTCTTGTTTGTCCGAACCATATTATATACCTGAAGATACATCATTACTTAGTCAACTTATTATCTTTAAAAAAGAAAAAAAGAGAATTGGCTGCGTTGTGGATGAATACGGAGATATTAAAGGAATTCTTACCCTAGATGATATATTGGAGGAAATTGTCGGAGAATATGCAGTTATCGATGATAAGGAAGTTCTTATCAGACGTGTATCTAACTTAAAACTTGAGGTACATGGGTCAGTACAGTTGAGAGAGATTAATAAAAAACTAGCAATAAATTTAGAGGAATCCTCTGTTACAACGATAAATGGATATATACTTGAATCATTGCAGGAGATTCCTCAAGTAGGTATGACTTTTAAGAAAGATAATATTATTATAGAAGTACTTAAAGTAAAAAATAATTTTGTAGAAAAAGCTGTTGTGATGAAAAATAATGAATAAGAAAAGTACAAAGATTAGTAACTTTGAAGAGGATTTGAAAAAGCTTCAAGATATTCTTAAAGATATAGAATCTGATAACCTAACTTTAGAGAATTCTATAAAAAAGTATGAAGAGGGAATGAAATTATCAAAAAAATGTCAGGATGCCCTTGATGAAGCAAAACAAGTTTTAAAAGTACTAGATGATGAAAAATAAAATATATCCTATCCTTGATAAAGTCGATCTTCCATCCGATTTAAGAGAACTTGGTGATGATGATCTTGAAGCATTAGCCTCAGATATAAGGGGCTATATTTTAGATGTTATATCAAAAACGGGAGGTCATTTAGCTGCAGGTCTAGGAACTGTAGAATTGTCAGTGATACTGCATTATGTCTTCAACACCCCAGATGACAAAATAATTTGGGACGTAGGACATCAATGCTACCCCCATAAAATATTGACTGGTAGAAAAGATAAACTCAAGACTATAAGGAAGTATAAAGGAATATCTGGATTTTTGAAAATGGAAGAGAGTGAATATGATGTTTTCGGTGCAGGCCACTCAAGTACCTCTATCAGTGCTGCGTTAGGAATGTGTATAGCTAGAGATATACAAAAAAAGAAGCATAAGATTATTGCAGTAATAGGAGATGGTGGGATGACTGCTGGAATGTCATATGAAGCACTATGTCATGCAGGATACTTAAAAAAGGATCTATTAGTAATACTAAATGATAATGAAATGTCTATTTCGCCAAATGTTGGTGCATTAAATAAATATCTCACAAAAATTTTATCTGGAAAAACTATGGCAACATTAAAGGAAAAAAGTAGTGAACTACTCAGCGAAAAAAGTCCTATAAAAAGAATGGTAAAGGCTGTAAAAGATAAAGCTCAGAATATACTATCACCTGGCCATTTATTTGAAGAAATAGGCTTTAGTTATTATGGACCTATTGATGGACATGATATTAAATCACTTAAAAATATACTTAATAACCTAAAAAATAAAAATGGACCTATTTTACTTCACATCGTAACGAAAAAAGGGAAAGGTTATAAAATAGCTGAAAAGAATCCTATTAAATATCATGGCGTTACACCATTTGATGTTACGACTGGTGTTAGCGATAAGCCTAAAATAAAGAAAAATTTAACTTACACAAATGTTTTTACCAAATGGATCAATCATACTGCACAAGATGATTCAAATTTTGTTGCCATCACACCAGCTATGAGAGAAGGGTCAGGATTAGTTGAATTTGAAGAGAATTATCCAAACAGATTTTTTGATGTTGGCATTGCAGAACAGCACTCGGTCACACTAGCTGCAGGATTATCCAGAGGTGGTATTAAACCTATTGTTGCAATTTATTCTACTTTTTTGCAAAGGGCATATGATCAACTTATACATGATGTTAATCTTCAAAGCTTAAATGTGATGTTTGCAATTGATCGCGCAGGACTTGTAGGTGCAGATGGAGAGACTCACCACGGTATATATGATATTTCTTTCATGCGCATTTTACCAAATATAGTTCTCATGACTCCATCAAATGAAAATGAAATGTGGTTAATGCTAAATACCGGACTGAGATTTAAGGGTGCTTCAGCTATCAGATATCCTAGAGGTAGTACAAATGGTGATAAACTTATTGTGTCAGATCAAGTGATTGAGATAGGGAAATCTTCGACGGTTCATAAAGGAAGAGTAATAGCATTATTAGTATTTGGAGAATTATTAAATAAGGTAAAAGATATCTCCAAAGAATTATCTATTACATTAGTTGATATGAGATTTGCAAAGCCTCTTGATACAAATGTAATTGACAATCTCGCGAAAGATCATCAGTTTTTTATCACAATAGAGGATAATGTTGTTTCTGGTGGAGCAGGCTCTTCTATTAATGAATATATTACAAAAAGAGATCTCAAAATTGATGTAATGAATCTTGGAATACCAGATAGAATTGTTTCACATGGTAGCCAGGAAGAACTATACAGTGAAATAGGCTTAGATAAAAAATCATTAGAAATAAAAATTAATGAAGTATACAATCTGGTTTCTGAAAATAAAAAAGTGGCAGACTAACTAGATGTTTAAATTAATTGTGAAAAAAGAATTCTCATCTGCTCATATTCTCAATGGTCACCCAGGAAATTGTAAGAGAATGCATGGTCATAACTGGCTTGTAGAAGCGAAAGTCGAAGGAGATAAAATCAATGATATTGGTATGGTAATAGATTTCAAAGATATAAAGAACATATTAGGAGAAATAATTATGAAGCTAGATCATAAATTCCTCAATGATATTGAACCATTTGTTGATGAAAATCCAACTGCAGAAAATATTTCAAAATATATTTATAAAGAGCTATCAAAAAATATTAATACTGATAATATTAAAGTGATTGAAATCAAACTGTGGGAAACAAATAATTCCGCAGTAGTTTACACAGAGTAATTATATGT
>MDTG01057185.1_pt1 | contig 16200 bp, 13 predicted proteins | sample 811421 | NCBI WGS metagenome assembly MDTG01 (sample SAMN05326645, study PRJNA326480) | marine metagenome | isolation source: seawater | place: Pacific Ocean: South East | collected 2011 | reverse complement strand
TCAATCTTTTGAGCGTCTTTTCTCACCATAATTTTTCCGTTAAAGACCCCTTTTGATTCTTCCAGATAGATACCCTTGTACATTTCATTGCTTCTGCAATTTGCTTGTTTATGATCAACAAAAGTGTGATTGTCAGCAAATTGTTTTTCGTCTAATAATGAGACCCCATTCATATTGCTTTCGCAATTAGTACCGTTTTGTTGAAAATTTAAATTGTTTCTTACAAATCCACCTCCAAAAATTAAAGTGTTAACCTCACAAGTAGAGTCTTGCTCTTGGAAAATATTTACGCTATCAATTAATTTTGATGTTTTCACGTTATTTTGAATTTTATTAAATTCTACTTGTGAATTTTTTCTGCAATTTATTTGCGTGAAACAATTGACAAGGGTATTAGAATTGCTTAGATCAATTATTTTTTCCACAATTTTAATCTCCGAGTTTTCTCCAACCAAAATTTTATTTCTATATTGAGAAAAACTATTTTTAGTTGAGTTAAAAAACAAAACTTCTATCGGACTTTTAACAACAGTGCCTTTGTCAACAATTAGGTAAAAACCCCTGTTTGCTAGCGCAGCATTTAATTCTGTTATAGCATCATTATTTATACAGCTAAATTGAGTAAAACCTGAAACAGACACGCCTTCAATAGTTGGAGAGTGTATTATTTCTCCATCCGAAAAAACAATTTTATGGCCAAGATCTAGACTGTGTTTTTTAATTAGCCGATCATCAATTTTTTTAGGAGCGTTGTTGAGGGTGTAACTAGAATTAATTATTTTTTTTATCGGAGTGTATTTCCACTCTTCGTCATCAATAGTAGGGAAGCCCTTATTTAAAAATGAATCAAACAAAACTTTTTTTTCAGGACTTAATTTCAGCTGACTCACATAGGAGGTTATATTCTCAATTAAACTCACCTTTTCTTTTTATTTAGTTATCCAATCGTAGCCTTTTTCTTCAAGTTTAATGGCCAACTCTTTACCTCCTGACTTTACGATTCTACCATCATATAACACATGTACAAAATCAGGCACAATATAATCTAAAAGCCTCTGATAGTGTGTAATTACTACAGTAGCATTGCTGTTACTTCTAAGTTTATTTACTCCGTTGGCAACAATTCTTAGCGCGTCAATATCGAGCCCTGAATCTGTTTCGTCTAGTATTGCTAATTTAGGCTCAAACATAGCCATTTGAAAAATTTCATTTCGTTTTTTTTCTCCCCCCGAGAAGCCTTCGTTCATGTTTCTAGATAAATATCCTTTATTGATGCTTAACAAATCCATTCTATCTTTCATCATTTTTAGCAGATCGCTAGTTGGCATTTTTTTTAATCCTTGCGCTTTTCTTCGTTCATTAATAGCTGTTTTTATAAAGTTAGACACCGAAATTCCAGGAATTTCAACTGGATATTGAAAAGAGAGGAATACTCCTTTGTGAGCCCTTTCTTCGGGTGCAAGATCTAATAAGTTTTTGCCTTCAAAATTAATTTCCCCGTCTTCAACCTCATACTCTTCTTTTCCAGCAATTACAGAAGACAAAGTGCTTTTTCCGGATCCGTTTGGCCCCATAATAGCATGCACTTCTCCCGCTCGGACGGTTAGGTTAATTCCTTTCAAAATTTGAACATCTTCAATTCCAGCTTTTAAATTTTTTATTTCTAACATTTGTTATTTTTTTATCCAACAGAGCCCTCTAGGCTAATTTCTAATAATTTTTGGGCTTCTACTGCAAACTCCATTGGCAATTGGTTTAAGACATCTTTGCAATAACCATTTACAATTAAGGCGATCGCCTCTTCAGTTCCAATACCTCTTTGATTGCAATAAAATATTTGATCCTCTCCAATCTTAGAAGTAGTTGCTTCATGTTCAACTTTAGAAGAGTTGTTTTTTACTTCAATGTACGGAAAGGTATGAGAGCCACATTTATCCCCCATTAGTAGAGAATCACATTGAGAAAAATTTCTTGCGTTTTCTGCTCCTTTAGCAATTTTAACTAGCCCTCTATAATTGCCGTCTGAATATCCAGCCGAAATCCCCTTAGCAATTATTGTGCTTTTTGTGTTTTTACCGAGATGTATCATTTTTGTTCCAGTATCTGCTTGTTGTTTATTGTTTGTTACCGCAACAGAAAAGAATTCACCAATAGAATGATCTCCCTTTAAAATACATGAAGGATATTTCCAAGTAACCGCCGACCCCGTTTCTACTTGAGTCCATGAAATTTTTGCGTTTTTATGACATATCCCCCTTTTAGTAACGAAGTTGAATACGCCCCCATTACCTTCTTTGTCGCCAGGATACCAGTTTTGCACTGTAGAATATTTAATATCTGCATTATCTAAGGCAATAAGCTCCACAACTGCAGCGTGGAGCTGATTTTCATCTCTCATAGGGGCCGTACACCCCTCTAAGTAACTTACTTTAGACCCTTCTTCAGCAATTACAAGCGTTCTTTCAAATTGTCCTGTTCCCGATTCATTTATTCTGAAATAGGTAGATAATTCCATAGGGCAGGTTGTGTTTTTTGGAATGTAGCAAAAAGAGCCGTCTGAAAACACAGCAGAATTTAGTGCAGCAAAGAAATTGTCTCTTGTTGGAACCACCGTCCCAAGATATTTTTTTACAAGTTCAGGATGGTTTTGAATTGCCTCTGACATGGAGCAAAAAATTATTCCTTTTTCTGCTAACGTTTCTTTAAAAGAAGTTGCTACTGAAACAGAATCCATTACAATATCCACAGCAACATTTGCCAGTCTTTTTTGTTCGTCAATTGAGATTCCTAGCTTGTCAAATGTTTTTTTCATTTCGGGATCTAAATCGTCCAAACTATCTAGCACTGGTTTTTGTTTAGGGGCAGAGTAATAACTTATGTCTTGGTAATTGGGTTTTTTATAGTAAATATTTGCCCAATCTGGCTCTTTCATTTCAAGCCAAACTTTATATGCTGAAAGCCGATATTCTAACATCCATGTTGGCTCGTTTTTTTTTGATGAGATCATGCGGATTACATCTTCAGAAAGGCCCTTTTCAATGGTGTCTGACTCAATATTAGTGGTAAAACCATATTTATATTCAGAGGATGTAATATTATTTAGTAATTCTTCTTCTGACTGTTTTTTTTCTTCGCTCATATTTATTTTTTATAGAGAAAAACTTTCCCCACACCCACAGGTTCTGCTTGCATTAGGGTTGTTAAACACAAAGCCCTTTCCATTTAACCCGTCAGAAAACTCCAGTGTTGTTCCAACTAAATATAAAAAGCTTTTTTTATTTACAAGAAGTTTGATGCCATTGTTTTCAATTAGCTCATCATCTTCATTTTGTTTTTTGTCAAAATCTAGTTTGTAACTTAAGCCTGAGCAACCACCACTTTCAACTCCAACCCTTACAAACTCATTATTTTCCCCTTCATTGTGTTGAAGCTCTAACAGCCTTTTCTTGGCGTTTTCACTAATTGTAATCATACTTAAGTTGTTATTATTTCTGATTGCAAATATACAAAGAAACAGTATAATTATATTATATTTGTTTTTGAAAATGCTAAAAAAACCTCTTGCTAATAACACGCCAATTAAACAATTGGGAGAATTTGGATTAATTGATCATTTAACCAAAGAAATTAAGCTTAAACATGTCGGATCTGTTTTTGGAGTTGGCGATGATGCGGCAGTTATAGATGCGGGCAATAAATATCAATTAGCAAGCACTGATTTGCTAGTTGAGGGCATTCATTTCAATTTAGCGTATACCCCCTTAAAGCATTTAGGATATAAGTCAGTTGCTGTCAATGTTTCTGATATATGCGCCATGAACGGAGTCCCAAAACAAATTATGATAGGAATTGCAATTAGCAACAGGTTTACAGTTGAGGCTGTTGATGAATTGTATCAAGGAATTAGATTAGCATGCAATCATTACGATATAGATTTGGTTGGTGGAGACACTACATCTTCAACGTCTGGATTAATGTTAAGTGTCTCTATTTTAGGGGAGGTTGAAAAAGATATCATCACTTTTAGAGGCGGGGCAAAAATTAATGATTTAGTAGTGTGTACTGGCGATTTAGGAGCCGCGTATTTAGGCTTACAATTATTAAACAGAGAAAACATGATCTTTAAAGACAACCCAAAAATACAGCCAGATTTAAGCGGTAATGATTATGTTCTTAGAAGGCAATTAAAACCAGAAGCGGGAACAAAATATATAAAAATATTAAGCGATATGAAGATTGTACCAACATCTATGATTGACATTTCGGATGGCCTAGCTTCAGAAGCGTTACATATTTCAAAAAATTCAAAAATTGGCATAACTATACATGAAGACAAAATCCCTATTGACTATACTGTCATGAATTTAGCAGCTGAGTTTAAGCTTAGTCCTATTACATGCGCATTAAATGGGGGCGAAGATTATGAGCTATTGTTTACAGTAGATCAGAAGCATTATGATAAATTAAAGAAAGACCCTGATTTTACCATTATAGGTTTTGTAAACGATATAATTGACGGAAATAATTTTGTTGCTAACGATGGATCTTCACACGCTTTGATTGCTCAGGGATGGGATGCTTTTAAAGAGGTGTAGAGGGTTTATTAAGCGTTAAAATAAAAACCGCTTTATTTCTGCCAGGCTTGTAGAAGCTCCTATAGTGAGTTTACCTTTACGAAAGCCATTTTTATTCGGATTTAGCAGAGCGCTATAACTTACTTCTAAATTGAACCGTTCTGTTTTATAAACAATATACCCGCCTCCAATTCTAGCTCTATCAGTTGTAGAAATGTCTGCAAAACTTGTATAAGCAGGAAGTTTTATAAACACAAAATAGTCGCGGAAATTTTTCCTTAAGAATAATTGAAATGCCGAAACAACAAGGCTGTCTTGCACGGGGTTGTATTCATCTTTAATATAGTCTGCAACAGCAGGCTCTGCACTTAAACCTAAGATAAAATCGTTATTAACTAGTGTGCCAATAGTCAAGCTATTTAACAAATGCACAGAAGTAATTTCTTTTCCAGCAGCGTCTTTTCTTTCAGCAAAATCTGCAGACATAAAAAACTGAGAAAAAGAAAATAGGGGTAACAACAGAAATATAAACGTCAAATGCTTCATTTTTGTAAACATATTATTGTGCAAATATAAAGTTTAAGCCCGAAAGTTTTAATTAATTAAATCAAACTTATAAACTTTCTTACATAAAGGCTTGTAATGACAGAACTTATTTTTATTTAGATTTATTATAAATAACAAAAAACATGTATATTTGCAGCCGATTTTATTAAACCAATTAAACAAATTAAAACTTAAAAAAATGAAAACAAAAAATTTATTTAAAGTATTGTTCTTTTCGGGGGCGGTTATTTTTAGCTCTTGTTCAAAAGATAATACTGACCCAGTGGCCTGTACAGTTACTGCCCCTGCTACATATGAATTTGATTATGAAGGAACGAGTACAGTATCATACACAGGGCAAGCAAACAGATTAGCTACCGCTAAAGCAGTTTATAACGCATTAAATGCTGATCAAGGAAGCGCGACAATTGATAGGTCCGCGTTAGATGCAATTATTGACAATGATAATTCAAAACTTATAACTAAAACTGATGAGAATGGATCAAACAGAGCAGTTACTATTGGCCATTTAAATTCTATTTTAGACACTTACTGTGCAAACTCTTCAAACTATGATGCAGGAACTCCAGCTGTTTATGGAACTGCAGGATGGGCAGGAAGTTATCAATTAGATGCAAACGGTTGGGAGGCCGATCAACAATACGCAAAAATGCTGATTGGAGCGTTATGTTTAGAGCAAGTAAACTACGATTACCTTACAAAAATGGACGTTGACAATGAAGACAGAGCTTATTCTTCTCCTAATGTTTATACAAAAAGAGAACATTACTTTGATGAGGCATATGGATATGTTTATGGATTAGACGATAATGATTTGGATGCCGAAATTAACAATGGTCTTTTGTTAGGGAAGTATTTAAATAAACACGATGCTGGCAACAGCTATTCAGGTGTTGATTATAGACAAAGAGCATATGATGCTTTTAAAAAGGGTAGACAAGCAGTAGTTGATGGTTGTGCAGCAGAATTAGATAACCAAATTGCAGAAATTAATCACTGTTTATCAATGGTTGTTGCATGGCATGCTCAGGACTACTTATCATCAGCAGCGTCAGAAATTGGCAATGATGCTTTTTTCCACGATGTATCAGAAGCGTGGGGGTTTGTATATAGTTTACAGTGGACAAAAGATGCAAATGGAAACCCTCTTTTCTCACATTCAGAAGTAATGACAATGATTACTGATTTAGAGGACGGTAATGAAGGTGCATATAGTTTAACTGCTGTAGAGCTAAATGATATGGCCGCAGCAATAAATGATAGAGTTGATTTTAATTAACCAATAAATACTTATCATAAAAAGTGGGTGCTTGTTAGTGCCCACTTTTTTATTAACTTTGTAACATGAAAAAAACATTATACTTTTTTATATCTATTATTATAATTTCTTGCGGAGGCGATGCTGATAACAATAATCCATATGTAACAGATGATTTTAGCCGTGGACAAATATTGACGAACACATATGATAACATTATAATTCCCGCATATTCAGAATTTGACAACAACCTGGACGATTTAGCAAACAAAACAGCGATTTTTACAAACGATGCTAGTCAGCAAAACTTGATTAATCTTAGAAGCTCTTGGGTAAATGCATATTTATCCTGGCAATCTGTAGAAATGTTTAATATGATGAAAGCACAGGAGATAATTTATGATAGATCTACCAATGCTTATCCTTGTATTGAAAGTAAAGTCAATGACAATATAGATGATTCTTTATTTGAAATTACATCTTTTAGCGCTTCAATGGTTGGGGCAACAGGATTTCCCGCTATAGGCTTTTTAATTTACAGCAATGACAGCACAAATGTATTATCGTTATACAATGGCACGAATTCAGATAAACAAAAGGCGTATTTAAATGCATTAGTTAACAGCTTGGTTACAAACACTAACTTAGTAATTCAAGATTTAAGCTCTTCAAGATCAAGCTTTATTAATTCGACTGGAAATACACAAACTTCAAGCCTTAATATTCTTGCAAATGATTTCGTTTTTTTCTTAGAGAAGAAAATTCGTACGGCAAAAGTGGGTAATCCAATTGATTTTTTTGGAACAATGCAGTCAAGACCAGATTTGGTCGAGTCTTATTATAGATCTGATATATGCAAGGCCTTATTAATTGAAGCATACCACTCTGTCAAAAACGTCTACCAAGGTGTTTCTCATGAAGGTAGTTTAGATGGTATTGGATTTGAAGATTATCTTGTAAGTTTGGATAATTCAGAAAATTTGATTTTAGCAATCAACAATCAATTTGATGAAATTGAAAATAATATTGCTGTTTTGGACAGTGATTTTAAAGAAGAATTAAATTTGAATGGTATTAGTAGGCTTGAGGATCTGTTTTTATCTATGCAGACACTTGTTACATATTTTAAAAGTGACATGATGAATGATCGTTTTGGAATGAGCCCTGACTACGAGGATAATGACGGGGATGGCGGATAAAATATAAATAAAAAACTTCCTCTTTTACTAGGGAGATTATGTGTGGTTAACAATTTCAAAAAATACTTAATTTTACCAGCTGAATCTTCATCTCTTGCACTATTTAGAGTGCTATTTGGATTGCAGATGGTTTTTTCGTTGGTTAGATTTTTGAGTAAAGGGTGGGTTGAGTCTATTTATAATGAACCTCTTTTCCATTTTAAATATTACGGATTTTCTTGGGTTCAATCTTTGGGAGAATACAATTATGTTTTGTTCTCTGTTGCTATTATTTCGGCGTTATTTATAGCTCTAGGTTTTAAATATAGATATTCAACAGTTATATTTTTTGTAACGTTTACTTATATTCAACTAATTGATAAAACAACATATTTAAATCATTATTATTTTATTAGCCTAATATCATTTGTTTTGATTTTTTTACCAGCCAACTGTAGGTTTTCAATTGATAGTTTTAATTCAGGAATTTATTATATCAATATTCCAAAATGGAATATTGATATAATAAAAATAATGTTAGGTATTGTATATTTTTATGCTGGAATTGCTAAAATAAATTCTGATTGGTTGTTAAGCGCAATGCCCCTTTCTCTTTGGCTGCCTCAAAAATATGATCTTGTCGTTTTGGGATCGCTGTTTACCCAAAAATGGACAGCTTACGCTATGAGCTGGTGTGGTATGATTTTTGATGTTTGCATTGCATTTTTTTTGTTTTCTAAAGCCACAAGGCTCTATGCCTATTTTTTAGTCGTGATCTTTCATTTATTAACTGCAATTTTATTTCCCTCTATTGGTATGTTTCCGTATATCATGATAACATTAACTATTATTTTTTTAAGCCCAAAACTACATACTAAAGTTTTAAATAAATTTAATTTTATAGTTCCTTCTAAAAATCAGGCGTTAAAAAATAAATTACCCAAAGCAAGTAATCTTTCTATTATCTTACTTTCTTTTTTTTTATTATTTCAACTATTATTCCCTTTAAGATATAAGTTATACAATGATGAACTTTTTTGGTCAGAAGAGGGATATCGATTTTCATGGAGGGTGATGTTAGTTGAAAAGACGGGTTTAGCAACGTTTATTATATCAGATGCTAATACTAATAAAAGAGAGATTGTGGATAACAAATTGTTTTTAACATCATTTCAAGAAAGCAAGATGAGTTTCCAGCCCGACATGATACTTGAGTATGCCCATTTTTTAGGGGCACATTATAAAAATAGAGGCTATAAAAACCCACAGGTTACTGTAGATAGCTTTGTAAGTTTGAATGGAAGATTAAGCACTAGGTTTGTTAGAAAGGATGTCAACTTAATGGAAATAAAGGATACATTTAAAGAATATAATTGGATTACAACTTTTGATGATGAAATTTGGCGTTTTTAATATTATCGTTTTTCTTGTCTTGTCAAAGTCAATGTTTTCCCAGAATATTTACAGTGGAACTACGCTTGAGTCTAATAGCAATAACTTGTTAGCAGATGTAGAGATTTATGATTATTATTCTGGATTTATTAGCAAGAGCAACCAAAAGGGAGAATTTAAATTTTCTAGTGAGAAAACTTCCTTAAAGTTAGTTTTTTATTTGCCAAATTATAATTATAAATTAGTTGAAATAGAATCTAACAATAGTTATAAAGTATTTTTAGATCCACTATCAATAAATCTAAATGAAGTCACTATTTTTGGAAGAGAAGACCTATTTAAAAACACAAAACTGCAAGACGTGGAGGGCGTTGCTATTTTTGCAGGTAAAAAAACAAATAAAATTTTGTTAGAGAACATGCTTGGAGATATGGCAGCAAATAATGCTAGACATGTGTATAACAAAATAGGCGGGCTTAATATTTTTCAGAATGATGATGCCGGATTACAATTAAATATCGGCGGACGAGGTCTGAACCCGGGAAGGTCTGCTAACTTTAATATTAGACAGAATAATTATGATATAAGTGCAGATGTATTAGGGTATCCTGAAAGTTATTACACACCACCAGCTGAGGCGTTAAAAGAAATTCAAGTAGTTAGAGGCGCAGCATCATTACAATATGGAACGCAATTTGGGGGACTGGTGAATTTTGTTTTTAAAGATCCTGAAGACAGTAAAAAATTAAAAGTAAATTTTAGAAATACAATTGGAAGTAATTTGCTTTATACAAATTTCACATCTCTTTCAGGAACTGTAAATAATGTCAGTTATTTTTCTTTCTTAAATTATAAAAAAGGGGATGGATTTCGACCTAATTCAAATTTTGAATCTATTAACTTTTTTTTAAACACCACCTTAAGTTTGACAAATAAAATAAAAACTTCCTTTGAATTAACGTACTTAACATATTTAGCTAAACAACCAGGCGGATTAACAGATGAAATGTTTTATGAAAACCTGTTTCAAAGTAACAGAGCAAGAAACTGGTTTAAAATAGATTGGTTGTTATATAATTTGAAGTTAAATTATAAAATAAACAAAAAAGAAAATCTAAATATTAATGTTTTTGCACTGGATGCAAATCGTTTTTCATTAGGCTATAGAAATAGTCAGGTCTATTTGGCAGACCCACTTGGTGAGAGAGATTTAATTAAAGGTTACTTTAATAACTACGGTTTAGAAACCAGGTATTTAAGCAGGTATAATATATCAAGTAAAAAGGGCGTTTTATTAACAGGATTTAAGTTTTACAGATCTAATAATATAAGCCAACAAGGACCAGGCACGGAATTCGATGATGCTAATTTTAGCTTTTCTGATCAACACCCAAATTATCCAAATCAATCACACTATAAATATCCCAACTTGAATATAGCGTATTTTTTAGAAAATATTTTATATTTAAATAATAAATTGTCAATTACACCAGGACTAAGATATGAATATATTAACACAAAAAGCAATGGATATTATAAGAATACACGTCTTGCTCTTTCAGGCGTTTTTATTTCAGACACAACAATTTATACTTCTAATAACAACATTAGAGATTTTATGCTTTTTGGATTAGGGATTTCTTACAAAATAAAAAAACGATATGAATTATATTCTAATTTATCTCAAAATTATAGATCGGTAACATTTGCTGATATTACTATTACTAGTCCAACATTTGTAATAGATCCAAATATTTCAGATGAAAGCGGGTATTCATATGATTTAGGAGTTAGAGGCATAATATCAGACCTATTAAGTTTTGACATAAATTATTTTGGTCTTTCGTATAATAATCGAATTGGATTGTCTCTTAAAGATGTAACACTAAATAATCTTCCAGTAATCAAAACTCAAAAAGGGAATATTGGTGACGCCTTTATTTATGGCACAGAGATTTTGACAGAATTAAAAGTTAAAAATATTTTTTCTCAAGTAAATATTGAGGCCTTTGTAAATTATGCCTTTACAAAATCAGAATATTTGCAGTCAGAATCCAAATCGATTATAGGAAATTTGGTTGAGTTTGTTCCGTTACATAATTTAAAAACAGGACTATCTATGTCTTATAAAAAAGTTACTTCAGGTGTACAATTAACATATCTCTCAGAACAATTTACAGATGCCACTAATTCTTATGAAAGCGATAATTCAGGAGTATTAGGAAAAATACCTGCATATGAAATAATAGACTTTACATCTAGTTATTACTTTAAGAATATTAAATTGTCGTTTGGAATAAACAATATATTAAACAAATATTATTTTACTAGAAGAGCTACTGGATATCCTGGCCCGGGAATTATCCCTTCACAAAACAGAAATTATTACCTAACCTTAGAAATGAATTTTTAACTTTTATGAAAGATCTGCTTGAAAATAAGTCTTTAATAGTATTTGATGGTGAATGCCTGTTGTGTAATAATTATATAATATTAGTTTGTAAAAATGATTTTAGAAATCAGTTTAAATTTATATCAAGTCAAAACTTAAAATTATTAAAAAATATTATTCCTAGTGATATAGAGTTAAATCAGGAGACTATAGTGTTAGTTGAAAACAATTTTGTTGTTAAAATCAAGTCGACTGCGGTTATTTCTATTCTTTCAAAATTAAAATTCCCATATAATCTCGCTATAGTATTTAGATTTATTCCAAAGAAGATATTAAATTATTTTTATGATTTTCTTGCAAAAAGAAGGTATAATTTTTTTGGTAAGATAGATCACTGTTCAATACTTAGGGCCAAAGAGATTGATAATTTTAAGGACAAAATAATAGAGTAAAAGTTAGTTGCTATTTTGCATAAAATATTTTGGAGTGACACCAGAATTTTTTTTAAATGCCGAAATGAAATGGCTGGCATTACTGTACCCTAATTTGTAGCTTATCTCATTGACATTAAACTCCCCTTCTATAAGCAAGTCTTTGGCGACAGTCATTTTATAATCAAATAGATATTGATAAACGGGCAGCCCGTATATTTCTTTGAATCCAGATTTTAATTTCCTAAGACTTAAATTAGTTCTTAGACAAAGCTCTTGCAGTGTTGGTGGATTTGCGAATTCTTTCAACAGTATGTCCTTGGCTAGTTTAATTTTTTTTAATTGTGCATCGTTAATTATAAATGGGCACTGTTCACTATTAGAACGCGCCTCTTTCTCAAAAACTAGACTAAAAAGTTCATACACCTTGCCTTTTAGAAAAAGCTTTTTAGTCATAGAGCTACTTTCATTTTTCAAAATTTCATTTAATAGCTTTAACATATGATTATTTATATCATTCTTTTTATAGTACTTTTTGTTGTTGTTTTCTGAGTTTAAAAAAGGTATGTTTTTTTCTCCGTAGCTAGAAAATAATTTGTGAAATTTATTTATTGAAATTAGTATGGAAACAATAGATGCGCTTGGTTGTATTTTTATATTTAAAGGCAACTTTTTTTCGGGATTATATAGTGTAAGATAGGTCATTTTTTCAATTGGCAATTTATAAGAGTCTTGGCCAAATAGCAACTCGGATGAAGCTTTTAATGAAAAATGAAATTGTATATATGACGAGCCGACTTGTCGAGTTATAAATTTTGCTTTGGTTGATTGGTTGTCAAGCTTTATACAAACAAATTTTTTTTCTATCTCTGCTATTTCAATATCCATCAATTCTTTAAGCAACAAATAATTTAAATCTGACTAATTATAAGTACAAAAATACTATTTTTAGTTATTTTAATTCTAATCACCTGTAGTTATTTATATTATTTATTTTTGCTTTATAGAATGAACTATTATTAATACTTTTGAACTTTTAGCGTTATAGTATTAATTGTTTTATTTGTTTTATTTGCGTCCTATAATAACTTAATAAAAATAAAATGATAAATAAAATTTTACTTTTTTTCTTTTTTTTCTCCTTTGCTTTTGTCGCTTTCTCGCAGGGCCAGTCAATTTCTCTTCAACCGGGATACACAAACCAAAGTTTTTATAATATGCAAAACGGGGAGGTTTTAAATTCTACAAATAATAATTGGGATATTGCTTTTCATACTGACATATATTCTGCTACAATAAGAACAAATGATGGTCTTGGCGTCGAGCTTTACACATATCCAAATGGAGATACAAGCGCCTGGAACGTAATTAACTCAAGTACGCCTAATATTTTAACATCTCCAATGTATAACAGTGATACTAGCTGGAATTATGGAGCTTTTGGGGCTAATAAATCTAGTGGGGCAATGGATTATGGGTGGGGTGTATACAATATTGTTACACATCATATTGTTGGAGATTCATTGTTTATAATTAGGACCATTAATGGAAATTGGAAAAAGCTATGGTTAGAAAAAAAGGCAAGCGGTACTTATGATTTTAAATACGCAAATCTAGACGGTTCTAATGAATTTTCTGCCTCAGTGCCAGCTTCAAGTTATCAAAACAAGCGCTTTATCTATTATTCTCTAGAAGAGGATTTAATTGTTGATCGAGAACCAGACCTGAGCTCTTGGGATATTACTTTTACAAAATATATTACTCCTGTTCAAGGAATTCCGTATTCAGTAACAGGTGTTTTAAGCAACCAAGGAATTAAGATTGCAGACGCCATTAGTATTTCCTCTCCATTTACATATACAGATTATAATGCTCACATATTTTCACAGGAGATGAATTCAATTGGTTATGATTGGAAAACGTTTGATATGTCCTCTTTTTTATATACACTAGATAATGACAGGTGCTTTTTTGTTAAGGATTATAATCAAAATGTATGGAGAGTGATTTTTACACAATTTGACGGCTCATCTACGGGAAATATTGAATTTAATGTTGAGGCCCTTACGTCAACCTCGGCAAGCAATATTAATTCATCTACAAACTCTATACACATATACCCTAACCCTGTAAGAAACGAAGAGGTTAAAATAATATATGAGGCAATTAACCTCAATGCTATTTTAAAAATATACGATGTCTCAGGCAGAGAGGTGTACTCAAATGTATTAAGTAGTAATGGATTGAACACTCACTCTATTTCGCCTAATTATTTTGAAAAAGGCATATATTTAGTTTCACTAATTCAGGGTAATATCATTGTAAATGAACGGTTAGTTATAAATTAGCAAAATGCGCTTTCTATTTTTTGCCAGCTTTGTTTTTTGCTGTAATATACTTTTTGCGCAGGATTTTGACACCACTATTGTAGTAGAAAAAAATGATACTTACAGATATGATTTACAAGAAGTTGTGGTAACCGGACAGTTAAGAGAAACAACTATTGAAAAGTCTATATATAAAGTCAAAATTGTTGAGAAACACAAAATTAATTCAGCAATATATAATGATGTAGGCGAACTTTTAGATAAAAGTATAAATATTAAATTGTCGCAAGACAATATGCTGGGGTCAAGCGTTGCTATTCAGGGAGTTTCCGGAAGAAATGTTAAAATTCTTGTTGATGAGGTTCCTGTAATTGGCCGCTTGGCGGGCAATATAGACCTGTCCCAATTAAGTCTATTAAACATTGATAGGATTGAGATAATTGATGGGCCAATGTCAACAATATATGGTTCTGATGCTTTAGCGGGGACAATCAATATAGTTACTAAAAACTCTTTTAACGAAAGCTATTTATTAAATGCCTATTATGAAAGTGTAGGAAAGTATAATTTAGATTTACAATTCAATCAAAAAATCAAATTAAATAATTTTTCATATCAGTTTGGAAGAAAATACTTTAATGGGTGGTCTGAGGGCCAAAAATATACTTTCTTGCCAGAGAGTCAGCTAGCAGATTCAAATAGAGTACAACAATGGAAACCAAAGCTACAATTTTTTAATAAACTTTCTCATAGTTGTATAATTAATAAAATTAGTATGAAAAATTATGTTGAATTTTTTAATGAAAAAATAACAAGTTTAGGTATGCCGATTCCTCCTTATTATGAAAACGCATTTGATGAATTTTACAAAACAAATAGGTTCAATGTTGGTTCAGAATTTAAATATAAAAACACAAAAGGTGAAATGAGAGTTTTGGCGTCCTACAACAACTATTTTCGATCTAAAGAAACTATTTATAAGGATCTTACAAATTTGTCACATATTATTGTTAATAATAACGAAGCTGAGGACACCACAATGTTTGACGCTATACTAGCTAAAATAGTATATTCTAATTTTAAGTTTCAAAATTTGAAGTATCAGCTAGCATTAGATATGAATTTTAGCAGTGCAAAGGGGGGGAGAATAATAAATAATTTTAAAACTCAAAATGACATAGCATCTTTTTTAACTTTAGAGTATCGGCCTAATGATATAATTAGTTTAAGGCAATCCAGTAGAATAATATATAATAGTAGTTATAATGCGCCGTTTATTCACTCTGGAAATATACTCTTTAATTTTGAGAATTACCAGATTAGAGCTAGCTATGGAAAAGGTTTTAGAGCTCCTGATTTTAAAGAACTTTATTTAAATTTTGTTGATATTAATCACAATATTATTGGCAATGAAAATTTAACTGCAGAAACTTCAAATAATTATACTTTTAGCAATACAATTAAAGGAAAAGTTTCCAAGATATATTTTGCCGCAATTTTTGATGTATATTATAACAAAATAAATAGTAAAATAAATTTATATGAGGACCCAGACTATGAAGGAAGGTATAGCTACTTTAATATAGATAAGTTTACATCTAAAGGAGTTAGCTCAAGCATCAAACTCAGTTACAATAACGCAGAACTTACTATAGGGGCTGCACATTCCGGAACACTAAGCGAATTAATTGAAACTATAGATGATGCAGGAAGCTGGCTATTTAATACAAACTATAATATTAGTTCATTTGTAAAATTTACTGAAAATTCCAGTTTTAATTTATTTTATAAATTTTACGGAAAATCCCCATATTTTAGCAGAGCAGAAAATGAAGTGGTTCAAAATTTTTCGGAATCGTACAGCTTATTAGATGTTTCAATAAACCGAAAATTGATACAACAAAGGGTTAATTTAGTATTTGGAATTAAAAATATTTTTGACATAACTAATATTAAAAGAAAGGAATCCGCTAATGATATTCATAGTACATCCAATGGCTTGATATCAGTTGGATACGGAAGATCATACTTCATGAAAATATCTTATAGCTTGTGAAACAACTAATTTATTTATTATGGTT
>MDTG01029341.1_pt1 | contig 16200 bp, 28 predicted proteins | sample 811421 | NCBI WGS metagenome assembly MDTG01 (sample SAMN05326645, study PRJNA326480) | marine metagenome | isolation source: seawater | place: Pacific Ocean: South East | collected 2011 | reverse complement strand
TAATAATTGAAACAAAACTAACGGAGATAAAATGAACTTTGTACCATATGTAATTGAGAAAACAGCACAAGGCGAAAGAAGTTACGATATTTATAGTAGACTATTAAAAGAACGAATTGTGTTTCTTAATGGCGAAGTAAATGATCAAGTTTCAAATAGTATCTGTGCCCAACTATTGTTTTTAGAAGCAGAGGATCAAGACGCAGATATCAGTTTTTATATTAATAGTCCAGGCGGAGTAGTAACAGCAGGTATGGCAATGTATGACACAATGCAATACATCAAACCAGACGTGTCAACTATTGTAATGGGACAGGCGGCATCAATGGGTAGTTTACTATCCCAAGCAGGTGCGGCAGGCAAAAGATATTTACTGCCTAAAAGCAGAACAATGATTCACCAACCAAGCGGTGGAGCAAGAGGAATGGCTTCTGACATTGCAATTCAATATAAAGAAATTGAACGTATGAAAAAGGACCTCACAGAAATATATGTTAAGCACAACAGCAAAGGTAAAACTTATGCAGAGTTTGAAGCAGGTATGGACAGAGACAATTTCTTAACGGCTCAAGAAGCACTTGACTGGGGACTAGCAGACGAAATAGTTGAGAAGAGGTAATGTTCGAAAGGCGAGCGGAAGTTCTTGACTTACCTACCATACTAAACATATATAAAATGTATAGGGAACTACCTAACCAGGTAGATCTAAATGGATTAGTTACAGAAAGACATTGGCCTAGTTTTGTAGGCCACTTCCTAGTGTCCAAGTTTAGCAATGAAGAGTTTGAATCTAGTTGGGCAACAATAAGAACAGCATTACCTAAGTGCAATCTCATAGAAGCAAGGATATTAAAATACAGCACAGGCAGTCATATACCACCACATCAGGATTCACATGAAAGAGAATCCTCTGATTTAAGTGTTATATTACAACTAAATCATCCAGATGATTACAAGGGTGGCGATATGATGATAGACGGACAGTTGGTAGAGATGAACCAGGGAGATATGGTCTATTATACATATGATGTAAAGCATGGAGTCATGCCAGTTAAAAATGGCAGTCGCTATGTTGTTAATTTAAGGTGTAAATTGGTTAAATAGTAGTATGGAAACATTTGATCCTAAAAAAGAACTAATAACTATTACGCCAGGTGCCCAAGTACACTTCAAGCGAGTAGCAGAAGATACTGGAGCACATGGAATTAGGTTAAAACTAACAGGAGGCGGTTGCGCCGGATTTGCCTACGAGTGGGAAACAGTAGAAACTATGTCGGATGTTAGACTAGACGAGTTTTCAATAAACTTTGATGGTTGGAGTTTTTACTTAGACACAATGAGTAAGCCTTACTTAGTAGGTAGCATAGTTGACAAGAAAACTAGTATTGCAGGTAGTATTATAGAAATAGAATCACCACTTGCTTCTAGTACTTGCGGCTGTGGTGAAAGTGTAACATTTGACGTATGAATAAAGTAGACTACAGTTTCTTAGAGTACTCTTATAATCCAGAGACACTATCCATTACGGTTGTGGAATCACAACTAGAAAGACTTGGCTTTTCAAAACGCACAAGAAACAGTGAAGGAAATGTTGTTATCTGGACGCAAAATTTGTGTATCTTGATACTAAAAGCCTGTAACGTGCAAACAGCAGGAATTACAGGTATTGGCTTCTTGTGTGACAGAGAAACAATCACTTTAACAAATGCACAACCTGATCCAGATGATACAGGCATGTACATTGTAGATAATTGTGCAGGATTGCGTACACTACTAATGCCACAAGAAGAGTTTAATGACCTCAGAAAGTCATTGCAACACATAGAAAGAAACAACAAACCTAACTCAGGTGCAGGACTACATTATGTAAGCGGTATTATATATAACAATACCAATGCTAGAATGAGAGACTTTTACCAAGACATGCTAGGTTTTAAATTTACTAAAACAGGAAATAGATACTACACATTTATGAGTGCAAACAATAGGTTTACAATACTCATGGACACACAAAGTGACGACAATAACATTCCTTCAGTAATTTGCGACACAGACGATGTGTTTGTTACAACAGCAAATTATGTGTCCAGTGGTGTAGAACTTAGGAAGTTTGATATTCCTGAGGACTTAAACTTTGGTCCGCTCAATCATAAAATTAAAGGATACAACTGTAATGCAAGTGGCAACGAAAACAGTTATACTATTGAGAACTTGATACCTAATGCGGCACCTAATTTAGATATTATATTTAGACAACGTAAGCAGTACTTACATATATCTGAGAAAACACTGGATACTTATTATGCAGACGCAGAGAAGTAAAACATACCAATCCATATTCAGTGATGATGATATGCTTGAAGCATTTGGTACACTTCGTCCATCTGTGAGTGAACGTACAGCATACTTTTTTGAGAGTTGGATGGATTGGAGATCAACCAGAGTAAAGATTAAAAATAGGCACGATATTATATGTAGAAATTTGTGCAAGGAACTAGGACTAAAAGAATTTTGGGAGTTTCAAGTCAGAGAGAATGAAGTAAGATTCAGAGACAATGAAACTAAAGCATGGGCACTAATGAGTGGATTAGATATAGTAACACAAAAGGGTAATAACAATGAGCGGATTTGATTATTACGATTATGTAAATGGACTCAACGAGGGCAAGTTAGTTGCTGAGATGGAGAAACTAAACAAGCGATTGTTTAAAACAAATCCTACAAGTCCAATATATACACAACTCACAAACATGATACAAATGGCTAACGAGGCATACAATGATATATTAAGTAGTCAAAGAATAAAAGCGGAAGACAAAGTACTAGATATAGGTGAAACTGATCATGTAGTTTACACACCAGACTATACTAGAGAAGACATAGTAAATGCATACATAGAAGTATATACTAAAAAAAGACCTGGAGAGCCCCCTACAAGGCGATAATTATGAGACAAGTTACACTAAACAAAACACTTCCTATGCGAGTGTTATTACTTGATACTGACCAGAACGCAATTCAAACAACAGAGTACAGAATTACTTACAGCATGACAACCAGTGTTGATGCAGAAGCAGTTGATCCTCACTTAGAGGCACAGAAGGCACAAAACAAAAGTTATGCAAAAGTAAACACATTTGTAGAACAAGTGTTAGATCACAGTTTTATTATACAAATAGGTAATCCTGATCTCAAGTTTATAGACAAGTATAACAATAATATAATAGTAATGCCAGACTTATCTGAGATGACATTCTTATCAGCATTGCATTGTAAACTTAATCATATCATAGACAAAAATACATTTGTTGATAATTTGTCTTTGGTAGATACTGATCAGCAAATTACATACAATTATAATGTTGATACGTTTGAAGAGGATACATGGATTGAACTACCTTCACATGATGAATGGTTGCCAGAATTTAGTCACTTCGAACAAAGTTGGTGGTTTAGATATGACATGAGTACATTCGATGGTATGTCAAAAGATCAAGAAGAACACGAACTATGGCAGTTAGCAAAGGACGAAGAGGGTGTTGATGATATAAACAAAGAGCCTTTGGATTACATTGATAAAACATTTGATGATATGTTTGATCAGCAAAAAGAATATGATGGACAAATAGTAGATTTAAAAGATTATAAGATAGCAAAAGAGAAAAAGAAAACCGGTTGGACACCAAAATTAGTATGAGCAGAAAAGATACTGTAACAGTAGCATTGGTACTAGCATTAATGATTACAGTTGTGTTGTTTGGCACAATGGATAACGTTAATCCTGATTTAATGTATAACAGATAATGGTTGACAAGAGACTTATTATATGTAATAATAACGATTATGGAAATAAAAAACTCTGAATCTACAGGTATTGAATTACTATATCGTAACAGATCATTAGTAAACATACCCTTTGAAGACGATGTTGTAAAAGAATACAACAAGTCTGCCTTCGAATTAGATTTAGAAGAGTTGGTAAACAAGGGTAACTGGAGTAAAGATTTTAACATACCCCAACACTACAAGGAATTAGATGTTGAGGAACACATACTTTCGCTAATTCCAAAAGGCCAAGGCGTAGGCAGTAATCCAGCCACGGCAAGAGTAGAGATGGAATTAGCCGAATTTAAGGCCAGGAACCTATTTCCTATACTGCAATTATTGATATATATAATTGACACTATGAGAAAAAACAGCCTTGTATGGGGTGTAGGCAGAGGAAGTAGTGTTGCAAGTTATATACTCTATTTATTGGGTGTACATAAGGTAGATTCGGTTAAATATAACTTAGATATAAAAGAATTTTTGAAATGAGGATATTATGGTAACTAGAAAGAGCAATAGAGGGCAAACAATAGACATGGAAGCCTTGATTGCCGCGAACAAAGAATCACCTGCAGTAGGCAACATGAAAGTAAATGCCGCTGGAGATGAAGTAGGGCCTGGTGGCGAGATTGTTCGATCTAACGAAGATAGAGTTAGAGCATATTACAAAGACAATCCTTCAAGTAGTACATCTCAAGTAAGTTTGAAAGGCCCACAGCCAGGAATAAAAGCAGAACCAGATACAGATACTCCAATGGAACCTAAAACAGCCAAGACGGCAAAAGAGAATAAACGTAAAGCACAGGAAGAGCCTAGTGTAGTAGATACCGTTGAAGAAGTTTTAGAGGATAAACTAGAAGCAATAGAGCAACCAGAGGAGTTTGATGAGCCAGAGGAACAAGAAGCACCACAGCCGTTAGGATGGAAAGAAGTTGAACTTCCTAATGGTGACATTGAAATGGTACCATACTACGAAGAGGAAGAAACCAATGATAGCGACGACGGAAAATAACTACTCCGGATCTTACACTTTCACCACAATGAACAGCACTTGCGATGTTACACTTAGTGATTCAGCAGGTACAATTACAATTGATGATTACACCATCAACTTAGACCCAGATTTACATATTACAACTACTCCAGAGCCTAGTTCTATTACATTGGGCAAAGTAGTTCTCACAGAACAGAAACTAGAAAAACTATCAGCATTGCTAGATTTAATCGAGGGCATGGGCGAAAGCGATTTACTAGATATGCTTAACACACAAACAGCACTTAACAAGGTAAAAAATGACACAACTGAGAGCGATTAAAGATCGAATACTAGCAATCAACGGCGACTTCAAAGACACAGTTACGGAGTCAGGACTCATAATTAAATCAACAGCAGGTACCAATGAAGGTATTACGCCACGTTGGTTTGAAGTATTAGAAGTAGGTCCTGATGTTGACTGGCTAACACCTGGACAATGGGTGTATGTGGAGTATGGTCGTTGGAGTGAGTCTATAGAGTTGAAAGACGATAGACTGGAAGACGGTAAAGGTGATGTATGGCTAATTGATCCAAAAGGATGTTTGGCTGTATCCGACGAAGCACCTAGCAATACATTGTATTATAACAAGGACACAGCATTTGATGGTGTGTACAGGAACCCATTAGACGTATGAAACTATATGACACAAATAACAAACCACGAACTAATCCATGGATAAACACATTTGGACTAGCAGGACTAATGTTCTTAGGAGCAGTATTATTTGCAGGAGCCAGTGCATGGCTTTACATTCCTGCAATAAGTTTTATCCTATTAGGACAAGGTTTACAAGTAGCACAAAACAAAGACGACCAGGAGTAACATGCCATACATAGAAAGAACAGGTGTAAAAACAATCAAAGAACAGTTACAGCAATGGTATCATGTTATGACAGACAACCGCATTGATGGATTCAATGGTTGGGGTTGTAAGCAGAAGTGCTACGAAGTTCTTTTTGAACTACAAAAGATTTTAGATAATGCACCTAAGTACGCAGGTGAAGAGGAATGGCTAGAAGAGAAAAAACAAGAACGTGTACAAGAAATACTTGAGGGCAAAAAAGCCAATATAAATTACGTTCCATAGGAGACTTTATGAAACCAAAATATGTAATACCAGCAGTAACACTACTATTAATAGGTTTGGTTTTTGTGCCTTGGAGCAAGTATATACCAGAGAACTATGACGGCAACGAGTTTATGAAACTTGCAGAACTGTCAGCAATGGCTGAACTAAGCGAAACTTGTAACAAAGCAGAATTAGAAAGTATTAGATATCAAAGTCTAGTGTTAACCAAGTACAGCCAAAACACACTCAAGCAAAACATAGCAGATATATATTATGGAATATATGAACTTGCAGTTGAATTAGATAAAAGAGAAAATCCTTCAGATGCATATTGCAAAATCAAAAGACAAAGTATTGTAAAATTAACCAATGAAGCATTAGCAACATTTGGAGGTAGAAAGAAATGAGCGAATATATAAAATTAGAAGAAGATTTAAAATCACAAGTATTAGAACTAAAAGCATTAGTAGAAGCAGGTGATATGTCAGAGGATGAATACAACGAACTAGTTGAAGACATCACAGACTCTGCAAATATTAGTGCAAAGATTGGTACCGAGGCCGACGCAATTATGGTTGGGAAGATTATTGATAATGTAAAACTAGTTGCTAGTTTAGTATAATGTCGACACTTAAACTTGGTATTATCGGATGCGGTTTCGTAGGCGGTGCAGTGAACAAAGGCTTCGACATAGACGTTGAAAAGTTTATAGTTGATCCTAAAGTTGAGGGTAGCATTTCCCTAAAAGAACTTGTCGACGCAAGTCCAAGTATAACCTTTGTTTGCCTGCCTACACCTAGACAAGATACACATCAAGATGTAGACATCAGTGTTGTAATGGAGATGCTATTAAAGTTAGACACATTGCAATACAAAGGCATAGTAGTATTAAAAAGCACAATAACACCTTACTATCTAACATCATTCAAAAAGAGATTCAATTTAAAAATAGTTTATAATCCAGAGTTTCTCAGAGAGTCTAACGCAGACTACGACTTTACTAATCCTAGTATGCAAGTGTTAGGCGGCAAGTGGAAAGAGTGTGAGGTTGTTGAAAAGGCTTATGTAAGACACAGTTCTGTTAAAATTGTTCCTACATTTAAAACAGATTTGATTACAGCAAGTTTTCTCAAGTACACAATTAACAGTTGGTTAGCAACTAAAGTAGCATTCTTCAACGAACTACATGAATTGTTTGAAGCAAGTGGCTCTAACAGTTCTTGGGAACACTTTACTGAAATGCTAGAGAAGGATGAACGTGTAGGAGCAAGTCATATGCAAGTACCAGGACCAGATGGTAAGTTTGGATTTGGCGGTACATGTTTTCCAAAAGACACAGATGCATTGCTGTATTATGCTAAACTAACTAACAAAGGTGGTAACCCTTTATCAGTACTAAAAGCGGCAACGGAAGCCAACAAGACCCACCGGGAAAAGCCAACAAAGTCATAAAACCGTATAAATATAGGTATAGGGGACCATATGTTCAAGCAATACCATAATTTTCTAAGTCCAGAACTGCTTAAAACTTTGCAGGAAAGTTATATGCGGGATGATATTGTATGGACACACAGAAACTTTGGTAGATTCTTTTTGTACTTAGACGCAGAACATCACGATCAAGTGCTAGATGAACTGTATTACAACGAAGCATTACCTACATACAAAAACAATAAGATGATGAGACATCATCACATGTACTTGCAGAGGTTTGTTCCAGGTAGTTGGCTACCATTACACCGAGAAAGATGCTACGGTGTACTAACAATTTATATTAATCCTGATGAGGATTGGAGTGATGAAAATCCAGCACCAAAATTTATATACTATACAACGCAGGACTTACATAATTTAGAAGAGCATAAGCACGAATATGAAATATGGTGCAACTCTGGTACATACTACATGACAGATGAGAATGACCCTAAGATGAATGCATATCACAAAGTAGAATACAATGAAAGTGATAAAAGCAGATATGCAATACAAATGTTCTTTGGACCAGGACAAGAATCGCACGGTACAATGACAGGTAATATAGGCTATAGAACGCATGAGTACAGAAACAATGCAACACAAGGCAAAGTTGCAGATACAACAATAGACCAAACAGCAAGAGCAGTTATGTCTGGAGCATTAGAGTTACCAAATCTAGGACAAATGGCTAAAACATCTGATGAATGGAAAGCAGAGAATCTAGAAATCATTGAACGGTTAGAGCGAGATGGTTGAAGTACATCATTCCACAAAGAAAAAATTTACTTACTATGAGAACATACTCAGCGAGTCACTTGTTGATGAACTACATGATTACTATTATGGACAAATTGAAGAACGTAGTATTCCTGTGTATGGCAAAGAGTTTGTAGAACTATTTAAAGTAGGTAAAGCAAGAAAAGTATTACCAGGTACTGTAAACTTAACACAAGATCAACAACTGAGAATATTAGAAGAACTATATGGCAACCACAACTTACCTTTTTTCAAAGATAAAAGATTGTTAAAGGACTTAGGACTGCCAATGAGAATAAATAACTTTTTACCAGGAGGAGGCTTTCCACCTCATACCGACCATGCCTGGGGTTCTATGACATTGTTTTTAAACAAGGAATGGAAAGAAGAATGGGGCGGTAATTTTGTTTGGTACGAAGATGAAGATACTGAACAAGAAAACGGAATTGCAATAACACCCAAATATAACTGCGGTATCCTCGATTGTTACCCTGAACCTACTGTAGGGTGTTTGCACAGAGTAGAAGAGGTAACGACAGACCGCCTGACAGTTCAGGCTTTTTGGGGACTTGGAGAAGACTATATTAATATTGGTAACATACCTACAAAGTATATGTATATGATACCAGAGGAGTTGAGAGAACAATTTATAAGAAAGTCTTGACAAGTAGTATAAAGGATAGTATAATGTTAAAAAAGATGTGGACAACGTGGAAATATGCAGTAGGTAGTTTCAGTGATGAACAGACTGAAGAATACGATAACAGAGTTGCAGTAGTGAGAACATTCATTGTAGGCATTAACGTTATATGTGCATTTTTTATTATGGCAAACATAGTACACAATTGGTGATTAAATGAAAGAATTATGGACAGAGAAATATAGACCGTCGAGCATAGGTACCTATGTGTTTCGAGATGACGGTCAACGCCAGCAGGTAAGTGGCTGGGTACAAGAAGGAGCACTACCCCACTTGCTCTTTAGTGGTGCTCCTGGAACAGGTAAAACAACATTAGCAAAAGTTTTACTTACAGAACTAGATGTAGACAGCATGGATATACTAGAGATAAATGCTAGTAATGAAAACAATGTTGATACAATTAGAAACAAGATTACAAACTTCAGTAGCACTATGCCATTTGGAGATTTAAAATATGTGTTGCTTGATGAGGCTGATTATATCACGCCAAATGGACAAGCGGCATTACGTGGTGTGATGGAGATGTATCACACTAGTTGTAGATTTATACTAACATGTAATTATCCACAACGTATTATTCCTGCATTACATAGCAGATGTCAAGGCTTCCACATTGAGAAGTTAGACATCAATGAGTTCACAGCAAGGCTGGCACAGATCTGTATAGATGAGAATGTAGAAGTAGACTTAGAAACACTAGACACTTATGTACAAGCAAGTTATCCTGACTTGCGTAAAAGTATTAACTTAGTTCAACAAAACGTAGTAGAAGGTGTACTACAAGCACCACAGGTAGGCGATAGTGGTACAAGCGATTGGATGCTAGACGTAGTAGCATTATTTAAGCAAGGCGATTACAAGAAGGCTAGAGAACTTATTGTAAGTCAAGCAAGGCCAGAAGAGTATGAAGAAGTATATCGCTTTATGTATCGTAACCTAGACTTGTGGGGAACAACAGAATTGCAACAGGATCAAGCCATTGTTATTATCAGAGACGGTATAGTCAAGAGTGTAGCATGTGCAGACCCTGAAATTAATCTTAGTGCAACACTAATAGAACTGCAATTAAATGCGAGTTAGAAGTGAAGTTTGTTCTGCTATCAGACTTGGGTACAAAGCCTACTCGGGCAGGACAATTACTTAACAACAGTAGAGCCTCTGGTGCTCACCACATAACACAACTGGCTAGAGATCATGGAGCCGATGCAACCAACATAGACTATTGGACTGAATGGCAAACTGCTCGCCTACGTGATGCATTGATAAATTGGTTTGGTGATGAGAAAGAATGTTGGATAGGATTAAGTGGCAGTATTGATGGCAGTAGCACAAACGATTTTAAAACACTAACGCATTTAATTAAACGTGAGATACCACATTTAAAAGTAATGCTAGGTGGCTATCGTGTTCCTACAGGACACAAGGAATGGGTTGACTTAGCATTTATAGGTCGTAGTGGAAACATATTTACTAAATGGTTACAGCATGAGGATATATCAGAGTACCTGTTTAGCACACCAGACCAAGATGCTCCACCTACATACAAAAATCCTACAGGCGAGATACTAGAACTACCTGTAACTCCTATTGTGCAAGACAATGATTTCTGGAGTGAATACGAAACGCACACAATAGAACTAGCATTAGGTTGTAAGTTCAATTGCAGTTTCTGTGGTTATGACTTTAGAAACACAAGGCATCCTATATTAGTTGATGAGGAGCATTTGTTTGAAAGCATACAGTCTGCACACGATAAGTTTGGTATAAGCAACTTTGTATTAGCAGACGATACTATTAATGAAGTAGATGCTAAACTAGAACTGTTAGCAAAAGTAAATAAGCAATTAAACTTTGAGCCTAACTATATGGCATTTGCTAGAGCAGATGTATTGGGTGCTAAGATGCATCAAATAGATTTACTCAGAGAAGCAAGAGTAAATGCTATGTTCTTTGGTATAGAAAGTTTAACGCCAGAGGTTACTAAACTGATACGCAAAGGTGGTAAGCCAGAAAGAATGTTAGACTCGTTGCGTAACATATCAAAGGAGTATCCAGAAGCATTTACATATGGTAACTTTATTATAGGACTGTCAGGTGACTCTGAGGAAAGCATTAAAAATAGTACGCAAACCGTAGTAGATGAGCAACTACTAACCAGTGCTGGTTGTAATGCATTGAGAATATATGAGAACTTAGAAAATCCAGATGTTAAAAGTGATATAGACATAGACCCTGAAAAGTTTGGTTATGAGATTATAGGCACTGATAAGGAATGGCCAGAGTTAGGATACTCTAGTCAAACATGGAAAAACGATTGGACTACAACAATACAAGCAGATGAACTAAGTGCAGAAGTAGACAAGTTCTTGGGTAGCAATTTAAAATCACAGTTTACAGCACACGAAATACATGGACTTAGAACACTTGTACCAGGACATGAATGGGATTGGTACAACGATCATTTCCAATTAGCAAACAGATTAAGAGAGAAAGTTGTAACCAGGTACATCAAAAACAAAGAGAAATGGCTACTAGGTAGATAAATACTACTACATAGGAGACAGAGATGGCCAAAGCCAAACAAAAAGAAACACCAAAGTCAGTTGTAGTCGAACAGAAAGCCGGCGGAGCCGTAAAGAGACTACCTTGGTATAAAAGACTTTGGGAATGGTTTATAGGTCTCTTTGTTAATGAGTATGAACTTATTGTTTGGTTTCATAACGAAACAGATATATCACAAGAAGGACTTAAAACAATAAAAAGAGTGAGAAGAGAATTCTTACTAAAGTCCATATCCAAGAGCACTAACAAACACATCAAAGGTACAGATGCATTTGGCAAGCCTTTTGAAATCAAAACTGTGGAGCCATTTGATTACCAAATACGCAAACTGAGGTAAACTTGCTCGAACATTCCCTAACTATTATAGATAACGTTTTACCAGAGGACCTTGTTGTCAAATGGAAAGACTTCTATGTGAACACAACATTCCGCAGATCAGCAACAGAAAACGATGAAGGACCTGTATATTTTTGCAGAGATATACAATACAAAGAACTCATAGAGATATTTGATTATGAGAATACTATTGTGCCTAACGCACAAAAAATAGATAGCAGAGTAACAGACAAGGTACATAGAAGTTATGTAAACGTGTTTGACTCTGGTGATACATTTGAAGGACACAAAGACGTTTGGCAAATACCTGAGGACAAGTATGCAGTATCATGTGTATTGTTTTTAAATCCAGAATGGGAAGATGCAGGTGGGGGTCTTGAGTTTACTCACAACGATCAAAGTGTTATGGTTGATAATGTTTTTAACAGATTAGTAGTATTCAATGGCAACGTACATCATTGTGTCCAACCTTACCAAGGAAATAAAGCAAGGATAACATTATATACTCAATTCAACAATGTTATCCCTAACCTCCCTAAACTTGCCTCACACAACAAGTGGTAAGTTATGCTTCGTTATAGATATTCAACACTTCTGCTACCACAGGGTGTCTTTCTATATCTCCATCGTCAAATGAAACTAATTTAATTCTTTGGGATTTACTTGCAATCAAGCGATCGATAAACATTTTTAAGCCATTAGACTCGAATCCTCTATCATGCTGAGCCAAGTCGCCCGTAACTACTAATTTACTATTGTCTCCTATTCTAGTTAGTAGCATTTTCATTTGACTGTCAGTTGCATTTTGCATTTCATCAGCAATAATATATGAGTTCTTGAACGTTCGTCCTCTCATATATGCCAACGGTGCTATTTCAACTTTGTTGTCATTCAGCATGTATTCTATTTGATCTGGTGAATAGTATTCTTCGAACACATCAAATATAGGTCTGGTCCACGGCGCCATTTTTTCCTGTAACGTACCTGGTAAAAAGCCATGTTGTTCATCAACTGAGACTGCTGGTCTCGTAACCACAAACTTATCAATGTTACCTGATTTGATTTCTTTGATACCTTGTAGTGTTGATATAATAGTTTTACCAGTACCAGCAGGTCCTACTGCAAAAACAATATTAATGTTTTTGTTTTCTAGTAAGCCTATTAGGTCGTCCTGGTGGAAGTTTCTTGGGGTGATCGTAACAGATTTGTTACGAATTCTTTCTAGCGGTGCTCCGCCTTGTATTACTCTCAAATGGTCTCCTTGTTTTTGTTTTCGATATTTATTACACTTTTGCTTTCTTGCTCGTCTGGACATGTTAGCCTCCCGATTGTATAGCCATAAAAAAACGTGTAGGGCATAATCTCGCCGTAACACGTCTTAAGGGTTATGTTTGTGTTTCTACAACTTTTTGAATGGTTGTTAATCATACAATATTATTTACCTCGACACGCAGACCTTAAACACTCATTATATCTTATACCGGAAAGACACTTAAATAAACTTACATCATGCATAAATATCGTAGGTAATATGTAGAAACTATTGAATTTGCATGTTGTATGGTTGACATACGCACACTCAGTCTACATAAACAACTTCATCATACAGGATCATAATTTCGTGAGACTGTTAAGTAGTGGTGAAGGAATAAGGAGTAAGTAAAATGAAAAATTATTTTACAAAGAAAAATTTGCTAATTGCTGGAGGTATATTACTACTAGCACTATTGGCAAATAATGCCAGGGCGGCAGAAGTGTCTGGAATGGCAGGCGTCCAAAGTGATTACATCTATAGAGGTATTAATCAATCCCAAGGTCCAAGTGCATGGGCTGGTTTGCAACTCAATATGGACTCAGGTCTATATGCAGGAGCATGGGTTGGGCAAGTTGAATTTGATGGTAGCGAAGCGTCTGAAGAGACGGATTGGTATGCAGGATTCAGCAAGTCTCTAGGTGGAGTTGACCTTGACTTAATGTATATTGACTATGGTTACAGAGGCGATAGTAATTTAGACTTCGAAGAAGTTGGACTTAATATTGGCTTGTTTGATAACAAAGTTAATTTAATACATTTCGTTGGTATGGACGATGCATCAGACTATTCTGAAGTACAACTCAGTATGTTCAAAGCGGCAGACATATCTTATGGATTTGTCAGTGACGTTGGATCAAACTGGAGTATCAGCAGAAGCATGGAATTCTTAGGTGGCGAAGTAGAAATTGGCTACTCAGAATTTATTGCAGATGATGGTAACCTATTAGTAGAAGATGAGGATCAATTCTTTATTGGATACAGTCGTAAGTTATTCTAATAAATAATTGAGACACAAAAAGAGGGCTTAGGTCCTCTTTTTTTTGAGTAATTTTTCAATACGTTTGCCATGTATTTCTACAAAACTAAGCACACGTGGTTTCTCCCATTGACGTTCATGGAAGTAGTAGAGGAACATCTTGGTTAAAACTTCCAAAGACGCGATGCTTACACCAATAGTTGCACTACCTGAGATTAACCAACTGAGTAAGAATGTGTCGAGAGAAGCGATAATCCGCCATGTTATTGTTTTAGCAGTAGATATGTATCTACTACGGCGTCTATTTCTCATAGTACTATTATTTAGTGTAATTTTGGTTGACAAAACACGGGTTTTAGGTTATAATAGTAGTTAATAAAGGAGAAGAAATAGATATGAATGGTTGGTTATTTATACTACTAATAATTGGATTCTTTTGGTTTAATCGTAAGTCAATTGATACATTAGGTTGTGGTTTATTTGGCTATCATGAAAGCAGAGGTACTTGGTTTAACCTAGATATCATGATCTATTCTTGGATAACTGTAGGATTGTTGTTCGCCTTTATTGAATGGTTATTATAACCGACCCTAACAAATAGCATTGTGCTATGCGTAGGTTTATTTTAAACTGATCTAGGAGGTCAATATGGATAGTATTATCTACAAAAAAGAGTCTTTGGTTAAGGTAGCCGAAGCAGTCAAAAACGAACTATTTTCTCAGGGTGTTACCCAAGAGCAAATAGACAAAATGAGAGAGAACGCAGACAGGATAGGATTTGATTATCCTGAGGGAACTTCTTTTCTCCCACTAGATAACTTGTGGCTTGATTATGAAGTCCAGAGGTTAGCAATACCCAAACACATACATAAAACCATTATGGCAAAGTATGACCCAAGGTTGCATAATCCAGCACAGGCGGCTAGGATTATAGACAATGAGGACAGAGGGTATGATCCAGATGAGATATTAATATACGACGGGCAACAGAGATCTATTGCCGCTTGTCTATTAGGATACACAGAAGTACCAATACTTGTTGTTACTACAGATGATCCAGCATATCCTAGTTATGCATTTGAGCAGTTGAATCATTCTGCTGTAGCAAAACTTACACCAGGTGACTTGCACAAAAATAGGTTAACTAGATTCAAACTAGGTAATCAGGAGCAGGACAATAGAGATGCTAGAACACTAGAAGACCAGTTCGAAGCAAACGATATTGACTTGCAAGACAAAGCACAAAGAAAGAGTGAGAAGTATAAAGGCAGTAACTTATACTTTATGTCTCACTTTGCCTATGCTTACAAAGGACTTGCTGTTGATAAAACAGGTGGTGTTGTTCACAACGTGCTAAAAGCAATCAAAAAAATGTATCCATTGGATAAAGAGATTGACCAAGGTGTGTTTATAGGACTAGTAGAACTTGCTAGGCTTGATAGAATAAACAGACCTGTACTTGATAAAGCCAATCCGGAATGGATGGAAGAAGTATTGAAGTATGCTAGAATGAGTTTTGATGAGTCAGCAGTATTACACTCTACTACAAAGAAACAACAACAGCATATATCACCTGGTGCAACATGGACTGCTCCTAAGTGTATGGCTAATATGTTAAAAGAACTGTATGAAATGAATGGTGGTACAGAACTTAACTTGCCAACTGAAGGTGCTGGTGCTAGTATGTTACTAAGTAGCAATCCATTACCATCAATACAATTTGTATCATGAAGCATTTAGAAGGTTACAATAGTTGGACAATCCGCTCTGCTGTAAAGCAGGGCGGTGTACCTCAAAAGCAAGAGTTCTATGAGGAAGAAATCCAAAGACATTTGGAAGACTTTTGGAGAACTGAGAACAATGAGGTACGTTTGTCGTTACTAAGATGGAAAATGGATAGCACTCTAAGGGAGTATCACAAAACACTTGACCCTCACTACAAAGTAAGAAGTGAAATAGAAGATGAGAAAATGGTACTAGAACACATGGTTCCTGCTAACTGTATTATAGATTTACTTATAGCAGAACAAATAAATGTGTTCCAAGCATGCCATATGCCGTTGTGTATGTTACCTAAAAGTTTAGATAATTTACTTAATGATAACGGATATAAGTCTACTACACCGTGTCCATACCGCTTCTTAG
>MDTG01412474.1_pt1 | contig 16202 bp, 16 predicted proteins | sample 811421 | NCBI WGS metagenome assembly MDTG01 (sample SAMN05326645, study PRJNA326480) | marine metagenome | isolation source: seawater | place: Pacific Ocean: South East | collected 2011 | reverse complement strand
CTTCTTCAGCTGCAGCAGCTTCTTCAGCAGCAGCTTCTTCAGCTGCAGCAGCTTCTTCAGCTGCAGCAGCTTCCGCAGCAGCAGCCTCTTCCGCAGCGGCAGCTTCTTCTTGCGCAGTTGTATTGGGTCCTTGATCTTCAGTATTAGTTTCACCTTCTTCCTGGGTAGTCAAATCAAGGGTTAAATTATCATCACTCATTTTTATAATTAAAACATATAAAATAATTTTAAATGATTTAACTAAAATAATGAATTAAATCTATATTTATATATTTTATAAAGGACTATCCGTCCCTCCACCCCAAACGAAGGAAGAACTGCCCAGGACTCTAAAATGAGAAACGAAAACTCTGGCATGGATCCAACTCAAAGAAATCGAAGGGTGATCAAGCATTCCGTCACATTGGAGGAGGATATAAAGATGACACAGGGGCCCCCAATCCTTCTTTTATATTATTTATTAAATAAATTTAATGTAATATAATAACTCAAAGATAAAAAAAAACCTGTCGCAAAACCATATGCAATAATCCCTCCACAAAAAAGTATTACTTTATTATAATCTTTCTTTATTTTATCTTTTGGATATCGACTATAATATAAATCATCTTGACGGAGCGTATATAACATTCTATTATTACTTTAAAATTTGATTTTAAATAATTAAAAATTAATAATTAATAATTAAAAAAAATTGATGAATTATCTCAAGATTATTTCATTTGATCCCCCTGATCCAAAAAATGGTGCTTATATAGAACTTAAAAATATTAAGTTTGTAACATTGTATAATAGTATCATAGATACCTATGGAATTTATAAAGTTGAAAAAGATTGGTCTGATATTTATTGGTCACCACCCTATTCTTACATTTATCCAACAATAGAATGGGAAAAAATATGGAAAGAAATGGATTATTGTTACCATGGTTATATTAGAAATTACACATATAGTGAAAGTATTAATGGCCCTGAAATCCATTTTACAAAATCAAAACTTTAACTTCTTTCAATCGTTTCTAAAAAAAATTCTTGATAAATATCAGTATTATAACATGTATTATATATTTCCTTACATTCATTATTATTAGATAACTCTAATTCATTCATTATTTTTTCAATCACTCTTTTATGTATGTCAACATCATCTAATATATTATCGATGCCTTTATATTCATATTCATAATTATCAGGTATTATATTAATATAATCTTGAGAATTCTGGATGATATTTTTACATTCATTCAATCCTGAATTATTTAATCGTTCCATTAATATACGAAAAATTTTTCGATATTCTTTAATATCATCTAATAATACATCCTGTTGTATAATATGTTCCGGCATCTTTTGTGCTTCCATTTTTTTTTATATATTATTATATTTCTTAAATAATTATCGAATTGCAACTACATCATCTTCATCACGGATAAAATTGTCTTGTTCTAATATTACAATACCATCATTGTATGTTTCGTATTTTTTAAGATCATTAATTACTTTATCAGTTCCAAAGAAGTTATGTTGAATAACTTCATCATAATCGATGTTATGTCCATAGGTTGCATAAATAAAGTTATCAACTGAAAGAGAATGTCTATTTTCAACTACGAATGAATACATATATTCACAATTAATTGATTGTTGTTTGCCTTTATTAATTGGATAAATCCAGTCTTTATCCCCATTTTCTAGATCAATTATTGGATGGTATGGGGTAATTCTTAGATTATTGACATTTACAATTGTTAGAGTATTATTTTTACATTTTGTTTTTACAACACATTCTATCGAACTTGTTGAATATGTCTCGTGATATTGCCCATTTTTATCTTTTAATATATGATATGTAACGACACGATCATTTTTTCTAATATCTTCAACTTTACTATGATTACCATTCGCCATTAGAACACGAGACCCTTCTACACAACATCCACCACTCGCGTTATTATATAAAGACATGGAGACAGGTGTAATATTTCTTTGAACTGTTTGGTTTTGTGTATGTCTTTGACTACTATATTGAGGAATATCTCTTTTTGGTGGAGGTTGTTGATCAAATATATCAGATACTTCTTCTCGAAGAGTGTTAAATAGACCCCCCCCAAAGTTTGAAATTGCACGATCTTTAAAATTATTACACATTTCTTGCTGATAAGCTTCTTTTAAAGAACGTAAATAATGAATACCCCATTTTGTAAACCAATCTTCTCTTTCACCTTGACTTGTCATATTAAGTGCTTCCTTAACTTGTCCATTGATATCATATAATAAATCTTGAATAAATGGAATACTATTTTCTTTTTCAAGCTCTTTTGTAAATTGAATAATATCATCACGAAATGAATAATCATTGAATTTTTTCTTTGCAATACAATTTGTAATCATATCAACGGATCGTGTCCGATACAATTGTTGCATATAATAATCACGGGGTGGTCGTTTATTTTCATTTATTTCGAAACTTTTATCATCAAATGTAAGTGTTATTTTTGCAAAATCATTGAGATGATCTAATGATCGACTTGTCGCCATTTCTGTATTCACTTTAAAAATAAGATTTTTTTCTTTGCCATATTTTAAAGAATCCAGTGTAACCTCAAGATCTTCTGAACCATTCAAGAAACGGACATTTTTTGAAAGATTAATCTTTAGTATCGGATTGTATACAGCAGTTGTAAGTAAATTACTTATTCCATGGATAAATGTTGTTCCTAAAAGAGATGCATCAGGAATAAATGAATATCCATCTCCACCAGAACATTGTGATATATCAGATAGTAATTCTGATTCTAGATTATAACCGAACCCATAACAGGAAAACATACATTTGAAATCATTGTCTCTAAAATATTTTTCGAGCATATTAATATGTCCTCGGGGTGGAACAACATTTGGGATACCATCTGTTAAGAGAAGAATACCTTTTACTTTATTTTTAGGAGAAGTTTCTCGTAGAATATCAAGGGATTGGAGCATCCCAGCCCACATGTTTGTACGTGATATTGGTTTAATAGAATTTAGACCTTCTTCTATCATAATTTTATTTTCAGATGAACAAGAAACATTCTCAAAAAGAGTATGTGCTTCAGAACTATATGTTACAATTGATATATTATCATTTTCATTTAAACTATTTAGGATCGTTTTAGCCGCAATAATTGTAAGTGAAAGGACAGAAAATCCATGACTAATTGTTTCATTTTTTTCACCTTTAAGAGTTGCTTCATCGAACATAGAATAAGATACATCAATACAAAGAACTAAATCAACTGGTGGACGTATATCAATATCAGGTGTTACAATATTAATAAATAAATCATCATCCATATAATATGAATTAAGTTTAATTTCATCATGAATAGATCTAAATGGAGCAGATTTAGCTTCAACTACTCTTGCATTCATTTTTAATTGATCTTCTGTTAATTTACTACGAATTGATTCAATATTTCTTTTAAGACTAATATCATCATGGAGTAAACTTTCATCCAAATAAGAACGCGTAATTGGAGATGTTTTATTTGTCGATATCCACCTCAAAATTTCAGATTTTTCATAACTATTGCCTTCATTATCTGTAACAGGTTCATTCATAATATCACCTGTTATAGGACAATAAAATCCAGGAGGAACATAGATTTGTTGAGAGGGTTCCATTATATAGTAAGTTTTACTTAAAACATTTAAGTAATTATCAAATTTAAAAAAATGTTTAAAGATATACTATAGATAAATATTATTATGACTAAAGGTCTTACCAATTTAGGAAATACATGTTATATGAATTCGGCATTACAATGTTTAAGTCATTTATATTTTTTAAATCCTAATAATCCTGAATTTTTAACAGATATAAAAAAAAGATCTAAGAATAATGATGATAGTTTAATAAATGAATGGATTAAATTTCAAAATCAAATCTGGAATAGTGATTCTGATGTTGTAAATACCCGATCAATATTAGTGGAATTTATGAATCAATGTCAAAAAAATAAATATTATTTTGAATCATTTGTTCAGAATGATGCTCAAGAATTTATTAATTTATTTATTGACTTACTTCATAATTCGATTAAGCGGAAAATTAAATTACAAATATCTGGAACGCCTGAAACAAATTATGATTTAATGAAAATAGATAGTATAAAGTCATGGGGTAAGTTTTTTGAGAGTAATTATTCTTATATTATTCAGAATTTTTATTCCAAGTTAGTATCAATTACATCGTGTCCTGAATGTGATTATGTTACTACAAATCATGAACCAATATGTACAATTACATTAACATTAAAAAATGAGTATAATACAATATATGATTCATTGGATGAATATGTTAAAGAGTTTACATTGGATGAGGGTGAAAAATGGCAATGTGATAAGTGTAAAAAATATGTTCGTTCAGAAAAAAAAGTAAATTTTTGGGAATTATCTCCTATATTGATATTATGTGTAAAACAATTTAGGAAAGGGATAAAAATAAATAAACATATCGAATTTCCTGAGATATTAAACATGAAAAAATACAGAATTAGCCGGAAAAATAACTCACAATATCGTCTAATGGGTATATCTGTCCATAGTGGTAGTTTGAATGGAGGACATTATTATGCGATGTGTAGAAATGGATTAAAATGGTATAATTGTAATGATACTTCAATTAATGAAGTCCCGATTGAAAATGTTTTAAAAGAAACACCCTATTGCTATTTTTATGAAAGATTAAATTAAAATGTTCCCGGTCTTAGAAAACCACCTATCATATCTTGTCTCACTTTAAACCATTTTCGACTATTCCTAAATTTCATATTTTTCCATAAATTACCATCGCGCCCTTTCATTGTCACATTCAAGGGTGTACAATGGGCACAATACCCCAATCCTTTTGGACTAGGTTCTGTCCCTTTATATGTTTTTTTATTATCACAAAAACAATCTCTTTGTTTTGTTCTTGATTTTGGTAATGTAAGTGTTTTCGATGATTTCTTCTTTTTCTGTTGCATTGTTCTTTTTTTCCGTTGCATTGTTCTTTTTTTCCGTTGCATTGTTCTTTTTTTCCTTTTCATTGTTCTTTTTTTTCTCTTTGATTTTTTCCTTTTTAAAGAAGAAAATGATCTAGCACCTGCCACCTGATAAAATAAAGAATGAATAGACATTATATTATTATTCAATATTATTATTCAATATATTTTTCATTATATTCTAATAATTCACTTTCGATTTCATATTCTTCATCACTACAATCCTCGCTAAATATTACATAATTTGATAAAAAACAATAAAGATCATTCGCATTATCATTTTTTTTAAAAAAAAGATCGCTTCCAAATGATTGAGTTATATTTTTCATTCGTAAATATATATCAACAATATCAGAATAATATTTTAATTCAAGTAATTCATTATCATTTTGTTTAAATTGATGTTTACCATTACAGAATGATATAAATTGTTTTTTAAAATCTGGTAATTCTAATGATATATATATTTCAGGATGATTTATAATCCATTTATATAATTCATTAAATAATAGATCAAACATCTTATCAATTGTAAAGAAATATAATAATTATTCAGAACGCACAATATTTATGATTTGTTCTTGAAGGAGTTTCTCATCTATATCTGTATTAATATAAATAGTATCTTCTGGTAAAGTAAGTTTATCTGTTTCAGAAATATGTTTCATATTATTAATGTGATCTTGATAATTTTGAGGATATAATTTTTTTATCCTTTCTATTCTAATATTCTCAGGTGTAGTTAGTGCTATGATTTTCCATCCATCAAGATAATTAAGTTCATTTTGAAACCTTAGATCATCGATTATACATTTTTGTTTATCTTTCGTTTGTTTACTAACATATTTAGCCCATATATCCTCATCTATTTCTCTCATTTTACTTGCAATATTGATTAATAAAGATCGATCTTTATTTTTCATATCAAATATATCAACCGCAAGTTCTTTTATTTTCCCACCGAATGAATATATATGATAGTTATTATCAAAACTCTGAATTATATTCGCAATAGTTGATTTACCAGAACACATTGGACCATAGATAGCGATTTTCATTGTTATAGATTATAAAATATTATTCATAATTAATTCAAATTTTATTAATTATGAGGTAATTAAGGGTTTTTAAAATATTAAATAATTCATCTGATTTACATATTTGATCATCTTGTATTTCATTTATTTCATTAATATCATTTGTTATTTTAATCAAAGTTTCTAATTTTTCTTTGTATATTGTTTCATATTTCATTTTTTCTTGTTCAAAATGTAACTTTTCTTTTTCAAATATTTCTTTTTCCTTTTCTAATTTTTCATACATATCTTCTGTTTGTTTTTTACATTTTTTATTTGTATGTTGTATCATCTTTCGTATTATTTTTTTATCATTGATATTAGTATTCATTTCATGTCGAAGGATAAACATAGAGAAGATCTTCTTTAACTTTTCTTCATTTAACTCTTTTATTTTTTCAGTGTATTTATCTTTCTCTTCTTCGAACCTTTGTTTTTCTTTTTCCAATATTTGTTTTTCTTTTTTAACTTTTTCTTCTAATACATCTTCAACCTTATTTAATTTCTTAATTTTTTCCTCAATCACATAATTTTCATTTGCCCTTGGATGATATTTTGCATAGATTGTCTGTATCCCAAAAACCATTTCCAGACTATCGGGTTTAATCAAATGTAAAATATCAATATATTCATTATTTAATGAATATTTATTAATCACTCGTGGATCAAAACCAATTTCTTCAATTGATAATAATAGTTCTCCTGCCCCACAATCTGGACAATTATCATTCTCTAAGAACCTCCTTACAGCATCTTCATTTGTATTACCTTCTAATGTATATGTTGTTTCTTTTTTTGTTTTCCCTTCATATTCAATAGTATTTGTATTTTCTACAACAAACATACCTCTTCGACAACCCGACCCTTCATGAAATGGAACTTTCTTCACTGAACAACACCCTCTACCACACACACGATCTGGTTTACATTTACCATTTCCTTTTTTAATATACTTACTTATATCATATAAATAATAGTTAGAATAGTTTGATGATAAATTACGTTTCCTTTCTTCTTTAAGTTCATTATTAGGTAGTAATATTACTTCTTGTGGATTTTGATTGGGACTTATTCCAGGAATAACTGGATAAATATTATTTTTGTAGTGTTGTATTATATTATTTTGTTGTAGTTTTTCTTTGGATATTTCTATTGCAAAATCTTTTGAACTTATCATATTATCAGACTTCCATTCTCTATGATTTACACGAGGAATACCCTTACACAAATAATAGGGATTTGCTTTTGGAATATTTTGATAAATGATACCTTTGTTAGTAATACCATAACCATAACTATCATATTTCTTACAATTATGAAGTGATGCTTTAGATTCATGGAAATGAATTAAAAACTCATTATTATCAATAATCCTTTGTGGATATTCAGTTAGTGTTTTATAATAAGTTAATATTTTATCATATATTTTTTCATATTCTTCTTTGAAATTATTTTCATCAAATATTTCTCCCTCTTTTATTTTTCTTTTAGCATTCGGAATGACATAACGGAAGTCAGGATGTTCCTTATTAACCATTTTATACCCCAATTCTAAAGATGATATTAGTATTTTTATATCTTGTTCAGTTAATTCGTTTGAAGGCTGAAATATAGGATATTCTTCTTCACACATATTCAAATCACTCAAAAACTTTTCTTTTCCTTTTTCGATTTCTTCTTTTATTTTTTGTGATATAAATTCATTAAATGAAGATGAAACCATCGAAGAAACATTCCCATCAATGCTTTCGAGAATATCCATTCAAAAAATTAAAAAATTCCACTATAAAATAATCAAATTTAAAAAAGCCGAATTCCAAAGAATTTAGTATTTGTATTTTTATTTAATATTATACTTATCGTTATTATAATCGCCAACATACTACTCCATTTAATAATTTCTTCAGTGCTACTTGAGTCCGTTTTCGCCCATTCAACATTACCACCCAATACAACCAAAAATATCATTGTTACAAAGACAATTAAAAGTATAGATACCTGAGATTTATATATATTCATAATCGTTTCGTCATTTTCATAATTCTCCTTATTTTTAAGGAACATATAAATTGTACTAAAACTATTAAATGATAATAATATCGCCCCCATAAAAACCATATATCTTAATGAACTTGATATTTCTGGTATAGCACTTCCCTTCTTCAAAAACCCAACACCTTTAAAATCACTATATATACCATCACCACCATACATATTACCTCTATTTCTTAACTTCATACATAAATAAGAAATACCAAATATATATGAAAATAATGTTATTACAAGATATATTAATTCGTTAAACATATCACCCCACCATGTTTTTTCAGATGTATCCTCTGATGTATCCTCTGATGTATCCTCTGATGTATCTTCTGATGTATCCTCTGATGTATCCTCTGATGAACTATTTGATGAATTATCCGAAAATTCAGATGATTTTTTAAGATATGTTTTAATAGTAACAATAATAATATAACATATCAAAGCATACAACCATATCGCCCATGGAGTAGCCCCTTCACCCATTCCTAAACCTTTTGAATCAACCGGAGGGATATTATGTAGTATATTACTTGTAAAATATACGAATAATATTAAATATATTAACCATTTAATAGTAATCGATATACCTTTTTGTGTTTCTGTCATTTCAAATAATGTTTCTGAACTCATTGCTATTATAATATATAATAAATATAAAAATACTAAAATAAAATATAAAACATATTATAAAATGTCTTATACAAAAACTAATATAAGGATAAATGGTGATTTCATTTTTAAAGATGAAGATAATAATTACTATTTATCTAAGATCTCTAAATTAAAAAAATGGAAAAAAATGAAAGATAATAAATTAAATGAATTAAATAAATGCGATATTACTTCGGAATTAGAAAAATTAAAAGAACATTTTAATATTCAAAAAAATGTTAATTTCTTAATCGATAAAAATATACACACCAAAAATAAAGATAAAAAAACAATCCATTTAAAAGGTGGAACCAGTTTATGAAAAAAAACAAATGATAGTTCTGGTGGAAGCCAAACCGGTGGATGAGGTGGCTCCAAAAAAGAAGAAAAAAGCTTTGAATTCTTCTAATAACCCCATCAACAACTAAATTATTATAAAAATTATCATATGACAGATATTTTTAAAAATTCAAAAATATCTTGAAACGGATAATTAATTAAATTTGAAAAGTATATAAACATTTATTACATATAATTAAAAAAATGCATTTGAAAATTAAACCAGATAATGAAGCCGTAAAAGCGATGTATGATAATCACACAGAATATCATGAAGGAGATAGTGGTCTTGATCTATTCGTTACAGAAGAAATTAATATTCCAGCAAAATCATTAGGTTTTAAAGTTGATATGAGGATCTCATGCGAAGCATTCAGGGATAAAACAAAACAAGGTGGTAATATTTCATATTATCTATGGCCCCGTTCCTCAATGGGAGCAAAAACACCCCTACGCCTATCCAACTCAATGGGACTTATTGATGCAGGCTATCGAGGAAATATTATAGCATTGATTGATAATCTATCCGATACAGAATATAAAGTTACACCCCGAACAAGATTAGTTCAACTTGTCTCCCCCATTGCAGACGGAATTACCTTCCAGATAGTAAATACTCTATCAGAAACATCAAGAGGTTCAGGTGGTTTAGGTAGTACTGGACAATAATTAATTAATTATTATCTTCAGCGTTTTCATCCTCTTCTTCATCAACCGGATTTAATTGATTTTGAACTTGTATCATGATTTGTTCTTTTTCCAGGTTTTTAATAATATTATCAATATCTCTAATTAACATACCCGCTGGAATTAAATCTTCAGGATCCCAGTGGACCTTCGAATTCGCTCTTAAAAGGATTTGTTGTATCGCTTTAAGGAAACTAAATTTCATGCGGATATCAAAATCTTCTGGAACTTGAGGGACATTTGGACGATTTTCTTGTTCAGGTGTTTCTTCTTTCGGTTCAGGGGTTTTGGTTTCCGAACGTTTCTTCGATTTTCTTGATTTTTTTTCAGACATTTATTATATTTTTGGATATTTTTTTTAGATTTTAAACTTAAACATACGGATTATATTTTTTTATTTTATATTATAATTTTATATTATAATTTTTATGAACGAAATCTACAGAATTAATGATCTAAGAGAACTTGATCATTTTAAAACAAAAACCTTTTCTGGTTTTAAAAAAACAGATGTAATGAATACTATCTTTAAATCAATTGAATCAAAAAAAATAGAAAGTGCATGTCATTGGATGACAGAATGTATTATTTCAGGTTATTCATTGCAATTATGGGAAAAACTCATTCTATTTGGTTCAAAAATCATCCATATCAATAACCCCCAACTACCTTTATATTTATATAAAAAGAACAAAATATTCAATAATCAATTAAAACATCTAAACTTAAAAAAGAACAAAAATGATATATTATTATTACGAAATAGTCAAATGATTAGAAATCTATTCTCAGATATTATTACAACATTATCCACATCATCAAAGACAAAACGATATGATAAATATCCCAAAATAAATGAAGATACAGATTTTAATTTTTATGATATACAAAAAAGACTATGTGCAGAAATGAATATTTTACCCGATGGAATTATACAATTTAATGATCCCAATGAATTAAAAATTATTGTAAATGAAATATTCACATTACTTAAAAATCAACAATTCGGTTATGAAAGAAGCTGTTATTGGATATTATGGTTAGTTAAATGGGAAACTCTCCATAAAAAAAAGAAATTACCTTATACAATCGAATATCGTGATATACCCAATATACCAAAAAAATACCAAAATAATTTCATTTGGATCATCTGGGAAATAATCCTTAAAGAAGTTCAATTAAGAAAAGATAAAAACATCGAAAAACAAATTAAATGTTTATATGAATTATTTAAATATAACTATACAAATGGTAAGAGGACATCCAAATTACCACTCATATTTAATTCTATAGGTTATTTAACCCACAAAATTAACTTTAATACACCCATAAGAAATGATTATCATATATTCATTCAAGTTCAATGCAATGTTAATAAATTATTCGCTGATAAAAAATTACATGAAATTAATAATGATCATTTAATCGAAAAAATAAAAAAAAAGCCCAAAAAACAAAAAATTAATAAAGAAATACTTAATGACAAAATCACCCTTTTTAATGATATTGATAATATTTAACATTATAATCCCCAACTCCTATCTACCATTTCATTATAACCCACGGCATTTGATGATGGATTAATCATCTTCTGCGCTGTGGCCCCGAACCTTCTCCCCTGTTGTTCAGCCCCTTCTACAATTCTTTGAATTCCTTGCCCGACTGGACTAGTTCCAACCGAATCAAATGTATTTTGAGCTGTCCTCATTGCTGTCTGGATTGTATTTGTTGTTACATCTATTACCTGTGGTCCATGAGTTTCTATAATATCTTTAACAGTTTCTGCTAATTTAGAAAGCTGTTCATTTAAATCATTACCCGCAGCAACCACATTTCTACCCGCCTCAGCCATAATCGCATCTCCAGCCATATCCAATAATCCTCTGTTTTGTTCCCTACTTTCCCTTCTTTCTCTACGTTCTTCATTTTCTATTTCTTCTATTTCACGACGATAATTAATTAGTTCCGGAAGTTCACTATATTGACGCACAGGTAGTTGACGCGCCGGTAGTCGTCCCGTCCATGGAGCACGCGGATCAAATCTTGGAGGTGTTGTTGTTTCAGAACTTGATTCAGAACTCGAATTCGATCGTGAACGAGATCGTGAACGAGATCGTGATCGTGAACGAGATCGTGAACGAGAGTTATTCCTTCTTCGTGGACTTTGAGGCCTTGCCCTTCTCATACCACCTTTTTTCTTCTTCATTGTTTTTCTTCGAGGCATTTATACTATATATAATATTTTTTTATCCCGAACAAGATATACATTCTTTTTCAGGCTCAATTGTAAATTGTATCGCTTTGGAACTCGGTCTAGTTCTTAGATAATACATTCCTGTTTTTAAACCACTCTGCCATCCATAAAAATGCATCGAAGATAATAATTTAAACGTAGGTGCTTCCACAAATAAATTTAAACTTTGCGATTGACATATAAATTTTCCTCGATCCGCTGACATATCTATTATATCTTTTTGTTTGATTTCCCACGCAGTTTGATATCTTTCTTTAATAAAATTTGGTATTTCCTTAATATTCTGAACTGATCCATCGTTCACTATTATCTTATCTTTAATTTCATGGTTCCATTTATTTAATAATATCAAATCTCTAACCAAATACTCATTAATTACCATAAACTCCCCAGCCAACACCCTTCTAGAATATATATTCGAAATAACCGGCTCAATACACTCAAAATTACCCAATATCTGTGATGTAGATGCGGTTGGCATTGGCGCAACTAAAAGACTATTTCGAACACCATACTTTTCTATTTCTTCACGCAAATAATCCCAATCATGTAATGAATTATCCACTTTTTTATCCCATAAATCAAATTGCAATTTACCATAGAACATTGGTGAACCAATATATGTAGAATATGTTCCAAGATATTTATCACGTTCTAACTCTTTATCTGTTGGCTTAACCTTCTCATACAATTCTTTCAATATTTCATCAGGAACAAATTTTTCACCCTCGATAATACCCGTTTTCAAAATTTTCATATCTTTTTCTCTCTCTTTCGCAATTTCCATAGACATTTCTAATGATCCATAATAAATACTTTCAAATATCTTATTATTAATTTCTTTCGATTGTTCCGAACCAAATGATAGTTTCATTTCATAAAAAACATTCGCCAATCCTTGAACACCTATACCAATCGGTCGATGTCTAAAATTAGATCTCCGTGTTTCAGGAATCGGATAATAATTATAATCGATTATCTTATTCAGATTTAATGTTAACACTTTCGCCAAATGTTTCAATTTATCATAATTCATTGTTGGTTTAATATATTCAACCAATTCAGTATATCCACCAATTATATGGTTCATATTATTATATATTTGTGGATATGTAATTCCATGTAATTTATCTTGTATTAATGATAAATCATTATGGGATTTTTCTTCATATTTTATATTTTTCGATTTACATAATCTTTTTGCATAGTCACAATAACAACATCCAGGTTTAGTATAGATCGTCAGATTTAAATCACTAATATCCCTACTTTCCAAACAACTTGGCAACGAAATAGATGCCAGATTACATACAGCCGTTTCATCCTTGTCAGAATATTCTATGATCTCCGTACATAAATTAGATGACTTAATCGTCCCAACATTCTTCTGATTTGATTTCTGATTACAAGGGTCTTTATATAATAAATATGGTGTTCCAGTTTCTATTTGTGATGTAAGGATCGCAAACCATATCTCCTGTGCTTTAAGTGTTTTCCGAGATTTACCATCATTCTCATATTTATTATATAACTCTTCAAATTCTTCTCCATATTTATCAGATAATCCAGGACACTCATCCGGACAAAATAATGACCAATCACCATTCTCTTTCACCCTTTTCATAAATAAATCAGGGATCCATAATCCATAAAATAAATCACGCGCCCTCTCATGCTCATTTCCATGGTTTTTTTTAAGCTCCAAAAAACTCAATATATCCGCATGCCACGGCTCCATATAAATCGCAAAAGAACCATTCCGCTTACCCCCTCCTTGATCAATATATCTAGCAGTATCATTATACACTCGTAACATAGGGACAATTCCATTCGAATATCCATTTGTCCCTTTAATAAATGAATTATTCGCACGAATATTATGTATATGTAAACCAATACCCCCAGCATATTTTGAAATTTTCGCACAATCTTTCAACGTATTATATATACCATCAACTGAATCCTCTTTCATAGCCAACAAAAAACATGATGCTAATTGCTCCCGTTTCATACCAGCATTAAACAATGTTGGTGTCGCATGTATAAAATCTTTATTTGAAATATGTTCATATGTCTCAAATGCTCGATCAATATTATCACGATGGATACACAAAGCAACTCGCATAAATAAATATTGAGGTGTCTCAACAATCTTTTCATCAATTTTTAATAAATAACTTTTTTCCAATGTTTTAAATCCAAAAAAATCAATATTATAATCATTATTAAGTTGTATCTTTTTATTAATTTCTTCTTTATATTTTTTGACCAATTCATATAAATAATCATCAATTATACCCTTTTCATATAAATGTGTAATCACTTCAAAATAATCTTTTGAAACCTGTTTATGATGATTTGATATCACAATTCGACTTGCTAATTCAGCATACTCTGGATCGGTTGAATATAATGATATAGCAATCTGTGAAGATAACTCATCCAATTTAATAGTCTCTATATTATCATGAATTTTAGCACACACTTTTTGTGCAATAATCGTTGGATCAATATTCAATTTATTTTTAAATTCAGAACCATCACATAGTGATTTTATTCTTTTAAGGATTTTGTCAAATGATACATCTTCTGTTGAACCATTCCTTTTAATCACTTTCATTATTATAATATATAATTATTTATTTTTTTTTTAAGTATTTTTTAAATCTATATATATATATATATATATCCGAATGGCGAATTGTCCCGGAGAATATGGTGAAAGGATATTGGTCGAAAATTCACCAGACCCCACTAATTTATGTGCTTTAAATCCTGAACCGATAGTCGACAGGAATACTTCTAATATACAATTATCAGGTGTTTATGGTCGAAATAGCAGAGCATATGAACCTGATGTAGGTTCTCAGGATAGTCCGAACAAGGCCTGGGAATTAATTGATCAATGTTTAAGACAATATGTAAATCATCCAATTTATGGTCCTCTAAAATGTGGTTGGGATCAAAATTGGAATGGTGAACAATCTGATGTATTCATTTGGGCAGGCAACGATGCTGGTGATAGAGCCAGTTATGGAAGGTGTAGTGATTTCAGTAATGATGAAAATAAAAGAACAAGTTGTTCAAGCACTCGTGGAACAGAATGTGTTGTTCAAGAACTTATTAGTCCAATCACAGATCAACCCGTTCGAATTTCACCATATTGGCATCAAGATAATCTACTATCATCTTGGAAAGGTCATAGTTTTTGTAAAGAAATCGCTGAAAGTGATTCAAATGATATCGATCGGGAAGCATGTGATAGTGCCAGAACAGAAGATGAATGTTTGTCAATTATGAAAAATATTAACCCCGCTCAAAATGCATGTGTATATATTGATCCAAATATAGTAGGTGGTGGGGGACAGCCACTGGATGAAAAATATAATCAAGAGAGTTATAATGATTGGTTAAATAGAGAACAAAGTCCCGAATGTATAAATGGTGTTGGTGATAATATTTGTTCATGTGAATGCCCCATTGTTGATGGAACTCGAACAGAATATGCCTTTTATGCAGTCCACCCTGCAAGGGCACCGGGTGGTGAGAATGGTGCCCCTTTAGGGGTCGCAGATGGTGGGCCGCCAGGGTACGACATTAATGATGAACCAGGAGGAAAACTACTTCATCGTTGTGCAGAAGCACATCCATTTTATCCAACTCCATTGGAAATATCAGAACCACCCAATAATGATATTATTTATGGAAATTATACAATTGCTCCCCATAGGGGTGCTCTTGGTGGTAGGAGAAATAATGTGAATACACTCTATGGTGACTTGACATTATATGAAACGTGTTCAGGTTGTATGGGTGATTGTGCAAAAGACGCAGATAATAATCCGACAGGAGCATATTTCCATCCAGTTGGTTATTCGAGACAATATAAATGCGTGGCCGAAATATGCGGTTTGAATCAATACGTCGATGCTCAACATCAATGTCAAGATTGCACCGGCAACACCGAAAGACCACTTAACCCGACAACTGGATTAGGAGATAACGCAAGTGGCCCCCCCACACAATGTGCTTCTCCTTCCCAATGTAGGCTACCCAATCCAACACCCGATAATATAATATTTACGGAAGATAATGGAACACCTTTTTCACAAGATCCCAATAGTT
>MDTG01239366.1_pt1 | contig 16202 bp, 15 predicted proteins | sample 811421 | NCBI WGS metagenome assembly MDTG01 (sample SAMN05326645, study PRJNA326480) | marine metagenome | isolation source: seawater | place: Pacific Ocean: South East | collected 2011 | reverse complement strand
TTTTAATAAAGCATAAAAACTTAGCCTTAATACACAAAAAATTGAAAACAAAAAACTAAAATTTAAATGATTATTATATAATCTGAATGCATCCTTTATTTTTTGAACATTCGAAGAGGATAGGGAATTTTTCAAATATCTCCAATAAACTAAATCTTTGTTGATACTTTTAAAATTTTTTAAAAGACTAATTAATTTAATCCACAACAAATAATCCTCTTTTGTTTTTAAATTAGAAAAAGGATTATTCTTAGTCAGTAATTGAGAAATCATTACTGTTGATAAGCCGATATCACAACTCTTTATCAATTGATTATATGAAATATTTTTTGGAACTTTTAAACTTCCAATTTTATTTGATAGATAATCAATAATTAAATAATTTGAGTGAGAAAATAGCACATTCTCACTTTTCATGAAGGCCAATTGTATTTTGAGTTTATCTTTATTCCACAAATCATCAGCATCACAAAAAGCAATATATTCACCTTTTGAAACTTTAATACCTTTATTTCTTGATAATCCAGCACCAATAATTTTATTATTATTGATTAATTTTTTTTTAAACTTAAAATTTCTTAAAATTTTCTTTACGTATTCTAATTCTGACTTATCAGTATCGTCATAAATAATTATTACTTCAAAATTTTTATAGGATTGTTTATTAATAGAATCGATTGTTTCTTTAAAAAAAATTCTTTTTTTGTGATAAGGTATAATAATTGATATGAAATTTTTTTTAAACATTCTAGATAAACTAATGATAAATAGGTATTTTATCTGGATATTTACAACTCTATTTATAATTACATTATTAATAAGTTTTTTATTAAAAATCAATTTATCAAATATTCTTGGTCCATTTACTTATAATCCGTATTTACTTGATTTGGATATTCAGGCCAAAAATGGTGGTGTTGTAAGTGATTTAGTAACTCATTGGAAATATATAAATCTCTTAAAAAAAGATTTGAGTAATCTATTCATTTTAAAATTTGGAGAGGACATAAATTTAATTAATTTTCCACTACATCATATAATATTTTCCCAACTGAATTTTATCAATTCCCTAAACATTTATTTATTTTCTATATTAGTAATTTCAATTTTTTTACCTGTGATTGTATATTTTTTAATTGAAAATCGTTTTGAAAATTTAGATAAATCAACGATAATCTTATTATCTTTAATAATATTTATTTTCCCAGTTTTTCAATACTCAGCAATTTGGGGTAATAACCATAATACCGCACTCATATTTTTTTCATTAGGAATTTTTTATTTTAACTCTTTTATAAAAACCAAATTCGAAAATACCACTAAATTAATATTTTCTATTCTTTTTTTTACTTTAGCTTGTTATACAAAGCAATTTTATGCTTTCTTTTTTATTTTTTTATTAATGTATTTAATAAACAAAATAAGTTTAAAAAGATTTGTTTTAGTCTCGCTATTTATACTTTTGTGTGCAATTCCAGGTATATACTTTCTAATTTTAAATCCTTTATTGTTATTTGGTTACAAACAAATTACAACAAATCTGTATTCTTCAATTTTAGTCAGTGCTTCAATGATTCTATTTTATTTAGTTCCATTTATTATTCAAACTATTATTAATAATTATGACCGCCATAAATTTGATGTTTCATATTTTTTTAACAAAAAAATTTTTATCATAAGTATAATTATATCTTTTTTGTGTAGTCTAAATTTTATGTATATCGGTAATATCGGTGGTGGTGTTATTTTAAAACTTTCATATTTTTTATTTAATAACCCTTATCTAATTATCCCAATTTCTTTTTTTGGAATTTACTTTCTGTTATATTTTAGTCAAAATTCATTTTCCAATTATGTTCTTATTTTTTTATTATTGATTACTTTTAGTTCAGGCTATTTCATTTTTCAAAAATATTTTGAACCAATGTTTTACATTATTTTTTTAAGTTATTTTGACAAATATAAGATTTCAAAATCAATAAAAAAAAGCAATTATGTTACTTTTTTCTATTTTATAATTTATTATATCTCTTCAAATTATATATATTTTTTGGGCTTATAATTTAGTAATCCTAAGATCCTTCCTAAGACCCTATAAAATAAAAAAGAAGCTTTAATATAATTTTTACGAGATGGAATAACTAAAAGAAATAATGCAAAACTTAATAAGTAAAGTAATTTTGTCAAAATTATTACCAAACCAATTTTTCCGTAGATTTTTTTATCAATCAAATTTCCTGAATATCCATATCTTAAGTTTCTTTTGAAAAACCACAACTTTTTTTCTCTTTGAGAATCAAAATTTTCAGTGATAAATGATTTTTTATTCCATTTTATTAAAAGTTTTTTTTTATTTAGTTTACTAAAAAATAATTGATCACTTCCTCCTACATTAGAAAGCTTAGAGTCGAATAAAACTTTTGGCTTACTAAAACTTTTTTTGTTAAATAAACAATTATTTGTTGCAACCCACTTTACTAATTGACCGTGGATTCTAGAAGGCTCCAAAATATCATAATAATTTTTAAATATTTTATTTTTAACTTTATGTTTCTGAGGGCCACCTACTACGTCACATTTATTCTGTTTAATAAACTTTATCATATTTAAAAGCCAATTTTCATCTATTATGCAATCATCATCTAAAAAACCAGCATAATGAATATTTCTATTTTTAATAAATTTAATAAAAGTGTTCCGAGAGTCTGGGATATTATCTCTGATACTTTCAAGTATTAAATAATCTACTTTATTTAAAAAACTTTTTATCAAATTTCTTGATATGTAAATTTTTGGATTTATTACAAATATCATCTTAAATTCACAATCACCCGGTATTTTAAGTTTATTTAAAGAGTTTAAGTGAGAGTTTAAAAATTTAAAATTTTTTTTACTTAAAAGAGAGCAAATATAAATTTTCATGTTAGAATTTTTTTTAAATTTTTTAAAACTCTTAGTATAAAAATTAAATAAACTTGAAGAAAATTTTGACCATTGTTTAGTCTTATCCTATTGCATTCTCTCAAATAATCTAAAAAATTTAATCTTGATGAAAGACCACCTCGTCTAAATCTTCCAAATATCTCACTTTTTTTGGTAGATAACCCTTTTAATTTAAATTTTTTAATCATTCTTAAAAATAAATCATAATCGGCGGAATAATTATATTTTAAATCATAAAGACCTACTTTTAACTGAGACTTTTTTTTAATAAAAAAACCTACAGAGTGTGTAGTATAAAATCCAAAACTCCAATCAATTATATTTGGATTATAACCAGTTAAAAGTTTATGCTTATAAACACTACCAAATAAAAAATCTAAATCACTATGTTTGTTGAAATATTTATTTACTATCTTTAACGTATTTTTAAAATAGATATCATCTGAATTTAATATTCCAATAATATCTCCTGTAGATTTTTTAATTCCAACATTCATTGCATGATATAAACCTTTATCATTTTTGTTTTTTATCAATTTCAAATTTTTTTTGTGAAAATTTATAATTTTAATTGTATTATCTTTTGAGTTTCCATCGATGATTATATGCTCAAAATTTTTATATCTTTGAGATTTTACACTTAAAATATTTTGACTTAAAAATTTTTCAGAATTTTTCGTTACAGTGATAATTGATATCTTATAATTTTTCATACTCATTTAAAATTAATTTTGAATATTTATTTGAATTTATTATGGGATCAAATCTTTTTAAATATTTTTTTGCTTTTAAAGATTTTATTTTTAAAATTTTTTTATTATTATAAAATTTAAATAATTTATTAGCTAATATCCGATAATTGCTTACTGGAAATAATTCTCCTAATTTGCCATTCATTAATATTTCATTCGGGCCAGTAGGACAATTACTTGATATGACCGGAACACCATATTTTTGGGACTCGATAAGTACATTTGGAAGACCCTCGTACTTCGAAGACAATACAAAAATATCACTTTGTGAAATATAATGTTCTGCATTTTTTTTGAAACCAACTAATTTGATATTTTTACTTAAATTTAGTTTATTAATTTCTTTTAATAGTATATTTTTAAATATACCTCTTCCAATAATACTACATCTAAAGTTTATCTTTTTTTTTTTTAAAATCTTTAAACTTTTAATAAGTGTAATTTGATCTTTTTGATCAGTTAATCTACCAATATTTAATATTTTCAATCCCTTGAATTTTTCAAAAAAAACTAATCTCTTTTTTTTTTTCTCATAAAGATTTAGGTTATAAATCAAATAAGACTTTAGATTTAAACCATTTAATTCTTTTTGGAAAGATTTAGAGTTTACGATTATAATATTTGATAACGAGTAAAATAATTTAAAAAAAAATTTTTTGAGAAAATTATTTAAATATTTTTCTAAACTTGTATTAAGTCTTATTAATACTCTAAATCCCAGAATTTTTGATATGATTATTGAGGTTATGTTAGATTGAAAAGATAAAATTACAACTTTTGAAGACCAAAAATTTTTTATTAAAAGGTAAATACAAATTATATTTTTTAATAATCGGTTTTTTTTGTTCCAAAAATTTGAATTAGGACAAATATACTCTATATCCTGAGTATTTTTATTTGTCTTATTTGCAGTGATAATATGAATTTTACCTATTTGCTTAGGTAAATATTTTATCAATAGATATAAATTTTTTTCAACGCCAGCACCTTCAATTGAGGGGATGTAAAAAATTATTTTTTTATTCACAATCTAAATAAAATACTAAAAAATTTTCTTAAGCTTCTTCCTGTAATTATGTATAATAACATAATTTTATTTTGACCATTGTCATTCCTTATCATAATTTCGTTGGATAGAGTTCTCCAAAAATTATGTTTTTTTGAAAAACCACTATGTCCTAAATCACCAAAAACCTCTTTACCAGAAGTATAGGTTCCTTTCAGATTATGTTTTACAATCATTCTGTACAATAAATCATAATCAGCTTGAATCTTATATTTAAGGTTTAGGTATCCTACTTTTTTTAAAGAAGATCTTTTTATGTAAAAACCTACTACTGAAGATGGTATTATATTAAATTTTCGTACTATTTTTTCAGGATTAAAACCACCATATAATTTTCCGTCTTTTTTTACTGCTCCACATACAAAATCTAAACTTTCATCTTTTGTAATATAAATTGAAAGAATTTTTATTGCATTTGGGTAGAGTCTATTTGAGGAGTCAACTATGCCTACAAATCTTCCGTTTGCTAGTTTGAAACCTTTATTCCATGCATCCCACATACCCTTATCTTTTTCACTAATCCAACAATCAATCTTATTGTTGTATTTTTTAAGAATTTGAACAGTTTCTTTCCCAGAATCTCCATCAACTACAATTAATTCTATATTTTTATAATTTTGATTTAAAATTGATTTAATCGAATTTTCTAAATATTTTGATTTATAATTAGGCATTATAATTGAAATTAAAGGATCCTTTTTTTTATCTTTTTTTTTTAAAGATTTAAACCATAGACCCCCGAATTTAGTAGTTTTACTAAATTTTTTTTTCAATTTTTTTTTGTTCAAAATTACAATCTATTTATTTTAATTTAATTATACTCACTAGTAATTTGATTTATACCAGCTAATTGTATTTTTTAAGCCGTCATAAAGGTTTATTTTTGATTTCCATCCAATTTTTTTTAAGACTGATATATCTAAAATTTTTCTTTTTGTACCATCAGGAAATTTTTTATTATATCTTAATCTTTTATTTGAAAAAGTTAATTTATTAATGATTTCTGCAAATTTCTTAATTTGGAATTCCTGACCCGATCCTACATTAATTAGTGAGTTATCTTTTATAATCTTAAGAAGTTTTAAATTATTACTTATTTTTAATTTTAATAAATATCCTATAGCATTCGCTAAATCATCTACATGCATGACCTCTCTCCAAGGTAAACCTGAGCCCCAAATTTCAACTACTTTTTTCTTTCTTCTTTTTGCTTCAATAAATTTTTTTATCAAAGCCGGTATAAAATGGCTATTTCTTAAATGAAAATTATCATATGGACCATACAAATTACATGGCATAAGAGTAAAAAAATTTGTTTTATATTGTTGATTATAAAATTCACAAACTTTCAATCCAACAATTTTTGCCAGCGCGTAAGCCTCATTAGTTTTTTCAAGTTCATTAGATAAGAGATATTTCTCTTTAATTGGTTGTTTTGAATTTTTTGGATAGATACAAGAACTTCCAAGATTTACAAAATGTTTGATCTTGTGTTTATAGGCAAGATTGATTAAATTTAATTGAATAAAAATATTTTCATTTATAAATTCAACAGGATAACTAGAGTTTGCTAATATTCCTCCTACTCTACCAGCACAATTAATGATTATATCTGGTTTTTTAAATTTGATGAATTTTTCAAGGTCTTTGTTATTAAGTAAGTTGAGACTTTTTCTATTTGCAAAAATTATATTCTTAACCCCTTCTTTTTTTAGATACCTGATTAGTGCTCGGCCAACCATACCATTGTGACCAGCCACGTAAATCTTGAAATTTTTTAAATGTCTATTTTTCATTATTATTTAAAATTGCTTAAAAATATATAACATTTATAAACTAATAAAATAAATTTTTTATAATATAATTCATTTCATGAAAATAAATCTAATATTTTTTCTTGCTAGATTTGGAAAAGGTGGTGCGGGTAATTCTATTTATAGATTATGCAAAGGTTTAAATAAAAAAAAATTTAATATTACAGTTATATGTTTAAACAAGTGTGCATACGAAAAGAAATTAAGAAAAAATAAAATAAAAGTTATTAAGATTCTTTCATCAAGAGCTCTATTTTCGATGCTTTACCTAAGAGAACACTTAAAAAGAATTACATCAAACAAAAAAAGAAATATTTTAATTTCAAATATAAATTATACAAATCTATTATGTGCAATATTTATCAAAAAAAAAGAGAATTTAAAATTAGTAGCCTTTGAGAGAACACCATTTCAAGAATTAGAAATATATTTTGGATTTGTTGATAGAGTTAAAAAATTTATAATAAAATGCTTAATAAGCTTTTTTTACAAAAAATTTGATCTAATAATTTGTAATTCAAAATTTATAGGTAAATATTTAAAAGAGAGATATAGAATTTCCTCTTTATCAATATTTCCCCCTGCAATAAAAAAAGTTTTTAGAAAAAAAAGTAATTATAAAAGTAATATCAAAACTAATATAATTACAGTCTGTAGGTTATCTAAAGAAAAAAATTTACGTGAAATAATAGATTCTATTAATGAAATAAAAAATAAAAATCTATCACTTAAAATTATTGGGCAAGGGCCAGAAAAAAAGAAATTAGAAAAATATATTAAAAACCTCAAATCTCAAAGTAATATTGAATTACTTGGACATAAAAATAATCCTTATAAATATCTCAAAAACTCTGATTTGTATTTAAACTCCTCTTTTTTTGAAGGTTTTCCAAATTCTATTGTTGAGGCAATCAACGCCAGTGTTCCAGTAATTGCTTCTCAAAGCCATGGTGGTGTGAATGATATACTTTTAAATCAAAAAGGAGGTGTAATTTATATTGGAAATTACAAAACTTTAAAAAGTAAAATAATCAATTTTATAAATAATAAAAATATTTATTTTGAAAAAACTAAAATTGCTCGTAAAAATTTAAAAAAATTTTCCATAATTAATCACGTAAATAAGTTTGAGAAAGAAATTAATAAAATTTACAAATTGTAATAATCTTTAAACCACTTAACTGTATTTAACAATCCAACATTAATAGGGGTAAAATTCTGCTTTCCTAAAATTTTTAAAATTTTTATGTTATTACCATGGGTCTTTATCACGTCTGCATCTTGGAGTTTTCTTCTATGTAAATTTGGTTTTTTTGAGGTAATGTCATTAACATTTTTAATAATACTAGTTAGTTTTATTGGTTTGTTTGAGCAAATATTGAATATCTCATGATAGTTCAATTTTCTTTTTGAAAAAATTATTTTATATACTAAATTACAAGCATCTCTTACATAAGTGAAATCTCTTACGTGTTTTCCATAATTATTTAAAAAAAACTTTCGATTTTTAAAACATGAATTAAGATATTTCATCATAAACATGTCTGGTCTTCCCCATTCACCATAAACAGTGAAAAACCTTAAACCTATAAACCTAATTTTATATTGGTTTGAAAAAACTGAGGCTAAATCTTCATTTACTTTTTTTGAAAGAGCATAAACATTTTTTGGATTAACAATTTGTTTTTCTGTTAAAGGAAAATTTTTAGAATCTCCATATATCGAACTTGATGACGCATAAATTATTTTCTTTATCTTAAATTTATTTGATAAATGAATTAAATTATAAAATCCAGTAATATTATTATCTACAAACTCTGTAGGTTTAACCAATGAATATCTCACTCCTGCTTGAGCAGCTAAATTAATTATCAAAGAAATTTTTTTATTAAATACTCTTTCTAGTTTTTTTCTATTCGTAATATCAACTCTTTTAAAAACGAAATTTTTACTTTTCCTTAATTCTTTTATACGGTCTTTTTTTAATTTTGTGGAATAATAGGAATTAATATTATCCAATCCTATTATTTTTATATTTTTTTTTCTAAGTAATAACTTTGAAAGGTTGAAGCCAATAAATCCTGCTACCCCGGTAACTATTATTTGCATAAAAAATTTGAATCCTTCACTTTCATACTAATTGGATAAAATTTGATTTAAATTTTTGTAATGATTAAAAAAAGAAAAATTTTTTGAGAAATTTTTTAAATTAATTTTTTTTTTTTTAATTTGATTACAATCCATTTTTTTATATAAAAAATATTCATCAATTAATGATTTTTTATTATTGTTTTCAAATAAAAACCCATTTTTCGAATTATTTAATATCTCAGTTGTACCTGTTTTAGAATCGGCTGCAATAACTGTTTTATTTAAGAAACCTGCTTCTATTAATGTAAAACCAGGATCTTCATATAATGAGGACGATATATAGCACTCGCAGTTATAAATAAAATTAAATATATTTTCTTTATATCCCTCTAAAAAAATTTCCTTTTCCAAGGATAGCTGTTTAACTAATCTATTAAGTTTGTGTTTTTCTTCTCCATCCCCTAAAATAATTAATCTTAAATTAGGATATCTTTTTAAAATTTCTTTAAAAGAATTTATTAAAAGTGAAAAGTTCTTTTGTTTTGTTAATCTACCAATTCCTAAAATAAATTTTATTCCTTTAAATTTATCATCTAGCTTTTCAAATTTTCTAGTATTGATAGATTTGATATTCAAAATTGGATCATAAAGTAATTTTAATTTATCTTGAGGAAAAACTCTTAGGTCAACAAATTTATTTAAAGTTGATTGGGTAGGACACGTAACAAGATGAATATTTTTAGATAATAAAGACCAAGCAATTCTTCTCCAGAAATTGAGCTTTGGTGTACCTGAAATCCTTATTATTAACTTGGTATCAAATTTAAAAAAAAAAAATAAAATCAAGGGCAATGACACTATTAAATGTGCAATCAAATAATCTGGTTTTTCTCTTATTAGCAACCTTTTTAATAAATTAAAACTTCTAAAAAAAAGAACAGTTTGAGAGAATCTACTTTTTAAAAAATTTCCCCTCGGTAAAAACTCGTAATAGTTTTTTTTATAAAGCTTTATAATGTTTATTCCACCTAACTTATCAACTTTTTCCTGCCATTCACCAGATGAGTCTATTATTGAAGTTATGTATTTTTTATTTTTATCATATTTTTTTAGAGAATTTATGGAGTTTATTACTGCATCTATTGTTGCAATATTTGATAAAAAAGGTGACCAATAAAATAATTTCATTTAAATTATTTAATATAATAAGACTTCATTATTTTAAACGTTTTTTCTAAACCCTCCTTAATATCAAATTTTGGTTTCCACTCTATTAAGTTACAAATTTTTTTTATATTTGTATTAAACTCCATGGGCCCACTTACCTCAAAATTTTTTGAAATTATTTTTTTTCCTGATAAATCCTCAATTATTTCAGAAATATATTTTAATGAAGACATTTTTCCTGAACCTAAATTAAGCGTTCCAGTAAAATCAGTTTTTAATAATTCAAGTACAGCATCTGCAGCATCCTCAGTGAAAATAAAATCTCTTTTTGGTTTATCTGACCAAATTTCAACCTTATCTTTGTCAAAAACATCTTGCATAATTGTAGGTATTAAATCTGGTCTTCTTAATTCCGTATAACCATAGATATTACTCAATCTAATAACTATAGATGGTACCGACTTTTCATAAAATTTGACAATTTGTTCTGATAGGTATTTGCTAAAAATATATTTATTAGCATATGGATTTATTTCTTGATTTTCATCGACAGGTAAAACTAATTTTGACTGATCATATAGAAGTATTGTTGTGAAACATATAAACTTTTTTAAATTTCTCTTTGAAAAATAATCAAGTGCTTTATTTAATGGGTATACATTAAAGTCAATACCCATATCAATATTTATATTGATATCATGATGATTGGAGCTACCAATTAGAAAAATTACTTTGTCAAATTTTAATTTATCTAATTTGTATAATTCATCTAAATTTTTAATCTGGATGTGTTGATTTTGGCAATCACTTGGGGGTTTTGATCTGCCCACTGAAATAATATCTTTATCTTTAGATAGAATTACTGGTCCAAAAAAACCACTACCTCCAAATAAAAGTGTTTTGGTCATTTATTTAATTTATTGTATATTTCTTTAATTCCATCAGATAGACGCGTTAATTTTAAATTTGGGAAATTCTTTTCAAAAATATCAGTATCAATATCTTTTCTCATTTGTCCATTAGGTTTATTTGAATTGTATTTTATTTCTAAATGTTCTGCATCACAAACTTTTAAAGCAATTTTTGCTATTTTAGCTACTGTGTAATTTTCATCTGTTGCAATATTCATATTAAGATATTTGTCTTCTTCAATCATGTTACAGATTATTCTTGCAACATCTCTTGCATGCATGAATTGTCTTAAAGGTGTTCCATCTCCAAAAAGCTCAATATATTTTTTTTTTGAATTTTTTGCTGATATAATTTTATGAATTAAAGCACCTACAAAATGACCACGTATTTGATCAAATTTATCAAATTCTCCATATAAATTACATGGAATTAAATAATTATAATTTGTATTAAATTTTTTATTGTACATGTCTAATTGAATAGCCAAACATCTTTTTGCATACGAATAAGAAAATAAATCTTGGTGAGGTGCACCTTCAATTAATTGATCTTCTTTAATCGGATAACTAGATATCTTATCAGGATAAATGCACGAGCTTAATATTCCAGTAAATCTTTTTACATTAAACTTATGACTTTCTTTAAGTACAAAAGTGTTAATTAAAATATTCTCCTCAAAGTATCTAACAGGTTCTTCAATATTATGATGAACACCGCCAACAAGTGCTGCAAGATGAATTACGATATTAGGTTTTGTATCCTGAAACATCTTTATAACCTCGTCATTTTCAGTTAAATTGTAGTCTGAGGACCCAACATAAATGGCATTTGGCATTTCTTTTTGTAAATATCTACCAATAAGACCAGTTCCACCTGTAACAAGTATTCTATTTTTCATATTTTAATTATTTGTAGCAAAGAAAACATAACCTATAGGATAAATTTTTTTGGGATCAGTTCTAATAAATAATTTTATTAATTTATCAAAAACTAAAGATAGCAAAATCAATAATTGATAAAAAATTGGCAAATATTTTAAGTAACTTCTTAATAGCGAAACACAAGCTAAAAAAGGGCCAGTTCCAAGTTCAATAATTTCTATATCTTTAAACTTATTCAATTTTAACAATTCTACTAAGTAATCTTTTGTAAATCTTGAATAATCTTTTGGAGCTCCATGGATCCTAAAAATAAACGGTGTTGATCCAATAATTTTTCCATTTTTTTTACAAATTGTAGATAAATTTCTAAAAGCTAAATTTGGATCCAAAAGATGCTCCAAGACATTAAAAATAATTATGTAATCATATTTATTTTTTAAAGAAATTTCTTTTTGTAAATTGATATTAAGAAATTCTTTGTTTGAGGAATTGATATTTGAATAAGTAATTTTACAGTTTTTTAAATTTTCATTACAAAAATTTTTTCCTATTTTTTCATATGCTCCAAATTCAATAATGTCCCCCTCGATTTTAAATTTTTTAAATACTTCTATTTGAAATATTCTTAAGATTGATTTATTCGAAAAAATTAGATTAAAATAATTCATCGTTTATCATTTTGTGAATAATAGTTCTAAACTTTAATTTTGGTTTCCATTTAAGTATTTTTTTTGTTTCATTAATATTTGCTTTATATCCTTTTAAATCTATTTTTCTTTTATATCTTTTAACATTTGTTTTAAGATTTTTTTTGCTTATATCTAAGTATTTGAAAACCTCATTTACAAAATTCTTTAAGGAATAAACGTTTCCAGAACCTATAATAAAATCTTGTGGTTTTTTTCTTTGTAAAATTAGCCACATTGCCTCAACGTAATCAGGTGCCCACCCCCAATCTCTGAAGATATTTACATCACCGAGTTGCAAAATAATTTTTTTATTTTTTTTAATTCTTAAAGCTGTATCAACAATTTTTTTGGTTACAAATTCCTTAGACCTTAATGGAGACTCATGATTAAATAAAATTCCTGTACAGCAAAAAATATCGAAATTTTTTCGATAAGTTTGTGTAAGCCAAAATGCTGCTGCTTTTGATATTCCATAAGGGCTTTTTGGCTCAATTTTGGAATGAATATTATAAGAATTTTTTTTATTATCGCCAAAAAATTGACCAGAGCCAGCGTTAAATAATTTTATCTTTAATTTTTTTTTTTTAATAATTTCTAGGATGTTAATTAAACCTGAAACATTGCTTTCTAAAGAAAGATAGGGGTTTAGAAAAGAACCTACAACTGAAGAGTAGCCCGATAAAAAATATATCTCATCAATAGTGGAATTTATATGTTTTGAGCAAAATTTGTGGTTAGATGCTTCACCTTTAACAATTTTTACTTTATTGAATACGCCGAGTTTTTTCAATCTAACTAAATTGTTTTCACTATTATTTCTTGTAACACCAACCACAGAATACTTTTTTTTTAATAAAAAATGTGAAAGATAACTTCCGTCTTGACCGCTGACACCAAATATAATGGCTTTTTTTCTATACATATTTTATGATTTCTTAATTATTTATCTTGTATATATATAAACTAATTTTTAAAATGACCCAAACACTAATCTTTACAGCAACTTATAATGAAAAAAATAACATCAATAAACTCTTAAACAAAATTAACTCAGTTTGTAATAATATAGACATACTTATAATTGATGATAATAGCCCTGACGGGACAGGTTTAGAATTAAACACAATTGAAAAATCACAAAAAAATCTAAAAGTAATAATTAGATCAGAAAAAAAAGGACTGGATACAGCTCATAAACTTGCTTACAATTATGCTTTAGAAAATGGATACATCAAACTAATTACAATGGATGCCGATTTATCTCATGATCCAATAGAAATACCAAAGATGATTAAAATACTTGATAAAAACAAGTTTGTAATTGGATCAAGATATATAGATGGTGGCAGCTGCCATATGTCGTTATTCAGAAAACAATTAAGTATTTTAGGAAATAGAGTAATCAAATATGTCTTAAAAATAAATTCAAATGAATTTACTACGTCTTTTAGAGGTTTTAATCTCAAAGCATTAGGAGACTTTAATCTTAATTCAATAAAATCAAAAGGTTACAGTTTTTTTATGGAAACAATTTATAGATTACACAAACATGGAGTAAATATCTATGAAATCCCAATAAGTTTTGAAAATAGGAAGCACGGAAATTCTAAAATTCCTGGAATAGAAATTTTTAGAACCCTAAAAAATTTATTTATACTTTATTTCAGAGATAATAAAAAAAATTAGATCTTTTTATATACTTCCAGTGTTTGATTGGCGCAATTTTTCCAAGAATATTTCCCAGATATTTTCTGTGCTAAAGATACTTTTGAATAAAGATTTTTTTCATTTCCTAATAAGTATTCTAAATTTTCTATAAGGTTATTCCTATCGTTATTGATAAAATAATTAATCCCATTTTTGCCTATCTCCTGAAATACGTTTATATCACTTGCCAAAACTGGACATCCTAGAAACATTGCTTCAATCAATGGAATACCGAAACCCTCATATTGAGAAGGAAAGATAAAAAGTTTTGCTTTTTTGTATAAGAAAGAGAGTAAATGATCACTCCCTTGATGATGGTATATTTTTTTTTCAATATTTAATTTAGAAAAAAATATTTTTTCTTCATTTGAAAAATTCTCATCACCAAAACAAACTATTTTAAATTCTTCTTTAATAAGTTTACTCGATGCATACGACTCTATAAAAAACCTAAAATTTTTATATTTTAGACGCGAGCCAACAAAAAGAATAAATTTTTTTGGTAAAGATAAATTTTCAAACGTAGTATCTTTAAGATTATTTATTAAGTGATTGCTTCCAAGATAAGTAACAAAAATTTTTTTTTCTGGAACTTTATAATATTCCATTAAATCGTTTTTTGTGTTATTTGAAATACAAATAATGGCATCAGTTTCATCAATAATTTTTTTTTTAAAAGGAAAATTTTTATTTTTGTATAATCTGTCAAATTTCTCATGAATAAGATCGTATACTGTAATAACCTTTTTCTTTCCCTTCAATCCTAAAAATTCTTTTGAATAATACGTCTCGTGAACAATATCATACGACGAATTTTGTATTTGGTAATTTAAAACTTTTTCAACTTGATTTTCTAAAAAATTTGAAACTGGATATCTGGGAATAAAAATACCCTGTCTATTTTTTTTTGGAATTTTAAGTAGATAATTATTCTTAAATATCAGGGAGAAAACTTTTAAATTTATATTTGCATTAATTAATTCATTTATTATAGAACAAAAATATCTAGAAATGCCACCATATTTTTGTTTAAAAAAAATGCTGTTTGTAAAAGCAACTTTCATTCAATTATTTTTTATAATACTCGAAAGGATCTAATAATTTAGTTTTATTGTTTGTCGTATTCAATTTTCTATATTCAGCCTCAAACTTTTTGTGTTTAGATAAAAAAACAATGACATCGAATTTATTTATAGTTGAGATTTTATCCAAAAATTTAAATTTTAATTTTATCCCATCTTTAACATAAGGATCAAAAGCTTTTACTTGTACTCTATTTCGTATTAATTTGTTTAAAATTTTAAAATTTAAAGAATTTCTCATGTCAGCAATCCCAGGTTTATAAGAAATGCCTATGAGCAAAATTTTTCCAGATTTAATTGTTTTATTTTTTGACTTTAAAAATTTTTTAATTTCATTTAAAACAAAAATATTCATACTGTCGTTTACTTTTCTGCCTGATAATGTGACTTGAGTTTTAAAATTTTTTTTTTCAGCAACACTTGCGAGATAATAAGGATCTACAGGTAAACAATGACCACCTACTAACCCTGGATCAAATTTCAAAAAATTCCATTTAGTTTTTGCCAATCTAATAACTTCTTTAAAATTGATGTTTAACTTCTTACAAGTTAAAAGGATTTCATTAATTAATGCTATATTAAGATCTCTCTGAATATTTTCAATTACTTTTGCTGTTTCTGCAGCTCTTATATTATCCGAAAAAATAACTTTTTTAGAAAGATTTTTGTAAACTTTAATTACTTTTGATTTAATATCTTTATTCTTTGTATCAATAGAAACAATCTTTTCAATTTTGGTTAAAACATTTGACCTATCTCCTGGATTTACTCTTTCAGGGCTATAACCCATAAAAAAATCTTTATTATAAATAAGATTTGTTTTTTTTTGAATAGAATCTTTATATTGTTTAGTTAGCCCAGGGAAAATGGTTGACTCAATAAAAATGATATCATTTTTCTTAATAATTTTAGATATAATTTTTATTGCGTTGTCTAAATTTTGAAGATCTGGTTTTTTATTTTTAAAGGTAGGGGTTGGAACACAAACAATAAAAAAATTACATTTATTTATTTCGTTATATCTATACGTGAACTTAATTTTTTTTTTATAAAAATCTTTTTTCCCAAACTCTTTATTGATATCTATTTTTTTTTTAG
>MDTG01395981.1_pt1 | contig 16203 bp, 15 predicted proteins | sample 811421 | NCBI WGS metagenome assembly MDTG01 (sample SAMN05326645, study PRJNA326480) | marine metagenome | isolation source: seawater | place: Pacific Ocean: South East | collected 2011 | reverse complement strand
CTCAGAAATATCATTTCCAAGAAACCCTGCCATATCTTCAGCACTAATTCCAAGATTTATATGTCGATTAAAAGCTTCTTCATCTTGCATTTCCCATTTACCTTCTTCAAAATCATAATAGCCAGTATATTCGGCAACCGACTCTCCCCAAATAATTAAAGGAATGTTTAATTTTACTGCCATTGACATTGGGTAAGCAAATACTCCACAATGACAATGCCAACAGAAATCACCTTTTCTTTTAAGCGACTCCAACATTGTCCTACCGACTACCTTCATATTTGGTTTAAATAAATGATAATCAACACCTAAAAACTTTAATGTACGTTCTACATTTTTTAAATGGACATCTCTATAGAAACCATGATCAAAAGAAATTACCAGAGGCTTCAAGTTATGTTCCTTTACCACTTTATACAGTACATAAGTAGAATCTTTACCTCCACTAAAAGGTACTATACAATCATAATCACCTTTACCTCTATATTCATCAATTAAAGATTCAAATATTTCTCTTTTTTTGTTCCAGTCTACTTTCGTATTTTTTGTTTTATGCTGTGTACAAACATTACAAACTTGATTCTCATCAAACTCAAATGTTTCATATGTTTCTGGTAAACCGCAGTTATTGCAACTTTTCATAAAATTGATTAATAGATAAATACTTAATAAAGTAAGTTTTTACCATCTATTTTTATTTTTTTAACAAGATTTTTTTTAATAAAATTTTCTAAATAATTATAGCAATTGATAAATTTCAGGTTAAGTCTAGAAGCTATCTTGTAAAGAGATGTATTTCCATCAATACTAAAAAGTAGTTTTTCGTTAAATGTATTATTGCCTTCGTCTTGAGGAAAAATTGAGTTTCTACCTGATATATAAAGTTTTCTTTTGGTAAGCCATGGTGGTAAGAAAGTTTTTATTTTAGGTATATAATTTTTTTTTAAAATTTTGTAGTTTTTCTCAAAATTATTTATGAAGTCTTCTGATATTTTTATGCTTTCCAACATATGTTTATAATTAATTTTATCTAAAGAATCTTTTGAAGTATGATAGTATTTATAGGGGAATCTTTGTATAGCTACACCTGGAATGTCTATTTGAGGCCATGCGTAAACTTTTTCATCATTAATGAAACCATCGAAAAATTCAAACTCTCTAAATTTTTTTTTGTTTTTTTTAAATGCAGACCTTAAACAATCCTCAAGAAAATTATTTGACTTTAAACTTTTTTTTAAACACCATTCTTTACCTGCACCAACACACTCTAAATTTAACATGAATATAGTATTTTTTATTTTGTATGGAAATCTTTTAATATAAAATAATGGACCATAAAGTTCTGGAAACAAAAGTATTTGATAGCTAAAGTATTTTTTTTTTTTCTTTAATCTTTCATATAGCTCTATTGCTGCTACACTTCCCGAAAGATCGTCGTTACATAGTTCATCAATATGTGCAGAGATACAAATTGTTTTCTTTACTTTTCCTTTAATAAATAATTCACCAACCTGCATAGGTTGTTTAGTTAAATCAGTTTTAATTGATATATGATATTTATGATTTTTTTTAATTTTTTTAACTCTGTTATATGGAAGACTTATACCCCAATCTTTCTGTCTTAAAAAAAAATTATAAGTATGCTTGTGATTTAAAAGAAAAGAATTTGTATTTTTCAAAAACATTGTTTTTTTTATTATTTCAGAACCATTTAGTTTTTTATCTACACTTTTGCTATTTGGCGAAACAAAAAGTTGGCTTTCATTGGAACTTGCAATAACAGTACCATATTTATTTTTTAAAAAAGAGTGGTTAAGCCTCCAGTTTTTTGGAACTGTCCAATCACCAGCTTTTGATCCAGGCAGAAAGTTATGAACTTTCAAATCAGGATATTTGCTCTTAATTATTTTAAAACATTCTGTCATACCACTCGAATTTGCCATACGTTGTAATGAGTTAATGTTTTCCATTAAATATTTTATACGAATTAATGATTGTGAATTAATATGTTTGTTTTTTAATTTATTCATAAAAATTTAGACTTATATATTTAATTATCTATTGTATATAGGCAAATAGGTCATGCTTCTTTCTAAATCTGAATTTAAGGAATAAAGTCGCTTACCAAGTTCAATTTTTTTTTTAATATCTTTAAATTCTTCATTTAAAACTTTTTTAATTTTTATAGATCCTTCTGTTGTCGCAACTATTATTGCAGATTTACTTTTATTAATAATTAATCCTGACTGAAAAGGATGAAATTTTATTTTTTTATTTTCCCAAGAAACATCTTTTAAGAAAACTAATTTTTTTTTTTTATTACTCTCTAAATACCTTGTACTAGATCCAATATATGGTTCATCAAAAGAATTTATAAATTTGACTATATCTTTTCCTTTCCAATTCCAGTTAATCCAGCCATTAATTGGTGTATATAGTCTTGGTAGAAATAGAGAGTTTTTTTCATTAACTGATATTTTTTTTAGATTTTTTTTGTTTAATATTTTTTCAAAAAAAAATTTTAGTAATAAATTAGTATTCTTTCTCTCTAAATTGAAGAATATTGATGGCTTTGAATTTTCTTTAACCTTGTATACTCTTTTTAAAAGTATTTTGCCATCATCAAAAACTCCTTGTATTGTATTTTTTGTTATTTCTTGCAAACATACGGCACTTTTTTTTTCACCCATTAAACTCATCCAGGTGTAGTGCGCCCCACCTCTAAATTTAGGTAATGGAATACACATAAAATCAATTAAGTTGCCCTCAAATTTATTTATAAATTTGTTATGAAATTTCCATGGTTCTCCAAAACCAATTGCCAAAGATTTTTTGTCAAAATTTTTAATAAAATTTTTATCTTTGTTAATATTTTTACAGACAAAATATTTTATATTATATTTTTTTAAACCTTTCTCTAGAGATAAATAAGAATTTAAAATTTTGTCTTGAAGTTGTCTTTTAGAAGTAAAAACAAAAAATTGGTAATTTTTTTTTTTTAATATAATTGCGGCTTCCAATAATGATATTGATCCTCCTAGTAAAAAAATTTTTTTTATATTTTTCATATGGAATAAGTTTCTTTAAAAACAGCTTTATTATTTATAATTAAATTATTTACTTCTTCAAATAAACTATCAAGATTTTTAAGTTTATCATGTTTTTTAAAAATTAAATCAATAATGAGTGCAGTTCTTAGCCCAGCGTTACCATCTTGAAAGGGATCTAATTTAGCATGAAGTAATTTATTTTCTTCGGTAGTCATTTTCTGATTTAAAATTTGATCATTAATTGCTTTCTCCAATTTTTCAATGTCGTCAAATACAATCTTATTCAAATTATTTTTGCAAAACTCATTTTCATTTTGTAATTTTAAATTGTCAAAATGAAAAGATGTGGTTCCAAAAAAACTAGCTTCAGCAGCAACAGAACTTACACCCAGACCAACAACTAGATTACTTATTTTAGCAAGTTTTGCAGGATTAAATTTTTCATTAAATCCTGATCCAAAAAAAATTTTAACTCTGCTACTGTCTATATATTTTTTTAAAATTGGAATTTTTTTTTTTAATTTTTCAAAATTTAGCTTTGATTTAGGTTTTAAAAATAATTCCAAATTTGAATGCTTTTCAAGTAGCCTTAGAAACATTTTTATAATTTTTACTGAAATTGTCTTGCCATAATAAATATCATTATAAAAAACATTATCCATGTAAGAAATTCTAAAATTAAATTTGTTATCTATAAATTCAATTTTTTCTTTTCTAACATTTTCAAAATAGTGATCAGAAGGAAAACCAACTGAATAAATTTTTTTAAATGGAAAATATGAAAAATTATTTTTAATAAAATGTGGAGACCAAGTAAATAATATGTCACAGCATTTTTGATTAATTTTTTTAAATGTCGGGAAATTGCTCCAATGAGATTGAATGAATAATGCATTATTTAATTCCAATCCCTGAGCCTTAACTAATTTATCCTGATCTACATCTAGCATGCTAAAATAAACGCTTATATTCTGCATTTTGTATATTGAGCTGTAATATATTGATTGAACTAAATACAAATATTCATGAAATTTTTTCCACCCACTAAAAGTTCTTGATTTAAAAACATATATAAAGAGAAACGGCAATAAAATTAATATTCTAAAAAAGTCTTTTAAGAAAAATGGCAATGATGCAAAGTATAAATTTTTTAAATCAAATTTTTTTAGATTCTCTAAAGATTTAATGTCCCATTTGACATGACTTATAGCGCAAATATCTTCTTTTTTAATTTTCGAATTTTTTAACCAATAAAGATCAGTTACATTATCTAAATCAATTTCTCTTTGTAATATATCAATACCCAACTTTTTTTGTTTTGAAATTTTTTTACTTTTAATGATACCTTTTATACATCTACTCAGGAATAAATAAATTATTTTAAAAAGAAAAATCTTGAAAGAAAAATATCTGAAATATAAAAAATTAAAATACATTGATTTATGTTTTTTAATTTTTGCATAAAAAAAAATATTATAATAATAAAAAAAGTTTTCACTCAATACATCAAATACAGGAGAAAGTGCATTTTTTTCTATTAAGAATTTAGTGTTATTATTTTTTGAAAATTTTTGTGAATAAACATAAAGTTTCAAGGGAACATAGGCTTGATAAATAAATTTTTCTCTTAAAAATTCTATATATTTGTCATAATTTAAAGAGTTTTTTTTTATAAAATGATTATTATTTAAAAATTTATCTTTAATTATAAATTTATTTGATAAATCTGTTAATAATTGCCATATATGTAAGTGGACATATTTGTTATTAATTTTAATTCTAGACTCTTCAAATTTATTACAATTAACAAACTTTATTTTTTTAAAAAAAAAGTCTACTCCAAGTGTAAAACTATAATCAATATAGTAAATTCTATTTATATTTGAAATTCTGGTTTGAATTAAAATAACAAATAAACTTAAAATATTCACTTGATCTAGATAAATATCTATTTTTTTTTTCATTGTTTAATTCGAATTAATTTTTGAATTATACAATCTATAAATTATTTCATTAGAAAATAAATTTTTTTTAATTTTGTACATGTCCTTAATTTCAGCTACTTTTTTAAATTTATTTTTCTTTAATACCTTTTGGCTTGCAATATTATGGGAATAAATTGAGGCAAAACATGCTCTTAATTTCAAATATTTAAAACATAAATTAGTACATATTTTAATACTCTCTGTTCCAATATTTCTACCTTGATAGTTATTGTCACCAACCATGTATCCAAGGGTACAAAAACCATGAAACCAGTTAATTTCTATTTTAATATTTCCAACATGTATTTTATTACAAAAAATTCCAAACAAAATTGATGAATTACTTAAATTAGATTTTTTAACAAAATCTTTCAAATTTTTTAAATTTAATTTGTTTATTCTTGACTCCAGATATTTATTTATTTTTGGATCATTTAACCAATCTAGATATTTTTTATTGCAATTCTTATTGGAAAGTTTTTTTAAGCTTATGTTTTTTCCATAATGGATCTGATTTTTTATTTTTTTGAAAATTTTAGATTTACTTAACAATTTTAAAATTTAAATTATAGTTTTGTAAAAACGATTTTGCTCTAATTGGATTATTATCACCAAAGTTAAACAAACTTCCACAAGCTAACGCGCTTATATCAGTTTTTTGAAAAGCTTCTTTCATATGGTTAAAATTTCCAGCACCTCCACAAGCTATTATAGGTAAGCTACAATTTTTAGCAACTTGTTTGATTAAATCAATATCATAACCTCTCATCATTCCATCCTGATCTATTGAGTTAATTAAAATTTCTCCAGCTCCGTTCTCTTCACAAAAATTAATATGCTCCTTTAAATTAATATTTTCTTTTTTTGTTCCACAAGCAGAATACAAATCATATTTAGAATTTGATAAATTCTTTTTTGTATCAATTGATACCACTATCGATTGCTTACCAAACAGCGAGCTTGCTTCTTTTATTAATGAATAATTTTTATATACAGATGAATTCACAACAACTTTATCAGCGCCATTCCTAAAGAGACACTTCATATCATCTATTGTTTTTACACCTCCGCCTAATGCAAGTGGCATAAAACATACTTTTGAGACTTCTTCCAAAACTTTCAGTAATGGTTCAATAGTACTATTTTCTCTTTCTATGTTTAAAAAAACAAGTTCATCGGCATCGGCATCACTATAAATTTTTGAGCTTTTAATTGGATTTCCAACATCAATATAATTATCAAAAACTTTGGTTTTAACTAGTCGATTATTAAGCAAAAGTTGAACTGGGATTATTCTTTTCTTTAACATTTTGTATTCCACTCACAAAAATTATTTAATAGTTTTAAACCATACTTTTGACTTTTTTCTGGATGAAATTGAAATCCAATAATATTCTCTTTTGCAACAATCGAATTTAAACTTTCATTATAAATAGTTTTTCCCAAACTATTTTCTTCGTCATTTAAATAAAAAGAATAAGAATGAACAAAATAAAAATCCATCTCATTCTTTATTCCATCAAGCACTGGATGATCTTTTGTAAATTTCACTGAATTCCAACCAATATGAGGTAAAAATTGCTTGTCGTTAATATTAATTTTTTTAACGTTTCCTGGAATAAGATTTAATCCTTCAGTTGGTCCATCTTCATCTCCAAGGGTTGCTAGAAGTTGCATGCCTAAACAAATACCCATTATTGGTTTTTTATTTTTTGCGAATTCAATAATTTTTTTATCACCATTATTCCCCCTTAAACCTTGCATTGCATTAGAGAAGTTTCCTACACCTGGAATAATTGCGTGAGAATACTCATCTGTTAAATTTTCAGCTTTTATAATTTTGTAATTAAAATTAAGAAAATTTAATGAGTTACTGATTGATTTTAAATTTATATAATTATGATCTATTATAGCTATCATTTTTTAAAATTTATCTAAAAAATACTATCAATACTTTAATTAACATAATTTATTTTAAGTAAGGAAATTTTATAATTTTGAGATTTTCTATTTTTCTTTGAGAAAAAGGGAGGTACTTTGAAAGTTGATACATCAATCTATTATATGTTATTAAACCGAGCAAAAATACAGATTTCAAATTTAACAAATTAAATTTTTTTTGTATAATTTCATCTCCGTACCATTTCTCTGGATCATTTAAATCTAAATTAAATGAATTTTTCCAGTTATCATTTGCTAAGTTATAGACATTTTCCTTTTTAAAAAAAACTTTATCCAATTTACGTCTAGTAGCTAAGTTAGATTTTATAGATCTAGTAAACCTCATATGAATGTGTGCTCTTTGATTTTTGTTTCTTCCAATGCATGTTCCTCTATGAATCATAAATGGATTGAAAACAATTAAGTCACCTGGATAAATATCAAGCTTTGTCTCATTACTTAAAATTTTTTTTGTTCCTAAAATTTCTCTAGTTTTAATAAAATTTTCTGAATACTTATGAGAACCAGGGATGATATAAAAACCGCTTTCTTTATAGAATGGTAGTGTTGCTTGTATGTGAATTGGATGCTTTTGGTTTTCTTTTAACATTTCGTCAATATCTTCTGGAATTCCGCTAGCAGTACCATCTCTATGCCAGTTTCCAGAGTGACTTATATTTCTTGTACAATGTAATCTATTTAAAGACAAAAAAACGTTTTTATCTTGCATTAAGTCTTGACTTATTTCTAAAACTTTACTTTCCATAATACTTTTAAAAATATCTTGCTCAAAAATATCTGGATGAAATATATTCTCAATTGCATATATATCGTTAATTGCGATGTCAGAAAATTTTCTATAATGCAAATATTTATATTTTTCACACTTCGACCTCATTCTCTCATAAGCAGCTAAGCATTTTAGGATTGCATTCTCTTCAACAACATTTTTAAAAATTAGGTAACCATTTTCTTGAAATTGACTTATTTGTTTCTGTGAAATCATTATATTTTTTATAACAACAAGGGAATAATAGTCAAATCTTAGATACTTTTTGCTAAATTTAAATCTTCATAAGTGTCAATATCAATAGCTTCTTCAAAATCTATCAAATAATACCCGTAACCAGGTGAGTAAAAAGTTTTGTGCTTTTTTAGAGTTTTTATGTCAGAAATCCATATTGAGCCTGTGGGACAATATAACTTTTCCAGATCTTGAGATCTTGTGAAAATTTTTTTTCTGGATAAAGGTTTTATTTCGTTGCTAGTTATTTTATGAGCCCACCAAGGATTTGCAAACCCATATTCAAAAAATGATATTTGAGATTTTTTTTTTGTTTTAAAAAAATTTTTGATTGAGGAATTTAAAGTTTTTAACTTTCTTACAGGACAATTGGGCATTAATTGAATAACAATGTCAAAATTTGAAAAATGTTTTTCTGTTTGTTTTATTGCAACAAGTGTAGCTTTTTGAACTGAGGATTTATCATCATAAGCACTTTCTCTTAGAAAAGGGGTGTTTATTCCGTATTTTTTACAAACTTTTAGAATTTTTTTTGAGTCAGTGCTTACTATTATCTTATCTATGTATTTACATTTTTTGGCAACTTTAATAGTTTTAGCAATCATTGGTTCACCTTTAAAATGAATAATATTTTTATTTTTAATCCTCTTCGAACCTCCTCTTGCAGGAACTATTGCTAAAATTTTTTTATTTTTAAACATAATATTTGATATTATTATCTAACCAAACTGTTAAGAATTTAAAAATTATCTACCAGGTAGTCCAACCTCCATCAATCACAAGGTTATGACCTGTCGCGCCACTAGATTGATTTGAACTTAGAAACCACAATGGTTCAAAAACTTCATACGGTTTAAGCATTCGTCCAATAGGACACATTTTACTGTACTTTTTTTTAAAATTTTTATTAACACGACCTTCAAAACCACCAAATGATATAGAATTAACTCTTATTTTATAATCAGATAATCTTACAGCTAATTCTTTTGTTAGGTGTATTTCTGCTGCTTTTGATACTCCATAATAAATTGGTGATGATGCGTATTTATCAACATATAAATTTTTATTAGGTGGAACTATGCCATACATAGATGAAATATTTACAATATTCTCTAAGTATTTTTGATTTAAATTTGTTGACAAAAAATATGGAAGATATACTGCAAGAAAAATTTCTTTATCAAAATATTTATAATTTTTAAAATTATTTTTACTTATTTTCAAATTTGAAATATTTCTAGCGTTATTAATGAGAACATTAAATTTCAAATTTTTGTATTTTTTTAGAAAATAATCAATATCTTTCATATTTTCAAACTTTTGTATTAAAGGAATGCAATTCTTTTTTTCATCTTTGTTTAAAGTTTTAAAAAATTCACTGCTCTTCTTTTTTGAAGTTGATGTGAAATAGACAATGCAATTTTTTTTTAAAAAACCTTTAACTATTTCTTTTCCTAAAAGGCCAGTTCCACCAGTTATCAAAATTTTTTTCATGTTTATAATTAATATATTAATTTTTTTTAGCTTAGCTAATTTTTTATTACTTTTTCAATTTTTGATAGTATTTTATCGATATTTTTATCAGTTAAATTTGGTGATAGTGGCAAACTAACAGTTTGATCACCTATTAAAGATGAATTTTTATAATCAGAATTTTTCCAATTGTATTTTTTTTTATAATATGTGTGTGAAGGTATTGATCTGTAATGTACACCAGTTCCTATGTCTTCTTCGTGCAATTTCATCATGAATTCATCTCTTGTGATACCCACCTTTTTTTTATCAATCAAAATTGTATACAAATGTTTTGCATGAACTGTATTTTTTTCAACAATTGATGGGGTTTGAATTTCATAATTTTTAAAAAAATTTTGATATATTTTCCAAATCCTGTCTCGTTTCTTTAAATGTTTTTTTATTTTTTTTAGCTGTTCAAGACCAATCGCAGCTTGAATATCTGTCATATTGTACTTAAAACCTGCATCAATTATATCATAATGCCTATAACCCTTATCGCTAAACCTTTTCCATGCGTCTTTAGACATTCCATGAAGAGCTCTTTGCTTAATTGGGCCTACTTTTTCTTTTTCATTTGAAAGTATCATTCCACCTTCGGCTGTTACTAGATTTTTTGTTACATAAAAGCTAAAACATCCATACATTCCAAAAGTTCCACATTTTTTTTGTCCATATGAACTCTCAATTGAATGTGCGCAATCTTCTATAAGGATTAATTTGTATTTTTTTACTATTTTTAAAATTTTTTTCATATCACAGGGTCTTCCTGCAAAATGAACAATCACTAAAGCTTTAGTTTTTTTTGAGATTTTTTTTTCTATCTCATATGGATCAATATTCATAGTATTCAAATTAACATCAGCTAAAACAGGAACATATCCACTATGAATTATAGAGTTTACAGTAGAACAAAATGTCATTGCTGGGACTATTACTTCATCACCTTTATTTAAGGCTATTGAATTAAGACTTAAATGTAATGCAGCCGTGCAAGATCCAACAGCTACAGCATGCTTTGATTTAGAATACTTTGCAAAATTATTTTCAAACTTTTTAACTAAAGGTCCTGTTCCGATCCAGCCAGATTTCATACATTTAGTTACAGCTCTTATTTCTTCTTTTCCAATTGAGGGAGATCCAAATGTTATATATTTTTTCATTTTATTAAATAACTATATTTTAAATTTTTTTGTATACAAAGTTTCTCTTTTTTCCATATACCATCTAGTTTCATGAATTAATTTAGCATCAATAACATTTTCCTCACATATGTTAATGTTTGATAATGATCTTATTATTTGTTTAACTTTAAAAAAAACATTTTCAGGAACTGGTTCTAAAATTCTTCCTAAGGGAATATGAGCCCAATTAGACTGTTTGTTTGGAAGGAATTTTAGATTATTCATTATGTCAGATCTTATATTTCGTATAAAGCCATCATCAAAACCCTTGGCGATTATACAGCCATCTTCGTGAAGTTGAATTCCTGATATTTTAAAATCAAATGCTTTGTAATGTTTTTTATCAAGAAAATTTGTTATTTCCTCTAGCCAACTATTTTTCCAATTATCCTTTGGCCATTTAAAAACACAATATTCTACTGCTAAATTTTCAGGTTTTACCCAGTAGCAAAGAGTTCTTTGTAATTCTTTCATTATATCATTTTCAATATTTAACAAAGTATCAATTAATACTCTCGAAAATGGAAGGCCTGATACCAAGGTATACACATCTACATCAATGGGTCTAGGTGTTTTATTTTTCAAACTTTCAATAGTAAACAAATCTATGGATTCTTGTATTAAGTTTTGTGAAAGTGAGTTTATATTAAAAACTTTTTTTCCAACAGAATTATAACTATTTTGAAGATCTAGATCTAACGTCATTTAGATTTACAATAATTTTGATTTTTTCAATAAATCTTTTATTTCATTTAAAGATAAAAGTTTTTTATCAGACCTAGATGGTTCATTTATTTTTTTTAGCCCTGTATATTTTTTTTTTATTTTTTTAAAAAAATTAGGGCTATCATCGTTCATTTCGGGAACAACTACAAAATAGGATTTCAATGAAACTGTACGAGATGCTTCGCTGTCTGTAACTAGTTCCTCATAAAATTTTTCTCCAATACTTGGTTTTGTAATTTTAATTTTTGGATTATTATTTTTTGATAGTGCTTTAGCTAAATTTACAATATTAAAACTCTTCATTTTTGGAAAAAAAATTTCACCACCAAGCATCTCGTTAAGAGAAAAAAAACAAAGATCTATAGCTTGTTCAATATTGATAAAATACCTGGTCATTTTATCAGATGTAATTGTTAAAGATTGTTTTTCACTGATTTGTTTTTTAAATACCTTAATTACAGAGCCATTTGAGTCTAAAACATTGCCAAATCTCACTGAGGCAAATCTAGTTAATTTTCTACCAGTATAATTATTTGCAGCTATGATTAATTTTTCTCCCATTAATTTTGTTGTACCCATCACGCTAGATGGATTTACCGCTTTATCGCTACTGGTAAATAAAACTTTTTGTACATTATTTTTAAGAGCAGCATCAATTATATTTTGAACACCAACAATATTTGTTAAAACCGATTCAAAAGAATTATATTCTGAAATTTCTACATGTTTTAATGCTGCACAATGAAACACATAATCTACTTTATTCATTGCTTTTGACAATCTTTCAATACTTCTTATACTTCCTAAAAAAATTTTTATATTACGTTTGTGTTTTACTTTGTATTTTTTTTGAAGAGCGAATAATCCGTTCTCAGATATATCGAAGGCGCATACGGTTGCGCCAAGATTTAATAATTTTTTTGTTATTTCGGAGCCTATAGTGCCACATGCTCCTGTTACTAAAATCCTTTTTTTTTTAAAATTCATCTGTTTATAAATTAGTAAAAATAGTTTTTTTTTAAAATTTGGCCTTTCGGTATATTAACTCGTGATTTTTTTCCAATTATTCTTTTAATCAAATTTGCTCCTAAAGCTCCTTTTAAGAAAGGTCTTAAGGGAATTATATGTTCTTTTTTTATTTTTTGATTTTTTATTATATTTTTTTTTGCAAAGAGTGATCTTCTTTGTACGATTATGGTATCTTTTTCGTTTTTTTCAACTCTTTTAATACCATCTCCTAACATTAATTCTAAATCTCTTACTTTTTTTACAAGCGTTTTGAACGATTTTACATCAGTTGAAAATGAATGATCTGGACCTATATGCTTTGTTGAGTCAGTAAAGTGTCTCTCAATAACTCTCGCACCTAAAGATACAGCAGCTAAAACTGCATCATCATTTTGAGAATGATCGCTTAATCCAGTAATTATATTTGGAAAGATAGATTGAAAAGTATTAATTGTTGAAAGATTAAAATATTTTAAGTTTTTTTGTGAGTTAGTATAGTTTGTATTACACTGCATAAGAACTAAATTTTTGTTTATTTTTGAGATAGTCATAACTGCCTCAATCACCTCATTCATATTTGAAGCACCGGTTGCTAGTAGGACGGGTTTTTTTTTCCTTGCAATATGTTTTAATTCTTCTAACCAAGTGATGTCCCCAGAACCAATTTTAAATGCAGGTAAATACTTCGATACGTAGTCAGCTAATTCTATACTATAAGGACTTGTCATAAATAATATTTTTGCTTTTTTGCATGTCTGATACAATTCTGCAGTCCATTCTGGATTTAATGAGGCTTTTTTATAAGTATCATATACTGAACCTTTCCAATCTTTTTGGTGAGTAGAATTTATTTTAAGTTTTTTAAACCCTATATCACTTACTAAGCTGTCAGCCGAGTAGTGTTGAAATTTTGCAACATCTGCACCAGATTCTTTAGCAGCATAAATTAGGTCTTTAGCTTTATTTAAATTTCCATCAAAATTTGATCCAATTTCTGCAATAAATAAAGTGGGTCTATTAATGCCTATTTGTTTTTTACCTATTTTGATTAATTTATTAAAATTCATAATATTCGCAATATTGGTATATCAATTTTATTACAAATTCTATTTTAAAATAAGTTTTTTGCATTTTAAAATGTTACCAGGTAATAAAGACTTTTTAAAACTAAACAAGTATTTTAAAAGTGATTTGATGAAACATAATAAAAAAATTAGTGAAAATTTTATTATAAATAAATATTATAATTTAGCAAAAGACCAATTAAGTAAGATAAATAGAAGTATTACTGGAAAAGGAACTTTAAAACTTTTAAAAATAATAAAAAAAGATTTTAAAGAATTAAAAATTTATAAAATTAGATCTGGGACAAAGGTTTTTGACTGGAAAGTTCCTCCTGAATGGAACGTTATAGAGGCTTATGTAATAGACAAATACAACAATAAGATAATAGATTTTAAAAAAAATAACCTGCATTTAATAGGTTATTCGGTGCCAATAAATAAAAATATCTCCAAAAAAAAATTGATTTCTCATCTTTATAGTCTTCCTAATCAACCGAATGCAATTCCTTATCTAACTTCTTATTATCAAAAAAATTGGGGATTTTGTATTACTGAAAATCAGAAAAATAAAATTAAAAAAAAATATAATTCTAATGATATTTTTAAAATAGTGATAAATTCATCTTTAAATAGTAACGGTCATCTAAATTATGGTGAGCTTGTTTTGAATGGAAAATCAAGACAAGAAATATTAATTTCAACTTACATTTGCCATCCATCAATGGCTAATGATGAATTATCAGGAACAATTATAGCGATGTGTCTCATTAAATACTTCAAAAAATTAAAAGATCTGGATAAAACAATAAGATTTATTTTTGTACCAGAAACTATAGGATCAATTACTTATCTAAGCAAAAATCTAAATAAATTAAAAAAAAACTTAATTGCAGGATATAACTTAACTTGTATAGGTGATGAAAAAAATCACTCATGTCTATTATCCAAATACGAAAATACTCAAGCTGATTTTTCACTAATAGATGCATATAAAAAATTAAAAATTAAATATAAAAAGTTTAGTTTTTTAAAGAGAGGCTCCGATGAAAGACAGTACAATTCTCCTGGCATTGATTTGCCCATAGCATCTATATTTAGATCAAAGTATGGAGAGTATCCTGAGTATCATACTTCATTAGACAATTTCGAATTAGTCACAAAGAAAGGTTTAAAGGGTGGTTACAAAGTTGCAAAAACCGCAATAAACATTGTTTTAAAAAAAATAATTCCAATTAATTTGATAAAGTGTGAACCTCAAATGGGTAAAAGAGGATTATACCCAATGGTTTCAAAAAAGAATAATAAATTAAAAACTATAACGAGACACTATATGAATTTTTTACAATTTGCTGATGGTAAAAATGATATAAAAAAAATATCAAAGTGTATTAATTTAAATGTAAATTCAACTCTTAAAATTTACGATATTTTGAAAAAACATAAAATTGTATTATAGTTAATTTTTTGTATTTAATTTTGTCCAAATATAGGGTCTTTTTGAAATCAACTCTGAAGTTATTTTAAAAAATTCTTTTGAAGAAAAAAATGTTAATTTTCCGCTTTTTAAATTAATCTGATTTACTTTAGAATATTTTTTAAAATTATTAAAAATTTTTATATTTTTATCTCTTGGTGTTTTTCTGTTTTTAAGGACAAAATGAAAGTAATTTTTAGATATGATTTTATTTTTTATTTTAATCTTTTGTTTAAATATTTTCGTCATACGATAAGGAACGCCACAAACTAATTCTATATAATGTATAAGAGAAATAGACAATCTTGGGTTAATACCTATTGATAAAAAATAAGCATTTTTTTCCACTAAACGATGAAATACAGAATCAAAACCAAACGCATGCTGAGGCACATTTTGAGTGATGTAGTCTGCAAGTTTACCAATTGCAGATACAGACCACAAAGGATGAATAGATCTTTTAGAATTTTTTTTTTTTCTTACGTACTCTGAAAACGCACCCATTTGAAAACTTTCAGTTTTTTCTGCATCAAAGATTTTTTTTGAGCCACACAGATTTAGAGTAGCTGTTGGAACCACAATAGTTCCTTTTTTACCAATTATACTTTGAATTGCATCAAAATGCATACCGAGAAATTCGTCCTTACTAATTTTTAGATTACTAAAAATTTTTCCAAAATCTGACGAGATATATAAAAGTTGTGACTTCTTAACACCTAATTTTTTATATTTTAATATTAAACTTTCAATTTTAGAATTTTTTTTCATTTTTTTATAAAAAGAAGTGATCCAATTTTTTTATCATTTGAAAATATCTCAAAATTGTAAATTAAATTAGATAGTTTATTTATTTTAAGAATTAATGATTTTCTTAAATTAAATTTTCTAGAATTTAGTAGATTTAATGATATTTTTCCAAAATACCACTTAGATGATAATTCCGGTGAAATATTTTTTAAATATTTCATAACACTAGCAGAAACTAACTCAATAAAATTGAAATTTTTAATTTCAGGCACTATTATTTTATTTCTATAGATTTTAACTTTATTTTGTATTTTGTGTTCTTCATAAATTTTTATATTAATTATTTTTTTCTGTGAGCAAATTATAAAGCCATATTGCAAAATATTATTGATCTTATACTCAAAATAACAACTACATTTTTTTTTTAGCTTACTCGAAAATTTATTTTGTACTAAAATTTTTGGAATATTATAAATTGGATCTTT
>MDTG01178679.1_pt1 | contig 16204 bp, 8 predicted proteins | sample 811421 | NCBI WGS metagenome assembly MDTG01 (sample SAMN05326645, study PRJNA326480) | marine metagenome | isolation source: seawater | place: Pacific Ocean: South East | collected 2011 | reverse complement strand
TTTGCCCCGAAAGGCTCCCCCGAGGATATCTTGCGCGTCTCTCGACAAACGTCTTTCGAAGGTCTCAAAGCGGCCAGACGCGTCGCGCTGGAGGAGAAGACGCACGCGCCGGAAATAATCGACAAAGCGTTCGAGGATATCGTCGATAATTCCGTTCGTTTTTTCAAGACGAAAGCGGAGGAAAACGAAACCGATGCGGCCGCGCAATTCGCTTTAGGGAACGTGTATCAAACTTTAGAGATGCCAGAGAAAGCCATCGAACAGTACGAGAAGACGTTAAAATGTTCGAACAAAACACATCTCGACGCGTCGAATAACATAGCGATGATACTACAAGAAAAAGGGGATATAGATAAGGCGGAGGCGTATTATTTGAACGCGTTGACGCACCATCCGGAAAGCGTGGACGTCATGTTCAACTGGGCGTCGCTGAAAGTGCAGTGTCGACAAGACCTGGACGGGGCGAGAATTTTGATTAATAGGATAGTGACTATAGAACCGAAATTGAAGAAACATCCGCTGGTGAAGGAATTAGCCGGGGAAGAAATCGACGATGAACCAGACGAACCGTTTGTGCCGCCGATTTAGTAGTAGTTAATTTAATTTAATGTGGACGTTGTAATGTTGAAGTACCGGTAGTCTAGTAAATTGTGCGCGTACTTTTGATATACGTATTTTGAAAGTCGTTAAATATTGTTATTAAAAGCGCTGGAATGATTGTTCACTATAGTACGCGTGTGGGTTTTAAAGTGCGACGTGTCATTTTGTCGCATAAGAAGACGACGCTTTCACGTCTCCTTTTTGAAGTAGTTCGTCTCCTCCATTGGCCGTCCCGGCGTTATTTGCTGGGACGTATGGTGGCGTTTCCCACCGGATTAGAGCCCAGTTTATATCGCCATAGAAATCGTGACGCTTGATGGTTTCCCCACCACCGAACGTTCCCAGTCGTTTCGCCGGGTCTCTCACAAGTAATTTCGTCACGATGTCTTTCAAGTTTTGTGAAACTTCAGGGCACTCCGAAAACGCGAGTTGTTTGTGCATGATATTTTCAAACGTTTGTTCGCGTCTGTTTGCTTTGAATGGCGTCGTACCGTAGACTAACTCGTAGATGAAAATTCCAAGTTCCCACCAATCGACCGGCGCGGAATGGCCGGAGCCAGAGAGAACCTCCGGACTCAAATACTCCTCGGTGCCGACGAAGGAGTTCGTAAACGCAAACGGTTCCGCAATCAAGACTGGATTTTGCGTCCCTGATGTAAACTTTGGTGGTTTCGATACAGAAGAGGACTTCTTGTTGATTTTCGTTATTCCTTTAGCAGTAGCAGATGATGATGATAATGATGATGCCAAAGGCTTCGTCGACTCGATATCACCACCACTACTTTTACTGCTACTCTGTTTTTTCTTCTCGGCGACAAGCGCTTGATTAATTGGCTTCCATATCGGTGTTTCATCCTTCATGACCATGTGCGGTCGACTCGACGCCACGAAAGACAAGTCAAAATCGGTAATGACACAATGCCCGTTTTTTCGTAACAAAACATTTTCTGGTTTTAAATCGCGATAGACAAAGCCTAATAAGTGCAAATATTGCAACGCGAGCAAAACTTCCGCGCTGTAAAATTTGGCGTGTTTCTCCGACAAACGTCTCCCAGGTTGCGATTGAACGTATTCATACAATTCGCCACCTTCACAATAATCCATTAAAAAGTACACGTGCGTTTCCGAATGAAAAGCAGTGAACATGGTTGCCAAGTATGGATGGTCGCACATTCGTAAAATTGTCGATTCCGTCCGTAAACGGTGCAACTTATTCCTTTCAATCATCTCTTGTTTCGTTAATACCTTCATGGCAAACTTGAGCGGTTTCTCTTCGCCGTCGCCGTCGTCGTCCTTTAGTTTGTTTGCATTGGTTTCTTTTGTTTTGCTATTAGTTTCTTGTTTAGTATTGTTTCGCTTTTTGAGCGTGACGAGATGGACCGATCCGACGTCGCCTTGACCGACTCGTTGCACCGGCTTAAAATCCGCCAATGTGATTCGTCTTGCTGTTGTCGATGCTTCTGGTGCCGCCTCTTTCGCTTTCACTTTCCCATTCGATGCCGCCGAATTTACAACGTCGATCAACGCTTTCCACTCCCTTTCGCATTCGCCCATTCGATGCGGCTTCGGACCGTTCAAATCGCCGAGCAAACCTTCCCACGGTAACTTATCCGCGGCGTCGTGAGACGTTGCCGTGGCAATATTCGAGGCGGCTATCTTCGAATACTCCTTTTGCTCTCTCTCCGCAGCTTCGCTTTTATCGAAAGATGCCACGGTCCTTTCCATCCCATCGTCGTCGTACACGGTAACGTCAACTTGAACCCCGGCGAAGAATCTCACTTTGCCTTCGTCGTCTCTCACCGGCGCTAACGTAAACATGTTCCAAAACGGACGTCCATTCTTCGTGTAATTTAATAGTCTGACTGTCACTTCGCTCCCGGCATCAATCGCATCTCGTATGGCTTTCACGCTGTTCTGATCTGTATCTTTCCCTTGTAAAAAACGGCAGTTTCGTCCCAAAATTTCCTCCCGGGTGTATCCCGTAAACGATAAGAAACCATCCGAGGCGAACACGATGGGGTGGTCCGGCAAACTCGGATCGGTAATAACGAACGATTCTTGAATCCGCTCTAACGTGGATGCCATATCCATCCCGCTGCGATGTATGTTGGTTAAATCGTGTGGATCGTTCTCCAATGTCTTTGAACTCATCAACCCGGTGGCGCTCAACACCGCTTCTTCCACCTCAGTAAACGCGCCCAGGTTCTGCGCAGCTAATCGCGCATCGTATCTCACCAGTAGAGGAAACCCATCGCTATCTTTCAAGACCGACGGCGCCACGTTCCCTTCCGTTTTATCGGTCACGTCCACTTGTACCCCGATATACTTCACCACCGTTCCGTCCGCCAACTTCACCGGTGCGATTGTCAGATAGTTCCAAAACGGCGTCCCGTCTTTGCGATAGTTCAACAATCTCACCGAAACTCTTTCCCCAGCTTTTACCCCGTCTCTTAATTTTTTCACGCTTTCTGGATCCGTATCTTTCCCTTGTAAAAATCTACAGTTGTGATGGATAATTTCCTCCGATGGATACCCGGTCATCTCCAAGAACGAGTCCGACGCGTAGACTATGGGACAGTCCGGTGCTGTCGCATCGCAGACGGTAAAAGTATGTCTCAACGTCGCCAACGCTCGCGCGACGTTCTCTTTCACGTGAATAGACGCCACGCCTCCCGCGCTGACCGAACCGTCTTTGGTCTTCTGTCCCGGGACTTTATACATCTCTTCTTTCGACGTTCGCGGTCGTTCTGGTGGCACTATCTTCTCCAATGGTTCGTTAAGGTGCGATTTAACGTCCTCGAAATGGGCCGGATTCGACTCCGCCCTCGTCGGCGTTGTTGGCGCCATGAGGATTTGTTCTTCCTTTTATATCAACTCGCTCGCTCGTTCGTCGGGGTTCGCCGTTGTCGTCGTTGGTTTATATATCTTCCTTTTGTTGTAACGCGCGCATCTCTCTCTCTTTCTCTCTCTCTTTCTCTCTCGTGTGTGTACGGAAAAAAGGATAATAAGACACACGCGACGGCGATGGTGTTTGGGCGCTTCTTTTTTTTCTTCTTCTTCTTTTCAATCGCAGTCGTCGTTTCGGCGCGAAACCCTCTCAGCGGTCTTTTTTTCTTCTTTTTCTACTTCTTCTTCTTCTTCAGCCGTTTACGTCGTCGGTATTATTATTGGTGGTGGTGGTGGTGGTGCGCGCGTGAATTGAATAATGAATTTAGGAGAGGGTTATCGAAAAAGTTGGTTGGGGGTCGACACACACACACACACAAAAACGTCGAATTTTTGGTCGAAGACTTTTTTTTTTTTGGATTTGGATTTTTTCAAAAGGTCGGTGGTCGGTGGTCGGTGGTGGTCACTAATCTCCCTTCAAAAGCAGCACAAAACTCTCTTTTTTTGTCGTACTTTTTGGTACGAAAAAGTACATAATGATAAAAACGAAGACAGTTAATAATGTTGTGGGAGTATTTTAAACAAATTATCCTCCTTACATAATTTTGCATCTGTGATATACGCGCGTTGTTGCTTTTGAGGAGTCTCGAAGAACGAACGAAAGAAAGAAAGAAAGAGGGATGACGACCACGCTGACGAAGAGAACTTTAGCCGCTCGCTTGGCGCGATTGGAAAAGAAGCTGAACATTTACGACGACCAAAACGACGACGAGGAGGAAGAATGTGTTGTGGAAGAAAAAGAAGAAGAGAAAAGTTCGGGGGGAAAAGGAAGAGAAGAAGAGAAGAGACGCGGGCTTCTCGACGTGTTGGAGTCGCACGTGTCGGGATTTTCTGCGGACGGGTTAGAATACGTCTGGTTTGATACCAGCATGCCGAAATGGGCGCGCGTGATTGTCGGTACGACCTTCCTCACGGGCTTCGGGCTCATGTTCTGGTTGATTTCGCAAACGGTCTCGGACTATCAATCGCACCCGTTCGCGACGAGTCTGATGTATGAAGAGAGAGCGAACGCGAGATGGCCGGCGATTATATTTTGTCCGAAACATCCAGAATTAAGTATGGGGAAGATGGATAAGATCGAAGAAGATGGTTTAGATCCGTATTCGAAGAAAGCGAACGAGACATTCATGAAGTCGATGGTGAGAAAGTGCGATTTCTTCGGTGTGAAGTGCGACGGTTCAGGAGAGGAAAACATTACACAGTATTGGGCGGTGAAAGATTTGGGTGAGAGATACGGCATTTGTTTAGAGTTCAATCACTTGGATAAAGTGAACAAAGTGTATTGCCCGGAAGATGAGAACGGGGAAACGCATCCGACCGAATGTATGTTTGGTTTATACGGAAACGCATACGGATTGAACGTCTTTTTGGATCCACTTTTAGAGTACAACTCGGAGGATCCAGATGATCCGTATACTAATGCGACGTCATTGTACGACGTGGAGCATTTCGATAAGAGGTATAACGGCATGTACGTCGAGATTCACGGGACCACACACGAGGCGGTGCCTGCGTTTAATTCCATCTCGGGCGCGGTTGGTCAAGCTACGTTCATATCGATGAGTGAACGAGAAACGAGGCGTCTCGGGAAGCCGTATCACGAGAAAGAGTGCATAAAAGATCCATTGTATTCTAGGAGCACTTGCATCTCCAATTGTCAAGAAGACATTCACGATAAGTGTCAGTATAATACGAGCATATCGCTCTATGATAATCTGCACGGCAACACTTCGAAATATCACACGTGTTACAACGAGGAGATGACATCTGAGATATGCCAATGCGACGAGCCGTGTTTATCGGACGATTTTATACCAATCGTCTCGACAACGGACGTGTATAACGCGTCGACAATTGAAGGTTTGAAACCGTCTACCGATTTGAACGATTACGCGAACTTTCACGTGTATTACAACACAATCAATTTGGAAATTATCGAAGAGGTTCCAGTTTATAATTTTTACGTCTTCATCGGAGTAATATTTGGACACATCGGTTTCTTCACCGGCTTCAACTTGATCACAATCGTGCAAATCGGAGTGATGTTTTTGCACCTCTTTAAAAGGCTCGTCGGAATGAAATTTTAATCAGAAGAATGCACGTATTATGTAAAATGGTGGTGGCAGATGATGCCATCCACCTTTTTTATCTTTTCTTAAATTACATGTAACTACTTTTTCCCTTTTTCCTCAAAAATGTGTGTCACTCGCGAGGAGGAGGTGATGGTGGTACCGTCGTGGGGAAGATGACCATCCCCACTCCACCCGACCTTGACGACGACGACGACGACGACGACTTTGAGGACGACTTTGACGACGGTCCGTCTTTTCTCACGTCGTCGTCGTCGTCCTCCAACATCAACACCGACACCTTCGAGTTCCTGTTAAATTCCATTCGATGTGGGAAAAGCTTGGAAACGGTCGCGCGTTCGTGCGTACCGCGCGTCGCGTTTTCTTCTGCTTTGTCTTCCTCCTCCTCTCATACTTCTTCTCGAGAAAGGAACGGGGTGACTTTATTACACGCCGCGTGTTCTCGCGGAGATGCACGCGTGGTGCAGTTTATACTCGACGAGGCGAGAAAATTTTTCGCAGGACAGAAGAACAAAAATACGAAGAAGACGAAGACGAAGAAGAAGAAACCGACGATGAATTTGGAAGAGTATTTAATGCTGCGAGACTTCGAGTCGGGTCACTCGGCGATGCATAGATGTTTGTTTCACGGACCAAATTTAACGTGCGCCCGAGTGTTATTGCGATTTGCGACAGAGCATTGCTCGACGAGGAGTGTGAATCTGATGTACCAACCGAGATGTTTTAGTGGGCATACCCCAATCGAAAGCTTATCTGTGATGACATCAGCAACGACGGAAGAAGAAGTAGAAAAAGAAAAAGGAAGAAGAAAAAGACGTATACGGCGAAGATCGGATGTCTTTGCTTGGGGTTCGGGCGTGAATTATACGTTAGGTACCGGGAACCATAAACTAAACACGAACGGCGGCGACAAATGCAAACGAATAGAGTATTTTGCGAAGCGGCACTTGAACGTGACTTCGTTGAGTTGTTCGCGATTTCGTTCGTTTGCTACGACGAAAGACGGAGAGGTGTATTCATGGGGATTAACAGATTGGAATAGTTATAGCAAGAACAACGAAGATGCAGAAAACAACGCATCCCCCTCGCTGAAGCGCGAAGCCGATATGTTTCCCACGCGCATCGAGACGTTTATCGGTGGCGCTTCCAAGAAACCAAAGATTGTTAAAGTTGCGTGTTCAGAAAATTTCGCGTTGCTCATGGATGACTCGGGAGGTTTGTTCATCATGGGAAAAACGCTCGGACTGTTTTCGTCATCGTTACCATCATCGTCAGATGCTTGCGGTACCAACGATTTTAGTACTAGTAATAGCAACAAGAACGAAGAGGATAACAACCACATACAAATATTTCCAAGACGCGTTTTCGGAGACGATAAGCGAGATCCAATCTCTCGAGAGACGTTTAAAGAGCAGCGAATAATAGATGCGAGTTGTGGAAATGCGCACGCCGTCGTAATAGACTCCAATGGTCGATGTTGGAGTTTTGGCATAAATTCGACTGGTCAACTCGGGTTTCAAATCGATGCGAGTCCGCGCGTGAAATTTCCAAGAGTTATAGCCGGTATTGAAGGTGAGTGTTTGAGCGTTTCTTGTTCTGATGAAACGACGCTTGTGCTCGTGCGGAAGAAGAACAACACGAAAGCCATCGTTCGGTTCAGTTCTGGAGATTGTAAGCCGAAACAAATCAGATTTTCTTCTCGCAGTGCCCCCGTGAGCATGTCGTGCGGTAATTCTATTTCGGCGTTTGTGTGTGAAACTGGGGATTTGTATCGATTTCATTCAACAAAATGCGACGATAGTGAAGCCCACAAGGTGGACGAGTTTAATTCTGTACCATTCGTATCGTGTACGATGACAAATTCGAGAGGTTTTGTTCTCGCTAGAAATGGCGACTGTTATGAGTTTGAAGTAAACGAGCGATCTGGGAAATGCTCAGACTTAAAACGTGTTTTGGGTGTTAAACGAGCGACCTCCATCTCTGCGAGCGATAAGCACGCTTTGAGCATATCGAATTGGACGGAACCTGAATTGATCCCAGACAAGGCACGAGAAGAAGAGAGTTTACAACACATTGCCTGTAGAGTTGTTTGTGAAAACGTATTGGATTTAAGTAATTGCTTGGAATGCCTTAAAAATCTTCCAAATTTAGATTTCGAAAGTGGAGAACTACTGAGAGATTACGCGTATGAATTTGCGGCTTTGAATTTAGATGCACTTATTGAGGTATACGACATGCTGAGTTCGAGTCACGATGACGAATATATAGATGAATTTGTTTTAAGTGGGATTCGCGAACGATATATCGGAGGTGTAGAATTGACTTTGGGACTTGGCTGGGATATGGAAAAGACGTACGCGCTCGTCGTCGCTGATGAAGAGAAAAACAAAAAGAAGAAAAGAGAGGAAATTATGAGGGAGAGAACGAATCAAGTTCCGGTACGACCACCGTCAACAAAAAGAATGGCCTTGTCAGAAACATTAGGACCATCTTCTTCACCACCAACATCAATTTCGCCATCACAAAAACAACGAACATCGTTACCGCCGTCCTCCTCAAAACCAATTAAAATATCTCTCACGTCCACAACGAAATATACCCAAAAGCAGCTCCAACGAAACTCAATGCGAATGACGACGCCGAAAAGCGTTGATTACAAACTCTTAAGCGAAAGACAAAAATCAGGAGATGTATTGAAAGCATTTAAGCCGATAATATTTAGGCAGCAGTGCGAGGAAAGTGACGAGGATGGGAATGAAACGTACGACAAGGACCTCGAAACGGAAGCACAGTTGAAACAGAAGTTAAAATGGAAGGCAGATGGAAGAAGCGAGGAAAAGCAAGAAACGTCTATATCGCGCGGTTTCACTGCTATAAGTTTGAAAGAGATTCAAGAGTCGCAAAGTAGAAATCCTTTACCATCGTTTAGATCTATGGTTGGTTCGCAAACGAAAAAAGAATTTTCGATGGAAATGTTCGAGACGCGCGATGTGACGAACAAGTACAGGGAGAATTTGACGAGTTCATCTGCTACAAGCGTGAAAGTGTCGCTTTCGGCTTTGGCCAGACGAACACAATCGAAGAAGCAAATCATTGATGCTTCCCCGGCGCCGTGGCTAGGTTCGAGCACCTCGTTCGACAAGAATAAAGGAGGCTCGCCATCTTCTCAACAAAGTCGTCTTCGCGACTTGATGAGTCAAGAGGAGAAGAAACAGAAAGAGCGCGAAGCTTCGATTCCTATATATGGATTCTCGCCGAACGCGTTTTCTCCAACTTCATCTGGAAGTTGGTTCCCTTCAAACGATGACACACAAGGAAAGACACTCACTTTACGTGAAATTCAAGCGCTGGAGGAGAAGGAGAAAGAAGAGCGCGAACTCGTCGCCATGGTCGCCGAGTTTGAAAAAGCCGAGAAGGATAGGAACTTTACTCGCCACAAGAGCGGTGGTAGAACGAAGCAGAAAAAAGCAAAGAAGAAGAACCCCATTGTCGCGAATGAGTTACACGGTCAAGCGCAATCGACTCGAACGAAGAGTGATGCTGATGATGGTAAGAAGAAGAAGAAGAAGAAGAAGAAGAAGAAAGGAATAGCACTAGAGAAAAATAGTATGTAGTAGTAGTAGTAGTAGTATTTCCATTCTCTTCCCAAAAGCGCCAAGAAGTCCCACAAATAAATTTTTTTTCACTAACTAAACCCTAACAGCTGATATGTCTTTGTTGTTTTGGATAATGGCGGCTTTCACCTCACAAAAACGTCCTCGCGCAGAACACGCAGAACACGCGCGCACTCCTACACTTCGAGCGGTATACGATAAATGTCTTTCTCCACGCATTCCTTAAAGTCCGCTTTACTCGTCTCTTCGTCGGGAGTGTCCTTGTCTTCTCGTTCTAAAAACAACAAAATCGTCGTCGCAAAGAAAAGCGCGTCGACGGTATCATCAAAGACTGCTGCTACTACCTCTGCGGTGTATAGAACAACTACGAATAATAGTATAAGGAACAGCGCCTCGAAAAAGTTTGTTCCGATGGCTGGAAATAAAGTTGGTCCGTCTGGCGAGGTTAAAAAAGTCGTCCTCGCGTACTCCGGTGGGTTAGACACCTCCATCATTCTCAAGTGGTTGCAAGATACGTACGGATGCGAGGTCGTGACGTTCACCGCGGATTTAGGCCAAGGCGAAGAACTTGGGCCGGCAAGAGTGAAAGCTTTGAAAATGGGTGTAAAGGAAGAGAACGTGTTCATCGTAGACGTTCGCGAAGAGTTCGTGAGAGAGTACGTCTTCCCAATGTTTCGCGCAAACGCTATTTACGAAGGGACGTACTTGTTGGGCACGTCCATCGCGAGACCGTTGATTTCAAAGAAACAAATTGAGATTGCGAACCAAGTCGGCGCGGATGCCGTGTGCCACGGAGCTACGGGGAAAGGGAACGACCAGGTTAGGTTCGAAATCGGTTATTACGCGCTGAAACCGGACGTGAAAGTGATAGCTCCATGGAGAGAGTGGGATTTAGATTCCAGAACAAAATTATTGGCGTACGCGGACAAAAACGGGATCCCGGTGGCCGCATCGAAGAGACAAGAACAACCGTATTCGACCGATGCTAATTTATTGCATATTTCATATGAAGGGAATGCGTTGGAGGATCCATGGGTGGAGTATTTGGAAGATATGTTTACGAGATCGGTGAGCCCCGAAAATGCCCCGAACGAACCGACGTACATCGAGTTGGAGTTTGAGAAAGGGGACCCAGTGGCTTTGGATGGGGAGAGGTTATCGCCGGCGGAAATGTTGACGGCGTTGAATAAACTCGGAGGAGATAACGGTATCGGCAGATTAGACATCGTCGAGAGCAGATACGTTGGAATGAAATCGAGAGGGGTGTATGAAACGCCCGGTGGAACTGTTTTGTTAGCGATGAGAAGAGATTTGGAATCGATTTGCTTGGACAGAGGGGAGATGCATTACAAGGATGAGATTATGCCGAAATACGCAGAGTTGATTTATAACGGGATGTGGTTCTCGCCGGAAAGAGAAATGATGCAAAAAAGCATCGATGAAGCCGCACAACACGTCAACGGTACGGTCAGAGCAAAGCTGTATAAAGGCAACGTCATTTGCGTTGGACGAAAATCGCCCAACTCGTTGTACGACGTCAACTTATCCACGTTCGAAGAGGATGGAGGTGCGTACGACCAAACAGATGCTGCCGGTTTTATCAAGTTGAACGCGTTGCGATTGAGAACGTTGAAGAGAAGACGGACGGATGCCAGCAAGTAAGAGAGGCGCTTTGATTTTGAAAATATGACTGCTTATTCATACCTCAAACGACATACATCTGTGGAAGTGTTTTCACGCGGCTCGTTTATATACTCGTGGTACACGTCGCGCTTTCCTTTTCTGTCACTTCATTCGTTTTTGTGTCTTGTCTGCTTCAGTTCTTCTTCTTCCTCTTCCAAAACTGAAGAGAAAAAGCGTCGTCTTTTTATCCATTTAAAGCGATTTTTGGAAAAGAAGAAAACTGAAATTGGGAGCTCTCTTTTCTCACTTTTTCTTCTCTCACTTTCCCGGACACACACTTCATATCATACGAAAAAGAAGAGAAGGAGACTTTGGGCGATGAAGACGGTGATGACGTCTGTGTCATCGTCGTCGTCTATTTTTGTGTCGTCTTTTCGCAGAGAGAATGGACGACGACTAAAAGGGAGAACGACCGCGAAGAATTTTGTGTCCTACGGGTTTTTCTCTAAGCCAATTCATTACGAAAAGAGAGGAAGAGGAAGAGGAAGCGTCGTCGCGTGCGCGTCGAAAATCGTCGTCGTTGTTGGAGACCAGGAAGAAAGGAAATACGAGGTCACGGAAAAAGTGAACGTTGGCTCGCATGGAAACGTACAAATCGACGTGCGAAATGGGCGGTTGCATGCGCAAGCGCTGGATAAAACAGCCACGCTGAAAGTGAACGGAAACGTGTGTTTTCCAGGAGTGGCTTACGTTATCAAACCAGAAGGCGCGAGATGCGAGATTGGAATGCAAGGCGAAAATGAAGTGGTACTCGTCGACGTGTCGTTAGAAAACCCGAATACTACCGCGGGGGCGAGCGCGGACGCTATGTCAGAAATGTTAGCGAAAAGTTTCGAGATGACGGCGAGTAAAGAAGTACAAAACGCGTTGAAAGTGGAGAAAGTCGTCGCGGCGAGAAAGTTAGCCATTCACACAAAAGATATGGATTTACCGCCTTCATCGTCGTCGTCATAATCCGAGGATATGCGCGGCTTTTTGTCCAAATTCGGACACGTACGCATATAACAATAAAATAGATTTTAACAAGATAGATGTATGTAGTAATAGTAGCATATAGCAATATTATTTAATGAAGCTTATGATTATATTCCTTTCGTTTACAATTCTGCTTTCTTTTTACCGGCCCGTCTCCTGATGCTATTGTGATGATGGTGTGATGTAGTGGCTGAAGTACGAGTAGTCGCATATATTTGCGGCGATGGTGAGAATGAAATGAAATGAAATAAATTTACGACCATTGCGATCTTCCCGCCTTCTTAGCTTCTTCTCTTTGCTTTTTCGCAATTTCTCTCGCCTGCGCGGTTGTCATTCTCTTTGTCGTTCTCTTTTGCGGCATTTTCACACCGTTCTCTCTTTGAAACGCCAACACTTTGTTCATGAGCGCCATGCGGTCAGAACCGGTGTACCGGTCGACTTCCTTGCCGTCCGCAAAAAAGACAAAAGATGGGACATCCGTCACCTTCAAAGTCTTGGCCAACGTCTTGGACTCTTTGTTCTTGTCTGCGACCAGTCTCGCCCATCTCGTCGCACCCGCGGTGTTTCTGGAAAGAGAAACAACAGCCGGGAAGATCTTCAAGCACCCGCTCGGCGGATCGTTCTCGACAGAAACGTCGACAATCGCGAGTTGCTTGGAGCATTCGATGTCAACCGGAGCGATGAAACCTGGAACTTCTTGAGGTGGCATGCACAATTCCAAGAACTCCTTCAAGTCTGCTTCGGTTTCGATGTCGGTCAAAAAGTCTTGAACTTTCAAACCGCCGGCGCCTTCGTCGCCGTAGTACAAGACACCTTCGGCGATGGATTCGTGAGACCCGGCGCCGAAACCTGCGTGTTGCCACAGCAAGTCACCGTGCTTGTAATATTGAAATGTCGGGAAGTCTTTGACGCCGAGTTTGTCGGCCAACTCCTTCGCTCCATTGGAGGACAAGACGTCGCATTCCAAGAACGTCACGTCTGGGCACTCTCTCGCGATTCTCGCCATGGAGGACGTGATTTGTCGGCATTCTTTCGCTTGAGCATCCGAAAAGCCTTCGCAGGCTTCCTCGGAAATGAGGCCCAACATGACCAAGTTATTGCCCGCTAACGTCAACGCGGCGTCTAACTCTTCCGAGCTGGCGATGAAGTTCGTTCTCGCCGCAACTCTCGCGGATTCCATCGCGCGACGTTCGTTCCCGGTCGGCGCCGCGCGGTTGACGACGCGCAGACCTCGTCGTTGGTTGGATGATGACGATGACGAGGATCTCGTTTTTTGTGATCGCTTTTTCCCGAATTGGACCGAGGAGAATTTTGTTTTTTCAGACGACGACGACGACGACGTCGTCGTCGTCATCATCGCTCGAGACATGGAGGAAGTCATCATCTTGCTGGGTGGTGGTTGACGTGAGTTTAACAACGAACGTTTTCTTCACGAAAGAGATATTCGATCGAAGAGTCACAAAAGAGAGGTACAAATAATTGTCACGACAAAAAGTGCTTTTGTTTTCAAACCGGAAAAAAGCAAAAAAAAACACAGATCGCAGATTTTTTTTTCACCGAAGATGGTAAAGGTGCACAAGACACACAAGTGTGCCTTTGGTGTCTCTTTTGATATTTTTTTTTCTCTTTCTTGATATTTTTTCTCCCTCAAATTTTTTTTTTCGTACGAATAATGGACTTTCATTCTTCATTCAAAATCGAGTCTTTCCTTCCTCCTCCTCGATTTTTTTTTAGAGAAAGAGACAAAACAAACGAACGAACAAACAAAAAGTGTGTCTTACGAGTAAACTTTCTTCTTGTTGTTATCATTGTTTCTATTTCGATAGTACATACTGTATAGTTTATTATTATATTATTATTAGAATAATCTAAAGTATCGACAGGCTTGGACTATAGCCACGAACGTCAACACGGATCCAAGGACGGAGAAGACGATGACTAATTCAAACGACGATTGACTCCCTTCCAATCCATTTTTAATGTTCATCCCAAACACACCGACGACGACGCCGAAACCAGACAAACACAACGTTCCCGCCGTTAAGAGTAACTCTAATTTGATCAACTGATTCCGCTTACTATCCAGCTCAATTTCAATCAAATCCTCCATATCGTCGATGTATTCATTCAATTGCTCTAAGTTTCTAAACGTCGAGTCGATGTGGGTGAAATACGTTTCAAACAAATCTTCAACCTCTTGAAGATCCTTGTCTTCGTCCCATACCTCTCCGTTCGGGCCTATAATTTGCATCTGGCTACTGTTCGCATTTGGAGAACTCGTCGGTACTTGGTTGGGTGTTCTTTGCGACTGATTCAGAGGCGATAAAGGCGGCTGCGAACTTAAACCACGACCTCGAGCACCAGCCGGTGATGGCGTCGCGCCGCTTTCTCTGTTTGAACGCACCGAGTTTTGCCTGAGCTCTTCTCGTAATCTCCGAGTCAAATACAAATCCCGCATGTCAGAATCGTCGTCAAGATAACGTTGAATCTCCTCGCGAACTTTTGATACTCGCGCGTTCATGCGAACCAATCTATTCTTTACGCGTCGAACTTTTTCGAGATTGGTTTGGTTCACGTCTTGTCTCAACTTTTCCAACTGAGGTTTACCTTCGCGTTCGACTTTATCGGATTCGACTTCGAGCGCGTTACACACCATCTCTAGAGCAACTTCAAGCGCAATCAATTCAAACGGCAGCGTTTCGTCTGAACCGCCTTCGGAAGAAAACTCCGAGCCTTCCAGAGTGGCGCCGCCAAAGGTATCGAACGACGTGCGGTGATGTCCACCTTCGTGACCTTTCATCTCTTCTTCGTCAAAAGACGTGTACCCTCTGGAACTATTCGAAGACTTGCGCTCGTGATGTTCTTTCTCTTTGCTACTCTTCTCTACGACTTCGTTTAAAGCGAAACTGGAAAATGTCTCAGGAATATTCTTCTTATGAGTTTTGTCTTCCTTTTCAGAGGACTCTTTCATTTTGATGCGCCTTTGTAATCGACGCTGCAATTCTGGGACATATCGCTCGACGACTGCAGAATTCTTTGAATCTGGACAAATAACTTCCTCAGCCGTGATCAAGATTTTAATTTGTTCTAAATTGACGACGATGGATCTTTCGCGGCACCAAATGGACGTCGAATAGGATGAACTCATCGTCGGTTCGAGAACTCTTAAATCCCGAATAGGGACCCGGAGCATGTGCGAAATTTTGTGTTTCTCAATCGTCAGCTTCGTCAGTCGTCCGGTGGCGTCGACTCGCAACCACCCTTTGTTAGTCCCTAATCTCGGGAAATTTGCGGTGATGTTTTTGCGATGTCTCGGAGAATCTGGATCCTCTGAAAGCGATATCGCGACGTCTTTCAACTCCGTGTAATTTCTCTTCTGCGTTTCTACGGCGATGTCTTGCACTTGACCTTTATATCTCTCATTTGCCTCGTTCATAACCGCTCTCGCATTCAAACTGGCTAAGTCTTCGTGCGAGTTCGCCCTGGAACCCGAAAGCGACGGGTTTCGGTCTGGTCCAATAATAGGAGCGAAAGTCTCGTCTTCGTATCGTCGCCGCGCTTTCTCTGATTGTTGTTCCTCATTTCCCGCCTCTGCTTCTCTCGCCATCCCAGTAGTAAACGACGGTCGCACACTATCGAGAGTATTATTATTATTAGTGTTCGTAGTGTTCGTAGCAGTGGTGTTTGTTTGAATGGTGGTAGCAGTGGTGTTTGTTTGGATGGTGGTAGGAGGAGGTTGTACCTCCGAATCGCTGTTGTCTCCCGAAGCCGTTTGCGAAGGCGTCGTCGTTCCAATTCGCTGTTCTTGTAAATAACGAACGTATTCCGGCGTCGCTAACGGAGGTAACGGGGGCGTGTACGCTCTCGAACTCGGTTCGCTGGTAACATTGGTCGCGTTCTCATCATCATCTTCTTCTTTCTTCAAACGATGTTCTTGTGCAGAGGGCATTATTGTTTCTCTCTCCTTTCACAAAAGGTCTCTTACGTTTTAAATTCTCACCCACCTCGCGGGGGGGGGTCTTGCAACTGGCGGACGCCCCGAATCGTGCGCAGGCGTGCGTGTGCCAACAGCTTCGCGCGTGCGTCGTCCGTGTCGATGACGAAAAGGACAAAAGCCGCGCAAAAGCACACGAAGGACGACGACGACGATGAAAGAGAGGAGCGCCGCGAGTGAGGAGACCCCATATACGCGAAACTCGTTTTTCGTCTTGTTTTTTTTTCCGTCTGTCATCTGTGTGAGTTCTTTCTCTTTTTTGTTTTTGTTTTTTCGACAGACAGACGACAGATGGACTGCAA
>MDTG01252590.1_pt1 | contig 16206 bp, 13 predicted proteins | sample 811421 | NCBI WGS metagenome assembly MDTG01 (sample SAMN05326645, study PRJNA326480) | marine metagenome | isolation source: seawater | place: Pacific Ocean: South East | collected 2011 | reverse complement strand
TTTGATTCTTGAAGTGCTGCCTGCAAAAGCTGCCATAGGAACGCAGCATTCACGGACGAGTCTAGAATCTGCTTGCCAGACGGCATCAAATCCTTGGTCCTCCGCGTATTTCGCGTATTTCATTGCATCTTGGATTGTATGTGCATCTTGAAGGTATAGGGCTACTGATTGTGTCATGATAATTCATCGAGTTTCTTAAATAGTTTCGAGGCCGCTTCTGCTGCTTTCGACCGGATTTCATCAACGTCAACTGTCATTACAACTCCATCTTTCATCACTTCTTTACCTGCGACAACGATATCTCTTGGTTTCACCCCTAGGGAGAATGCTAGGTGCCAAGGGTCCATATTCGGATATGACCATGTCACGATGTCTTGTTGGCTTTCGGGGAAAAGCCCAGCATTTATCTCTAGCATTTCCCATATCGTCTGAGGTGACTCAGTGACGTCATTTTCTCGTAAGCGGGCGTATCCAAGTCGGAACTCATCTATCATGTCGGCACCTATACCGTCGGTTCCTAATCCAACGGGATTTGAGAACCTTTTCGGTTTAGCATATCCAGCAGAGTTATTCATGTTCGAACGCGGATTGTGAATGATAGTTCCTTGAAGACCATGTTCGTTTTCAAGGTGGACTCCATGAGCGAGGATCCAATCGTCTTGAGAAAGGCTATTGAGTCGTTCGGCTGCGGCCATGTCTATTTTCCCCTCCGCAACATGGGTGTGAATCCCTACGTTGAATTCCTTTGCCAATGAAGCTGCATGTGCAAGAGTCTCATCTGAACAGGTAAATGCAGCATGGAGACCTACCATGCCTTTCCCCCCTTCGCTTAGGAAACGCCGGTTCTCTTCGATACCTCTTCGTGCTCCTTCGGTCATGGATTTGGGAGGAAAGTTTGATGCGGGGTGGCGGTCAGTTATTCCATAGCAGGTGTTTACTCTCACGCCGACTTCAGTACAGGCTTCGGCGATGACAGAAAGCGATCCTTCCACGGCATTTGGGGATTCGTGGTGGTCGATAATGCAAGTAGTTCCAGTTTCAAGCGCTTCTAACGCGCCAAGTTTGGCTGACCAATAAATAGTTTCCAGGTCGAGAGCCTGGTCGAGTTTCCACCAAATTGATTCGAGGATACCTAGAAAAGAAAGAGGAGGGGCCTCTGGTCCTGGCATTCCTCGAGCTAAAGATGAGTAAAGATGGTGATGAGCGCAAACCATGCCATGAGTCTGGTTTATAGCTAAATCCACGCATCAGACCTTTCACGATTAGATGCGTTCTGTATTGGAAGTTCGGTTCGCCATTGGCCGTCAAAGGCAAAGAATGCTGAAGCAACCGCCCCAGCGGTAGGGACAAGTCCTATTTCACCGACACCCTTGATCCCATATGGCGAGTTGGGTTCAGGTGATTCTACGAGGATGACATCGACGGGTGGCATATCTTTGGGTCGAATAACTCCTAGACTTTTCAGTGTCGTATTTTTGGGTCGTCCTGTTTCATCGCATGGGAACCCTTCAGAGAGTGCATAGCCTAACCCCATGTGGACAGCACCTTCAATTTGCCCTTCGCACAACATGGGATTGACAGCTCTACCTACGTCATGGGCCGCAACAACCTTTTCGATATTCCCTGTGTCAGAGTCCAATATCACCACTTGGGCGGCGTAGCCGAATGTTGAGTGGATAATTGGGTTTTCAACATTTTCAGATAATGCATTCGTCCAGTCAACTCGGTATTCACCTTCGTAATCTTCACCAATTGCCCTTCCACCTTCGATGGCTTTCTGACAGGCGTCACGGACTGCTCCGGCTCCCATAAGGGTTCCGCGGCTTCCCGTTGTCTGTCCAGCCCCTAGCTCACGAGTAGTGTCTACTATCACATCAATTGATGAAGCGGGAATTCCGAGCTCTTCTATCGCTACTTGTGCTGCAACGGTATGTACGCCTTGCCCCATTTCTGTCCAACAGTGCCGAACTTGAACCCGACCATCTTCACAGAACCGGATAACAGCTTTAGCGACCTCTTTGAATCCATTGCCTAGTCCAGAATTCTTTAATCCGAGCCCAATCCCGACAGGTTTTCCACTTGCGGCTGCTGCATCGTAGGCATCCTTTACCGCGTCAAGGCAAGCTTGAGCCCCTAAAGAACCTTCATCCATAATTTGTCCCGGCCCCCATACCGACCCTGAAGTAATGACATTCCTGTTTCTGATTTCCCATCCTGAAATACCGACAAGTTCAGCTAGTCTGTCCATCGCCCCTTCCATCGCAAACTGCGCTTGGTTAGCTCCAAATCCTCTAAATGCTCCACAAACTGAATTATTAGTCCTTACGGCAATTGCTTCAACTTCGATGTTGGGAACAACGTACGGGCCGCTTGCATGCCCTGCAGCTCGCTCCAAGACTTTCATCCCGACAGAAGCATATGGGCCTGAGTCGCCAACCATGTAGACGGAGAGAGCTTGTAACTCCCCATTCTCGTTACATCCAGCCTTATATTGCAGCTTTATAGGGTGTCTTTTGCTGTGAATCAGAAAGGACTCTTCACGGGAGAGGGTTGTTTTTACAGGTGCTTTTAGGAGCCAAGCAGCTAAGGCTGTTTGCGCCTGGTTCGACATATCCTCTTTCCCCCCGAAAGCTCCTCCATTTGAAACTAGTTCGACAGTGACTTCTGAGGGGGAAATTCCTAAAACGCGAGCTATGTCGTTTCTGTCATCCCAGATTCCTTGACCGCCGCTGTAGACGAAGAGGTTTCCGGTTTCGTCGAACGTTGCCAGTGTCGATTCAGGTTCAACAAAAGCATGATCGACTCTTTGAGTTTGGAATGTTTCAGATATCACATGGGCGCAGTCACTAAAGGCAGACTCTGGGTCGCCTCGTCTATAAGTCGATGTGGAAAGGATATTGCCTTCTAATCCCCACACTGCATTTTCATCAGCGCCGATTGCTGTAATTGGATCTGTGATCACTGGTAACTCTCTATAGGTAATATCAATTAACTCAGCAGCGTCTCTGGCTGTGGTTCTATCTGCTGCGACTACAAGAGCAAGTACATCTCCCAAATAGCTTGTTCGGCCTCCAACTGGTATAAAAACAGGCCAGTCTTTATGTATTAAGCCCACACGTAACTCACCGGGGACATCAGATGCGGTTACTACTCGAACGACACCTTCTACGGCTTCTGCGGCTGACGTGTCAATCGATATTATTTCTGCACGGGCATGCTGGGAAAGTTTGAACGCTCCATGGAGAAGTCCATCTGGGTGCATGTCATCGATAAATGGTCTTCTGCCGGTAGCAAGGTCCTCGGCTTCGTACTTCAATCCACTTGACCCAATTCCCGCAAGAGGGGTTACAGAAGGGATGTTGTTCTTCGCCAATGCTTCAATAGCATCTAGAATCTTTACGTATCCGGTGCAGCGACACAGATGGGCGCCGAGATGACGTGCAGCGTATTCGCGTTCTAGCTTGTCACCTTTTTTGTCTACCAGCACCTTGGTTCGAACCATAATCCCTGGCGTGCAGAAGCCGCATTGCAGAGCCCCACAAGCAGCAAATGCTCTGCCCATTTGGTCTAGTTCTTCCGAGTCGATTCCTTCAAGAGTTTGTATTTTTGCATCTTCTGCCCGCTCTACAGAAAGTTGGCAAGAGATTCGGGCTTTATCATTCATTATTACTGTGCAGCATCCACATTGTCCGCTAGGTGAACACCCATCCTTCGGGGAAATAATTCCGAGCTCATCTCTGAGAGCTGCAAGTAGGTGAGGGTGCTTTCCATTGACCGTAACCTTCGTTCCATTTAACTCAAAGGAAGTCATGAATCCCTCGCTTCTCCCGCAGGCGTTATTGTACCCTTTAGGTCAGTGATGGGGCTGTATGTCTCAGGTCTTCGGTACCGATCAAAGTCAAATACCGTATTTTTATAGTTATTGCAAAGATCCAAGTCAAGATCAGCGACAACTAGCTCATCACCTGAAGTGGCAGCTACAGAGATAATTTCTCCGGTAGGGGCGATGATGCAGCTTTCTGCTAAAGAGTCGACTCCTTCCTCTCGACCTCCCTTTGCTACACCTATTACAAAGCACCCATTTTGGTAAGCTCCAGATTGCATCACAAGATGATTATGGAACCCCGCTAAAGCATTTTGAGTTGGATCTGGTGCGTAATGAAGTGGAGTGTTATACCCGATTAAAATTAGTTCTGCGCCACCTAAAGCTAAGCAACGATAAGTCTCTGGCCAGCGACGATCATTGCAAATAGCCATTCCTACTGTTCCGTTAAAAGCCTCCCAGGTAGGAAAATCATTGCCGGCGTCAAAGTATCTTCTTTCCAAATGCTGAAACTCCCGCCATGCTTCATATTCTTCGTGTCCTGGAAGATGAACTTTGCGGTATTTCCCAACTATCCGCCCATCGCGTTCTACAAGGATTTGGGTGTTGTACCTATCTCCGCCCGTCGTGAGTTCCGCGTAGCCAAGGCAGAACCCTATACCTAATTTTTTTGCCCTATCGAAAAGTCGTTGAGTGTCAGGCCCAGGCATTTCTTTTTCAAAGAAGCTCTCTATAGCTGAATCCTCCTCAAAGTACCACCTTGGGAAAAATGTTGTTAGGGCTAACTCTGGGTAAACGACGAGATCGACCTCAGCCTCGTTGGCCTCATTGAGTAGTCCGATAAGGCGTTCGACAACGTCTTTTCGTGATTCATCTTTCGATATTGGACCTAATTGTCCGGCAGCTACACGAAGAAAACGATTACTCATCGGCAACCTCCTGCAGCGCTCACAATAATATCTAAAAGAACATTTGCCCCAGCTGATATTTCCTCTAACGAAGTATATTCAGCAGGGTTGTGCGATAGTCCACCTTTACTAGGAACAAAGATCATGGCTGCTGGGCAGACCCTTGCGAGCATTTGAGCATCATGTCCTGCTCCGGATGTCATTTGCCGAGTGGTATACCCTAAGTTCTTCGCAGTTGTTGAAATTTGACTTACAAGGTCCTGATTGAATTCCACCGGTTCAAATCTAGCTAATGACTTGCTGGCGATCTTAACGCTTTCTTTGCGAGAAATCTCTTCGCAAAAGGTTGCTAGGCGATCTTCGGCCTCACGGAGCATCGCTTCTGATGTATTACGAAGATCTACGGTCATAGAAGCTTTTGAAGCGACTACGTTCACTAGGTTTGGAGTTAGGTCAACCTTTCCCACTGTACCTACCTGTGCGCCTCCCATTTGGTCGGTAAGTTCTCGGACAAACGTCAGAATTCTGCCTGCTACATATCCTGCATCTCGGCGCATCGTCATTGGGGTAGTTCCAGCATGGTTAGATTGGCCTTCTATTGTTAGTTCGGTCCAACTGATGCCCTGAACACTTTCAACTGCACCAATATCGATTCCTTCACTTTCAAGAACCGGGCCTTGTTCAATGTGGAGTTCAAGGAATATCTTGGGGGTGATACCTGGACACGGTGCAGTTCCGCTGTATCCGACACTTTTGAGCTCATCGCAGAGTTTCTCCCCATTAACAGAAATAGTGTCTAGGGCTGTTTGCAGATCTAATCCGCCGACGTAAACCAAGCTGCCTAACATGTCTGGAGCAAATCTGGCACCCTCTTCACCTGTAAAGAAACTTACAGCGACCGGATGTTCAGTCGGGACCTTCTGTTCCTTGATTGTCTGAACTATTTCTAAACCAGCGAGGACACCCAAATTGCCATCAAATCTCCCTCCTGAGCGGACTGTATCAATATGGCTTCCGGTCATTACCGGTGGCAGGTTTCTATCCGTTCCTTTCCCATGCCAGAGACCGATTACATTCCCAATCTGATCTATGGAGACTTCCATTTCTAGTTGCCGCATCCATGAAACAACAAGATCACGTGCTTGACCATCTTCTTTCGTCAACGCGAGCCGACTACTTCCGAGTGTCCCCGGAATAGCACCTACTTGTGCCAACTCATCTAACCGGTCCCATAGCCGGTTTCCGTTAATGCGAAGTTTCCCCACTGTAAAAGTCTACATTTCGCTTGAGCTGTTCCCTTGTATTTAAGAAGTTGAAAGAGTTGTTATTCCAAGGCGATATCTTCTGGCCGGACCGGAACTCTGCGCAAGTCTAACCCAGTAGCGTCTCTAATTGCAGCTACGATCGCAGGCGTAGAAGAAATCGTAGGTGGTTCGCCAATTCCCTTTGCACCAAATGGAGCTCCTGGTTCCGGCTCTTCGATTAGTGATGCTATCTCGATGGGAGGAGTATCTAGTGCTGTAGGTAGAAGGTAATCAGTGAAATTTGCATTTTGGATAACCCCATCTTTCATAATCAGTTCTTCCAGAACTGCTAATCCGAGACCTTGAGCTATGCCTCCTTCAATCTGGCCGACAGCTTGCAATGGGTTTAGTATGCGGCCAACATCCTGAGAAGTTGCTATTTCAATTACTCGAACTAAGCCAAGCTCTTGATCAACGTCGACGACGGCGCGATGTGCAGCGAAAGCAAATGATACGTGCGCATTTCCCTGCCCCTTCTCATTAAGTGGGAAAGTGGGTGCGTGATGATGTACGACTTTCTCTTCAAGTGACCTTCCCCTTAGTGCTTCTCCAATGGGGATCGTTGTTGCGCCGTCCTCTGAGACAAGAGTCCCATCAATATTCTGGTATCTCACGCCTTCTTCTCTCTCGATTTGTTCGGTGAGGTTTTTGACTACGGCTTCGCATGCCTTCAGTACCGCACCTCCTGACATCCAAGTTTGTCTACTGGCTGAAGTCGACCCAGCTGAACCTATAGAAGTGTCGGCAGGGATAATTTCAATATCTGAAATTCCTAGAACTTCCTCAGCTATTTGCTGGACCAAAGTTACGAAACCTTGCCCTACCTCTACGCAAGCAGTGTGGATAGCTACCGCCCCATCGTTCACTCTGCAGAGCGCTTCTGATGAGTCATCGAAACCCTCAGCGAACATAAGGTTTTTGATAGAAACTGCAAATCCTATACCTCTTTTTATATGTTTCTGATCTGAGGTTCTTCCAGTACCACCTGGCCTAGCAAGCAGGTTATCCTCGGCTGGCTCAGGCATCGGATGTCCAGCGAGAGAAGTAATAACTTCTTTGACTGGGGCAGCTCCAGTGATTGTTTGCCCAGTGATGATCTTGTCACCCGTCTTTAAAGCATTCCGTAATCGAAGCTCGATAGGGTCAACATTTAAAGCTGTAGCGACTTTATCCATTTGGGCTTCGATAGCGAAGCATGTTTGAACGTTCCCAAATCCTCGCATAGCTCCACATGGAGGGTTGTTTGTTCTAACTCCCCATCCTTCAATTTGAGCGTTAGCAACGTTGTACGGCCCAGTTGAGAAGCAACACGCGTTCGCCAACACAGCTGATGTTGTCGATGCGTAGGCTCCACCATCAAGTATGATCTTCCCTTCTACTTTTACAATTCGGCCATCTCTATTCGCATGGTGCCGGTACCAAATCTTCGCTGGGTGTCGATGAACATGACCCAGAAATGATTCATTCCGGTCGTAGACCATCTTTACTGGGCGCCCAGTATGAAGGGCAAGCATGCAGAGGTGAACATGCATGCTTACATCTTCCCTTCCACCGAAGGCACCCCCAACTCCCGCTAGAGTCAGTCTGACCATATCTTCTGGAAGGTTGAGCGCTTCGATAATTTGATTGCGATCCGAATGGAGCCATTGAGTAGATATGAACAAATCCACGCTCCCATCTGATGAAGGTACAGCCATGCCTGACTCTGTCCCCATAAAGGCTTGATCCTGCATCCCGACCTCGTACGTTCCTTCTACTATCAACTCACCAGACGCATTCGGGTCGCCATAATCAATTACTAAATGCCGTATAACATTCCCTTCAGGGTGGATAGGTTCGGCGGTAATAGCGATTTCGCTATCAACAAGTGGTGTAAGAATTTCGAAATCAACGTTTATAGCACCAATTGCTTTCGCTGCTATTTCTGGATGCTCTGCCGCAACAATCGCTATGGGTTCTCCAGCGTAGCGGACAATATCATCTGCTAGAACAGGCTGGTCGGGATGCTCCAATCCAAAAAGGTTCTTACCAGGGACATCAATAGCGGTGAGAATTGCATGTACGCCAGAAATAGCTAATGCTTCAGAGTAGTCAATGTTTCGGATACGAGCTGAAGAGTGTGGGGATCGCAAAGTTCTCCCCCAAAGCATATTCTGGGAACTCAGGTCACTAGAGAAAGCAAATTCACCAGTTACTTTCGGAATCGCATCTGGCCTTTGGGCAGATACCCCAACTCCAGAATCAGTTGCTACTTTGTGACTTTCAATCGTTGTCATTTAATGTCTCTTCTGTGCCTTCAGATGCTTTTGAGGCCACGCGGACAGCTTCCACTATCCGTCCGTACCCAGTGCATCGGCAAAGGTTTCCTGAAATGGCTTCTCTAATTTCTAAATCTGTTGGCTCAGCGTTACTTTCGAGAAAGTCTTTGATAGTTACGAGAAGGCCAGGAGTGCAGAATCCACACTGAATAGCTCCAACATCGACAAATGCTTGTTGGATATCGGAGAGTGACCCATCTGGAGCAAGCGATTCAATGGTTTGGATTTCTCTACCAACAGCATTTCCTGTAAGAACGAGACATGAGCATACCAAAGCCTCATCGAACATAATTGAACACGACCCGCATTCCCCCTGTTCGCATGCATTCTTTGACCCGTACAACCCCAATTGTTCTCTAAGGGTATATAGAAGACTCTCTCCGAGCCAAGAGTCATCTATCGTGAACTTCGTTCCATTAACCATAAGGTGGGGTTCAGTAATATCAGACATTGAACTCTCCTTCCGAGAAAACTCGCGTTAGGGCACGTTGCGCAAGAACTCCGACACTATGGCGACGGTATGAGGCTACGCTCCTATGGTCGTCAATCGGGCTACTTGCATCTGAAACAAGTTCCTTAAATCGGACTAACACAGATGGATCTACTGCCATTTTTTCCCAATCGAGGTAATCGTGAATAAACTCTTCAGCTCGTCTAGCCCGAGTAGGCGTAGGGTTTACTGCTCCAAGCCCGATCCCAACGGACTGCGTCTTTGGATAGGTAATAAAAGCAAGGGAGGTCACGGAAATCACCATGGCGCTTCTTGACCCGACCTTCAGAAACTCTTGTGGGCCTTCCAAAACAGGGACCCGTATAGATTCGATGAACTCAGACTCACGTAAAGATGTCTTTTTCACACCGATTATCAGATCCTCCAAAGATACCTCCCGCTTTCCTTCAGAGCTCCTAAGGGAAATGGTTGCCCCTAGTGCCGAAAGAACGGGAATCATATCTCCGGCAGGAGAAGCGGTGCCGATATTTCCTCCTATCGTTCCAGCATTTCTGATTTGTGGTGAGCCAACCGTACGAGCTGCTTGAGCAAGAGCTGGAACAAGCGTGGCGAGTGGACCGCGTTCTATTTCTCGATAAGTCACACAAGACCCAATTAGTACAGAGTCCCCATCATGCCGCCAATTTCGAAGTTCCGGAACACGATCTATGGCTATTACACTCGACGGGCTTCTATGCCTGTAGTTTACTTCAACCATGAAGTCAGTCCCTCCAGCAAGTAACTGCCGTCTATGGTCTTGCGTAAGTAATTCGCAGATCTCCTCTGCTGATGACGCGACTAATACTTCCATAATCACTTAATCGTAGCTAAAAGACGAAAAACCTGTAACGATAGACCCCGAATATCGAAAGTTTTATAATTCCTAAGCGTCTAAAATAATTGCCCGACCGTCAGAAGGCTTCATTACCGGCTCATCAGATGACCATGGAAAATTAATCCATTGATCAGTGCGTTTCCAAACATACTCACACTTAATAATGGAAGGACTTTTTTCATAAAGGACTGCACTGCGTACTTCAGCGACTTCACTCTTGCAGAATTCATATACGTAAGCCAAAGTTGCCCCTGTGTCAGCAACGTCATCAGCTATGAGAACTCGAGCGTTTCGGAGATCGATAGAGTCAAGGTAAGGAGGTAAGGCGACGGGGACTTCTAGACGTTCATCTACCCCTGTGTAATACTCTACGTTCATCACATAAAGGTTCTTAACTGACAGGGCATATCCAAGGGAACCAGCGACGAAAAGCCCTCCACGGGCAATAGCGAGAATTATGTCAGGTTGATAGCTATCGTTAGCAACGATCTGGGCCAGCTCTCGAGCAGCTACGCCATACGATTGCCACTCCAGTATTTCACGTTCTTCAGACATAGTCCCTCCCGTCAATAACCCTAAACCCTATACCTTCTACCACTGCGATGGATTAATACCGGATATATGTCCACAGAAACTCTAAGAAGTGCCTCATGTAGGTCTCTGAAGAAGTATTCATTAGAATAAGAACAGCAGACCTCTTCGCCCGCACTAGCCGGCATAGGGCTCAACGCTAGGAGAAATATGAAAATCTTAATTGCCGATAAATTGGATGTAACTGCGACACTTGCACTTGAAGAAATCGGACATGAAGTGCAAGAGAATCACCTTGCAACGTCCAGCGATTTAGAAAAGTGCATTCAAGGCATAGAAGTGCTCGTAGTCCGAAGCACTAAAGTTACAGCTGATGTTCTTAGGGTTGCAGATCGGTTATCACTAGTAGTCCGTGCAGGAGCAGGTGTCGACAACATCGATGTAGTGGCAGCTTCAGAGTTGGGTATTCACGTGTGCAATGTCCCAGGAAGAAATGCAGCAGCAGTCGCTGAATTGACATTTGCTCTTCTGCTAGCGATCGATCGACAGATTGTTGAAGGAGCTATCGATCTACGGAAAGGGATTTGGAATAAAAAGAGCTATGCAGCAGCTGATGGGATCATGGGGAAAACTATTGGGATTATCGGACTTGGTGGGATAGGGCTTAGCGTCGCTGAACGAGCAAAAGCATTCGGATTGAGCGTAATAGGTCAGAGAAAAAATGGGCGTTCCCCTGGGGTAGAACAACGCATTCGACAAATCGGAATTCGATTAACTGATTCATTAGAAGACCTTGTTGCGCAAAGTGATGTTATTTCTGTGCACGTTCCATTCAATCAAGAAACCATAGGACTAGTAGATGAGGCTTTACTTAGACAATTTAAAGATGGAGCTATCCTAATCAATACGAGCAGAGGTGAAATCGTCGATGAGCCTGCCCTTATCAAAGTAATGCAAGAACGAGGAATTCGAGCCGGCCTAGATGTATTTTGCAATGAACCTGCTTCCGCAGAAAGCAGTATCGTTTCAGAGTTAGCAAGTCACCCTTCTGTAGTTGGGAGCCACCATATCGGAGCCTCTACATCGCAAGCAAGTAAAGCCATAGCTGACGGGGTTGTTGACGCCATTTCAAGTTTTGAGAATGGAGACCCATTGAATTGCGTTAATCAAGCACCAGCAGGGGAGGGGACCTCACAGGTTAGGGTACGCCACCTTGATCGTGTTGGAGTACTCGCCTCAGTTCTATCAACTCTACGAGCTGCTGATCTAAATGTTCAGAATATGGATAATCGTGTTTTTAGAGGGAAGAAAGCAGCGGTAGCAAGTATTGAAGTAGTAGGTCCTGTTCCATTGGACCTCTACGATGAGCTGATCGCCCTAGAACATGTTTTAGGAGTTTCCCTTTTAGATAAGAGAGCTGTGTAACACATGAGCACAAATTTACTTCACCGAGTCGAAGCTCAGCTCATCCGCCAAGAGTGGGCAGAACGGGTAGTCTCACCTGCATACGACGCGCTCCAGCCTCAACAAAGGTTCGACTTAATGGAAAAAGACCCCTATGTCTTTCTCCATGTCACCAGATCGTTCGGAGATGACCAAAGCGAAAAAACTGCAGACGAGGTTTCCGCATCAAATGCTCAAGCACTATCCCGTCTCCTCGAAGCAGGCGTTTATGAGAAAGCTCGCCCTCCATCGCTCTACCTTTATCAACTTCGATCAGAAGGCCACCAACAAACAGGGATAATCGGTGACGTGCCACTTTCCGTGGTGAGAGAGGAAAGAATTATTCCACATGAACGAATACGCCCCAGCCGTTCCTTGCACTTGGCGGACCATTTGGAAAAGATCCGAATACAATCTTCACCAGTCTCTCTTGGGTACGAAGACGACATTCAAGTGTCGGAAATTATTTCAGCAATACAGAAAAACCAACCTCCGCTATTGGACTTCCAACGCGAGGACATGATCGAACAAAGAGTATGGCCCGTGCCTGAAAAAGACGCAGATGCTCTTGTAGATATTATGAGCAAAAAACATGCGTACATAGTGGATGGCCACCACCGTGTTTCTGCAGCGTCAGAAATGTGGAAGAGAAATGGTGAGTCTGAAGCATTTGGAAAGCTATTTGCTGCTTTCTTCCCACTAAGCGAACTAAAGATAAGCGCCTTTCATCGGCGCGTCACTGATATGGCAGGCTATACCTTAGATGAACTTTTCAAAAAAATCACTGCCCGAGATTTCACTATTACCCCATTTCAAGGAGGAGAAGACCCAAAGCCAAAAGTATCTGGGGAATTCTCGATGTACGCCGGTGGTCAATGGACTGCCATTGAACCTTCCAGAATACATCCATCGGAAATAGACTCAGGGCTATTACAACGAAGGATTCTCGGCCCTATCTTTAATATCGATGAGGCCGGATCAGATAACAGATTGCAGTATCTCCCAGGAGCTGCAGGACTAGACCACCTCGTTGATCAAACTGACCTACATGGCGGTGTAGCCTTTGCCCTTCACCCTGTTCCGATGGTTCAGTTACTTTCTGTAGCAGACCGCAGAATGACGTTCCCTCCCAAAAGTACATATTTTCAACCGAAAGCAAGATCGGGCATTTTTCTCGTACAAAGATAACGTTTCTTAGAGTTCCGAAATTCGCTTGAACCCTTCAGCCATTCCTACCCCTGCTAGCTCGCCAAACATACAAAGCTCCTTGGTAATGCGGTCTCTAAATTCCTGCAGGCCTCCGCCTTTATCGTCTTCATGGATTCCCATAGTTGAAACGTATTGGCTTTTGTGCGATTCAAGGGCGTTTAATTTTTCCTTTTCGTGCCCTTCTGAGGTTTCAAAATGGTCATTTTCTTCAGCTTCATATAGAAAAAGTTCGGAAGGTCGGTGAGGAGATAAATTAGAGCCGGTCAGAAAGAAAGGGTCACGCGCAGCGACAATGCCTTCGACAGTTAGTTGGCCTGCATTTCTATGGTCCGGATGAAGCCTGTACCGTTTCCATGGGTCATGGCCAAGAACCACATCTGGCTGAAGTCTTCGAATCCAGGATGCCACGGTTTCGCGCTCTTTAAGGCCGGCATTCAACTCACCATCAACAAAGTCTAGGAAAATAACTTCTCCTGAAACTCCGAGTTCGTCTGCGGCAGCGCGCTGCTCCATTTTCCTAACTGCTGTTAAGTCTTCTGTACTCACGGAGGGATCCCAAGATCCCTTCGAACCATCAGTGCAGATTAACAAGCTCACTTCACAACCATTTGAAGCCCACTTTGCCAACGTGGCTCCTGCCCCAAATTCGATATCATCCGGATGTGCTCCAATCGCCAGAGCTTTCATAGGGGTTGGGATATTTTGACTCACCACAGTGCCACTTTAGATCAGATCTTCTATAGATAGTTTAGATTCGTAAAGATCGTCAGGGTTATCCATATCGAATCCAAAGTTTGAATTTCTAATGACCTTGATAGGCATTTTCGACATCTCAGCTTCCGCCTTATGGCGCAGGAAAGAACCAGGGCCATATTTGAAAGAGAAATCAATATCAGAAGGAAGGCCTATGACATTTGTACCATCGTTATGGCGATCCGGCACGAGGACGATCCCATCATGTTCAAATAAACTAAGGAGACCTTCTGGGAATATCAAGTCAGCATGTGTAATTAAAACCCTCTTGACGCCTTCTTTAGCGACTGCAGATAATCCTGTTTGTGCCGCTCCATTGAGTCCGGGTTGGGTGTTTCTAATCACTTCTGCCCCAAGCTGCAAAGCCCAGCTTTCAACTTCCCCATCTTCGCAGATAACCCAGACCGGAACGCCTTCGCAGACCTGAATCACTCTTTCTGCTAGTGAGCGTGATAATGCTGCACGCTCACTAGGGCTAAGGACCGAAGTTAAGCGAACCTTTGCATTTGCAAAAGATTTCACCGGTAGAAGAACTCCATAATTTTCCATCAATTAAATTCTAGGGCTCTCTCGTTATCTATTGCTCAGTATCTGAATCATCGCTTGTTCTGATGTACGATTCTTCCGTGGGTATTTCTGTCGCAGTTATAGGTGGTGGTTCATGGGGGACAACGGTGGCTCACCTTGTTTCTCATAATGTGGCGACGAAGTTATGGTGCAGGGACCCTAAAGTAGCTACCTCTATTACCCAAGACCACCGAAACCTCAGCTATCTTCCAGATTTTTGTCTTTCGAACGATTTGGTAGCCTCGGTCCAATTGGGAGAAGTCCTATCCGATGTTGATATAGCTCTAGTCGCCATACCTTCCCAGAGCTTTAGGGAAGTTCTTCGTCAAATGAAGCCTCATGTAAAGTCGGGAACTCCCATTATCAGCCTCGCAAAAGGACTCGAGCAGGGTACTACAAGTACGATGACCCAAATTATTAATGAAGAGCTTCCTGCTAGTCCTTCGGGAGTCCTTACAGGGCCAAACCTAGCTCAAGAAGTACTTCAGGGATTCGCTACAGCTTCAGTCTTTGCTATGCGTGACAAAGCTAATACCGAGGAGATCTCCAAAATTTTCACAACGGAGAAATTTCGTGTTTACACGAGTTCTGACGTAAAAGGCTGTGAGCTTGGCGGATCATTCAAGAACGTTCTTGCTTTAGCAGCTGGCATGACGATCGGCTTAGGGACTGGAGACAATACGATAGCTGCTGTAATAACTAGAGGGCTTGCCGAATTAGCCAGGCTCGGTGAGGCGATGGGAGCCAAACCAGAAACATTTTATGGGCTGGCTGGACTAGGTGACCTCATAGCGACATCGTTTTCAACCCAAAGTCGAAATAGGTACGTTGGGGAACAGCTGGGGAAAGGGAAGCGGCTGAACGATGTCATTTCGCAAATGGACAATGTCGCTGAAGGGGTTATGACAGCGCCAGTCGTATCAGAACTAGGCAAAGAATATAAAGTCGAGACGCCTATAGCCGACCAAGTTACTGCTGTTATAAATGGAAGTATTACCCCCCCAGATGCTTATGAACTCCTTATGCTTCGGGACCATGGGGCAGAAAACTGATTTGATGAAATGCTCCGCCTCCTAAACAAGTTCAAAGGAGAAGTCTATGGCTGAGGTCGGAAGTATAGGAGCAGGCGATGTTCATGAAGTTTCACCGAATGGTCAGATAGGATCTTTGGGTTTCCCCCCGATGTTGCATTGGGGCGTTCGAGCGGATGATAGATGGCATATAGCTAAAGACGAGCGGGCTATTAGGCAAGGGATTGCCGGAGATGAGGTCTCTATCGAAACCCGTCTTCGTGTTCCAGGCGGCGATATCGTCCATCGAGCAAATTCAACAACATACAAAAATAGTTCAGTAGTTATCGTCGAAATAGAGAATCAAACGCCTCTCCCAGTTGCGTTAGCTCTATTCATCACCGGAGAAGGATCTTGGAAATACGAGGGGAACATCTTAGCTAGAAACCAGATCCCTGTACTTTCAACTTCAAATCCTATAAGTAATTTTTTGGTAGCTTCATCACAAGTAGATTTACATGACCTCGTTAAATTAGAGGAAAACCAGACGGGGGAAGAAAGATTTGCTGCTACTGAAGGAAGTCATGTGGCAACTATTTTTCCTCTTCCTCATACTTCCACTCTCCGTTTCGCTTTTCGGAGTGGGACTGCCCATGATTCGCTCCCATCCCCAGTTGATCTTCCATCTTTGGAGGGAATAGCAAATGGTTGGAACGTTCACCTAAATCACGGTTCAACGGTTTCATTTGAAGATGAGCGACTGGAAAGGGTTCTTTTCTCTGCACGAAGGCATTTATTAGTAGGAAGTCAACAAGGCCTAAACTCACCGTATTGGAGGAAAGGGGTTCCACCATTTACTCCCGCTATCGCTGCAGTCTCGATGTGCTTATGGGGTCATAGTGACGCTTCGAAACATCTACTAATCCGATTACTAGAAGATACTCAGATGTCCGCATTCCAGCCTCCGGAGAGTGAAGATATTTCGTACTTGTTATGGGCATGTAATCAATTCATA
>MDTG01235643.1_pt1 | contig 16208 bp, 15 predicted proteins | sample 811421 | NCBI WGS metagenome assembly MDTG01 (sample SAMN05326645, study PRJNA326480) | marine metagenome | isolation source: seawater | place: Pacific Ocean: South East | collected 2011 | reverse complement strand
TCATTTGAATCAACATAATTTCTAAAATCATTTCTATTTTTGTCATCAAGTAAATCTATTGCTTTATAAAGATTATTCTCACCGTGCATTAAATCAAAATGAAATTTGATGTTTCTTGATTTTTTACTAAACAATATTTTTGGGTTTTTTAATACTAATTTAAAACCTTTTTTTAAAAATTTCATAGTTCTTCTTTGATTTATAAAAAAAGGATTTCCTAAAATCACTTCACAATCTTTATATTGATCTGGAATTTTTTTTAATACTAATGATGGTAAAATTTCTATATTAAGCCTTCTATTTTCTAAATTTTCGATTGTCCAAAATTTTCTATATTGGCAAAAACCAATCCAATTATTGCTTAATTTATCTATGTAATTTTTCCAAATCCAATAATGAAAAGTATATTCTCCGTAATTTGAATTTTTATATGATATATTATTTCCGGTATTATCCCTCATCCATTCTTGCTGAAAATTTTTACCTCCCAAACCAACAGGGATGTAACCTAACTTTTTTATAAAATTTAAATGCGAAGGTTCCAAAGATAAACAATACATATCAACATTTTTCATAATTATTTTAAAATTTCTTTTAAATTGTTAATTGAAACATTGATATGACCATACTGATTTTGAAGATCAAAATCACTCGGTTCACATTCAATAGATTTATAATTTAAATTATTTGAAATTGCTAAATTTTTTATTACTGCTCCAGCGGTTTTGCTTTTTATCTCAACAATTTTAGTATTTTCTTTTGCAAAAACTATATTGGCAAAACCTGCTCCATGTAGACCGACTATAGTATCTGCATTATTAAATATTGAAACTTGCTCTATGAAATCTAATTCACCCATTTTTAAAACTTGAAAACCTTGACTAATCAAATATTTTTTTATTTCATGTTCATTTATTATAGTTCTTAAATGCTTTACATTTGAAATAGAGTCCCCTCTATCAATGTAGATTTTTTTATAAAATTTTTTTATACTTAAATTTAAAAAAGATTTTTTTAACCAAACAGAAATCCATTTTGGAATATTTTTTATGTCTTCTGTGGCGTTGTTTGTAAGAACCACTGGATGGTTGGTTGAATAAAGCTGATCGCAAATAATATGTCTAAATTTTAAACTTGATAACATTTTCTCTTTCGAGATGCCTAAAATTTCAAGAGTCTCAGTTTGAAATTTTCTTTCTTTATTGGGCAATAAAAAATAGTTAATTTGATTTAAATTTATTGCCTCTTCACAAATACCAAGTCTTGGTAAAACATCAAACAACCAGTGCCAATAATTATCGTTTCCTCCACCACCTGTTAATAAAGATAACACGTTTCCCTTAAGAGTTCTTTTAATTCTAGGTGTTCCTTTTTTTAAAACTATATTTTCTTTTGCTGGAGCATTAATAACTTTGGAATTTACAATTCTAAATTGAAAGGAAGGTCCTTCAATAATATTACTTTTATAAATTATAGCAGTATCATTAATTCTGTCGGTATAAAGTCTACCTTTATCCACCTTAAAGATATTATATGAAATTTTATTATCTTTTTTAATTAAAATTTTTTCTACATAGCTTAAATCATCGGGCTTAACTACTCCTTCAATATTTCCATAAATCAGTTTAAAAAGTTTTTGAAAAATTACCTTAAAATAATTTTGTGCAGATTTTTTATTAAATTCCATTTTTTTTGGTAGCGGGGAGTGGATTCGAACCACCGACCCCAGGCTTATGAGTCCTGTGCTCTAACCAACTGAGCTACCCCGCCTTTTATAATTTAAAATTTTATTTCAAATTCTAAAAAAATAAATAATACATTAATTATCAGAATGATAGTATAATTATTCATATGAATACAAAGGAAATAAATATTATTAAAAAAATCATTGAAAAAAAAAGCGTAACTAGGTCAAAATATTTTTACCCCTTATTAGAAAATGCTTTATCTAGCAACGACCTTGCTTCAGGGATAAAAGTTATAGCATCTGGACAACTTACAATGTCCAAAAAAACAGAAGAATTTGAAAAATACTTTGCAAAAAAAATAGGTTCTAAATTCGCTGTGATGGTAAACTCTGGATCTTCTGCAAATTTACTTGCTACTTTTGCTGCATGCAATCCTTTAAGAAAAAATAGATTTAATAAAGGCGATGAGGCTCTAATTCCTTCGGTGTGCTGGCCTACATCACTATGGCCACTGGTTCAAGCAGGTTTAAAACCTGTCTTTGTTGATGTTGATAAAGAGACTTTGAATGTTAACTCTGAAAGCTTAATCAAAAAAATTACAAAAAAAACAAAAGTTATAATGCTTGTTCATGTTTTAGGAAATTCAACTAAAATAGAAAAGATAATAAAAATAGCAAAACGAAAAAAAATTATTATTATAGAAGACACGTGTGAGTCACTTGGATCTACCTATAACAATAAGAATCTGGGAACTTTTGGTGATTTTGGAACATATTCATTTTTTTACTCCCATCAAATAACTTCTGGTGAAGGTGGTATGATAGTATGTAACAATATTGATGATTACGAACTTCTAAAAACAATGAGATCACATGGATGGTCAAGAGGACTCAAAAATCAAAAAAAAATTGAAAATCAAAATAAAAATCTCGATCCAAGATTTATATTTATAAATTCTGGATTCAATTTAAGACCATTGGATATTACTGCTGCAATTGGTTTTAACCAATTTAAAAGATTAAAATCATTTATAAAAATTAGAAATATGAATTGTAAAAAGATAATTAATAGTCTTAAAAAATCAAAAAAATGGGATCAGCAGTTTTCTTTTTTTAAAATTAATTCAAAAGTAAAACCAAGTTTTTTTGGTTTTCCAGTACTACTAAATAAAAGATATATTGGAAAAAGAAAAAAATACTTAAAACTTTTAGATAGATTGGGTGTAGAAACTAGGCCAATAATAAGTGGAAATTTTTTAAATCAACCTGCAGTTAAACTTTTTAAACTTAAAAAAATAAAAAGCAAATTCCCTCAAGCACAAGAGGTAGAAAATTTAGGTTTTTTTATTGGGCTTCATACTAAACTTTTGAGTGAAAAATCCTTAAAGAAATTAATTAATGCATTATTAAAAATTGACCAGATGTAATATTCAATTATAGAGAATTTAAAACTTTGAAAAATTTTTCAAAATGTGGTTGGTAATAAAAATCATATGCATTTTTTCCTATTGGCTGGACAACGGGAAAAAGAGGTTCTGCCTCAAGAAGTCTTGGAACTTTTAAGGCCTCAGCCATTGGATAAGCAATAGACTGATTTCCTATAAAAAATTTAGATGATTTTATTATTTTAGCCATCTCAAGAAAATCTCTGCAATTATAAATTTGTAAATTTGGAATCTCTTTTTTAAGATCATCATATTCATCTTTTGTACCTATAAAAATTAAATCATCGTAGTTTCTCAAAAACCTATAATTTATAAACTGGTTTCTGTGTCTAAAAGTTCTATGGATAATAATTTTTTTTTTAATTTCTTCGTGTTCACTGACCTCCATATAAGGTTCTGATAAATCAACTTGAACACCAGCAATTTGAAAGTACCATCTTGGAGAATTAAAACAAATATTTATAGGTAAAGTTCTAAATATATCAAAATCAATATCTATATTTTCATTATTATATTTTTGAACTTTATGGATAAATTTTTGCTCTTTCATTAATGGAATAAAAAGATCAAACATTCTGTTATCAATATAAACCCCACCAGCTGGATGTTTGTAATACTCAATTTTTATTTTTTTGTTAGTTTGAATAAAAAAATTACACTCATGATTTTTTGAGAGCTCTTTAATCACCGGAAGAGCATAAATAAGATCCCCTAAATTTCCTGAATGTAAAAAATTTAATGATTTTTTTTCATTTATAGATTTTTGTATTTTATATATGTATTGCTCATATTTTTCTTTGTATATTTTTTTTGTTTCATCGACTTTTTTTGAAGATTTTAAATTTAAATAATTTTCTCTATCAAAAAATTTATAGAAAAACTTTTTTAATACAGATTTCATTAATTGTTTATCCTTTGATTTCCTGTTTTGTTAAGATTGTCCACAGCAAAACAATATTTTGAAAATCTTATTCTTTGAAAGGGAAAAATCTTTGTCAAATCGTCAAGGTTTTTTTTAATTGAAGTCTTTATCTCAACAATACAATTTTGATCATTGTAAGTGTTATTTGATTTAAAACTTTTATAAGTAAGATTTCTATCTAAAGAAATTCTTATATCATCTATAACTGAATATTCTCTCTCATAAGAAACGTAAAAGTTTGGCAAGCATATACCGTATTTAATGTCAAAGAATCCAGATTTTTTATAAAAATTTACATTTTTATTATTTATAATTTTCCTAGTTTTAAATCTACCTTCGACTGAAGAATGTTTGATCTCTAAATAAAAATTTTTATCGTCAGCATCTGGATATTCTCTTATTCTTATTTTTTTTCTTGGAACTATTCCTTCTATAGAATCGTTATACATATCTAAATTTAGATTATCAAAATATAAGCTTTTAATAACTCTTGGTTTATACAATTGTTTCCCAGAAAGTTTATTTAAATATTCCTTAAAATCTAAAATATGTTCAGACTTAATATAAAGTTTTTCTTCGATTCTAAAGCTCATAATTTTTTAAATTTTTTGTTTTACCATTTTTGAGTTAACATCAATATCAGCTTCTTTATTATAATTAGTACAATTCATATTATTAATTTTTATAAATCCGCCATTGAACTCTTGTTTTTTATTATATGCCGCTATACATGTTCCTATGTCTCTAAAAATGATATAGTTTGCATCAACAATAGAACTGTCTTTAGACGCGATTCCTATATTTGCATTTTTTCCAATAATATTATTTAAATTTAAAATGGATTTTTCACCAACTGATAAAGCTTTATCTCCACAATTTTCCAGATCTAAATTATTTAATTCGTATTTACCTGAAGAAAAATCTACGCAGTCATTTTTTGATTTACGAACTACTATATTTTTAATTTTTAGCTCAGAATAATCTACATCTAAGCCATCACTGAATGAGTTTTTTATATTAATTTCATCAATAGATCCTTTTACATTTATAAAATTAACAGCGTCTTCACAATTTGACCCATCAGACTCAATTGAGATATTTTTAACACTCATATTAATTAAAGACAAACAGCCGGTTAATCCGTTTATATCTGTTGGATAATTTTTTGGAGTATTGTTACTAGCTTCAGTTTTGTAACTGTTAAATTTAATTTTTAAATTTTCAAGTTTACCGTTGATTATATATAGCCTTGATCCAGGCGATTTTTGATAAACATCTAATATATTTTCACTTTCGATTTGTTTAATTTCAATATCGTCTTCATAAAAAATTGTGGAATTTTTAAAATTTAGTTTATTAAAATTTCTATGTTTTGCTATATTCTCAAAATTTAAATTGTTGCCTAGATACTGGTACAACTGCTCATTTAAAATTAAATCACCTTCTAAAAGGTCTGTCATATTTTCTTTCGAAAAGTTATAATCTTGACACATTTCCAAAAAAATTTTACATCTTTGAAGTTTTCCGTTTTCTTCACTATGTTTCACCAAATAAACGTTGGGATCAACTTCATTTAATGTTTTGTTAAATTTATCTAAAATATTATCAATTGTTTTAAATTTATTATGCTCAACTAATTCTTGGTTGTCGACATTCAAGTAATTATTTTTGATAACATTTAAATTTTTAAGTATTTTATTAATTTTTAAATTTAAATCTTTCTCAGATATTTCTATGCCAGAATGATCTATATTTTTTTTAATTTCATTCAAATTTAAATTAGCCAATTGATTTTCAAGTTCTTTGAAAGCTTTAAAAAATTGTTTTGAAATAGGTAACCGATATATTGCAGTGGTAGTTGTAGGCCTATCTCTGTCAATATCAACATTGGAATCATAATTAATAGGCTCGAAGTAATTTTCTAAGGAATTCCAATAAAATTTTCTATTATTTACAGCTAAACCATGATTACTGTTTGTTGATTGCATTAATAAATTATAAACATCAAGCCTCAAAATTTTTATAGGATCAAAAAATCCCAACAAAGTATTATCTAAATCGTAATCGAAATAATGAAAATTATTTTTTTCATCTTGAAATTTATTTGAATAGTACAAATAAATTAAATTTAAATTTGTTGAGGAATTAAAAGACATATTTTTAATCCCCTCGCCCTTATTAATGATGTTTGGGTTTACTTGCTTAGCTAACATGTGTTTAATACTCTTGTTCATTAAAGGAACAACTCCTATATCCCAACCACTTTTCTGATTATCAGGCAATGCTTCAACAGTTTTAAAAAAAAACCTTTCATCTCCTTCTAGTATTGGGCCTTCTCTCCTATTATTAAATTCTAACAATTCTTTTGCTGCTTTTTCTTGAAAAATCATAAAGGAGTTGGCCTCGTTAATTCTTGAATTAACTTTGATAGTTCTTGGAGAAAGATAGTTCAAATTTCTCAATATTTCTGTTAAAAAAATTTCATCTTCCAAATTCCCTCTGGTTTTTGGTCGAAGGAGTTTAAATCTGGTTACCCCTCTTATGTTTCCATTGTTAAGATGGACATCTAAACTTTGAATAACCGTATTACCAGACAAGCTAATATGATCTTTCTCATCTCCATGATGTCTAATTCTTCCATGAAAAACACATCTTGTACCATTTTCATAGTTTACAGTTATTGTTGCATCAAATCTTCGTTTATATCTTTCTGAAACATACCTTGACCTACTTGTAAGAATTCTGATGCTATTAACTATCCAGCTTCTATAGTTATGTGTATCAATTTCGATTTTGTTAATTCTTAATTGATTTGCTGTTTTTAGATATTCTTCGCTGACCTTATTATCGCATCCTAAAATAGGATCTGCCGATTTATTGATATTTGCTAATAATTTTCCTGTTGAAAATAAAAAAATTATTAAGAAAAATAAAATTTTCCTCATAATCTTAGTTGTAGATCACATTAATTTTCTCTACATTTTTTTGATTATCCAATTTCTTTTTAAAATCTTGCAGTTCTTTTTTATTATTAAAAGCCATTCTGTAAGTAAATTCATTTCCTGGATTATCAATCATAGAATTAATTAAAAAATCACTTTTTTCAACATATTCGATTCTTTCTTTGGAAATAATTTCTAAAGTGTTAGAGGTATTTCCCTCGTTAAAAGAAATATTATAAAATGATTTACCGTATTTATTTAGAAAAATTTGTAGAAATTTTACTAAAAAGATTATTATAACTGAACATATTACTAGCTGTATAGCCCACTTAGTACGAACGCTTGTGGCTATACCGATGGTTATTAAATCAAAGTACATTATTAACTCAAGTGCACTTTTTACAGGATGTCTAAATCTTACTATTGATAAAGCCCCAATCATTCCTAAAGATAAAGCAATATTTCCCGCAATTGTTTTTGTAATTACATAGGTAATTATGGGAAGTATCATGAAAGCAACAGTTTGAGCATGTGATCTTGCCCAAGCTTGCCCGGTTAAAGATAAAGAATATCTCAGTATTAATCCGCTGAATATTAACAATATTATTGGTTTTAGTTCATCCATAAAGAAAATATTATTTTTAAAATCTACTAATTCTAAATCTTTTATTTACATAAATCAATTTTCTAGGTTGACTTTGAATTACAAAATTGTTTTTATTAACCCAAAATGAACGTTTAAATTGCAAACTATATGGACCGGACAAAAAAAATTGAAATAAAGTTTATACAAAAAAACCTTACAGATAATTTTATAAAATTAATGCCAACCTTTTATGAGATGGAAAGTGCTTTTTTATCAGGTGTATACAAACGCTATGGAGATCTTGAAGGAGGAAATATAGTAATTTTTTTTGCTAGAGATTGTCATTTACAAATTTTAAGAAAAAGAGAAATTGATTTAGACTTTGATCTTTCTCTTGATAAATTTTGGAAAAATCATAAAGATATTTTTCAACCTAAAAAGAAAATTATTATAGTATCTCAATCAACTGGTTTGCCAAAAGAAACTGCTAGAAGAAAAATTATATCATTAATTAAAAAGAAACATCTGAAAAAGGGTGAAAAGAATAGGCTTTTTTGGGAACCAGACTCAGAATTAAAAGAAACATATATTAAGATTATAGAAGAAGAAATAAATTCTTTATCAAAGTTTATTTTTGAACAATCAAAATTGCTATATTTAAATTTGCCTATTTCTAAAATAGAAAAAGAAATTAAGAACAATTATTGTTTTTACTGGTATCATTATTTGAATGTACAACTAGAATATATAAAATTCTGGCAAGAAAAACTCAAAGATCTTGAAATGTTATTAATAGGTTTGCAGGTAATCATACAAACCTTAAATTATTTAAAAAGAAAAGTACCTGATATTAACAATGTATTCAGTCATGGTAAAAATCTTAAAAACATTCCTGTTAACGAGGCAAATATAAGTGCGACATCTGTATCCGATATCACAGGTATACCAAGGGCAACTTGTATAAGAAAATTAGATAAATTTGTAAAAATGAAAATCCTAGAAAAGGATGAAAAGACCAAAAGATATTCTCTTTCGTTAAATCAAACAACCTTCAATCCAATGTTGCAGCCTGAATGGATGAAGCACAAAATTTCAATTCTTAGCGAATTTTCCTCTGTTTTGATGCGAGGCTTGGTAAGGTAAAAACTTACAAAGTTAATATTATTCCAAAAACAGCTAATGCTGAAACTGCTGCTGCTGAAACATATACATTAGTTCTTCTAGTTTTTTTTTCTTCTTCCTTAACTTTTTGAATAAGATTATTAACATCTACTCTTGAATGATTTTCAATAGAAGTGTGACTGTCAAATTTATTCTCTACTCTCTCCGATCTCATGGAATCATTACACCATTTTAGTAATAAAAAATAAAGTGTTAGACTTCTTAAATTGGGTATTCTGGGTAATCCGTTGTGTTCAATCTGGGCTAAATTTAAAATATTTGAACTATCGCGATTTGGAGTAGGCTTGAATTCCTTTTCTTAATTTCTCAATTATTTCGTCAATGTGTTTTTTCTCACAAATGAATGGTGGAGCAATAATTAAACAATCTCCGGTTGCTTTAAAATTTACTCCTGTCTCATAACATTTTTTATAAACCTGAAAACCAGCTTTACCAGGTCTTTCAGATTTTTTAATGTCAATACCTCCCATTAATCCGTACCCACGAATATTTTCTATACAATCAATATCTTTTAAAGAAAACAAACCATCTAAAAAGTAAGATGAAAGATTTTTTGCTCTATTAAAAATATCTTCCTTTTCAAAAATATCTTGTACTGCAAGTGCGGCTGATACAGCAACAGGTATACCAGAATAAGTATAACCATGAAATAATTCTATAACTCCATCTGGTGAGGCGTTAACTATTGTATCATAAATTTCTTCTTTAACGGCGACAACACCCATAGGAACTATTCCGTTGGTGGTTGCTTTGGCCATTGTCATTAAATCAGGAGTTACTCCATACTCTTTTGCTGCAAATGATGATCCTGTTCTACCCCATCCAGTTATAACTTCATCAAAAATTAAAAGTATGTCGTGTTTATCGCAAATTTCTCTAAGTCTATTAAGATAACCTTTTGGAGGAACTAAAGTTCCTGTTGATCCTGAAATGGGTTCTACTATGCAGGCTGCAATATTTTCTGATCCAAAATTCATTGCAATTCTCTCTAAATCATCTGCTAATTCTGCTCCAGTTTCTGGTTGTCCTTTAACAAACTTGTGTTCTGGTAAATGCGTATGTCTCATATGAACAACGCCAGGCATCAAAATACTAGCAAAAGTTTTTACATTATTTATCATTCCACCGACAGATGTCGCTCCAATATTCATTCCGTGATATGCTCTTTCTCTACCAATAAATCTAAATCTTTGACCATGTCCACGAGCTTTATGATATGCAATACAAATTTTTAGAGCTGTTTCTACAGCCGTAGAACCACATATTGTATAGAATATTTGATTTAAATTTCCTGGTGTGTGTTTCGCAATTCTTGTTGCTAATTCGAAAGAGCCACCAAAACCTTGTTGGAAGGGCTGCACATAATCCAAAGTTTGTAGTTGTTTTGTGATTGCTTCAATAATCTCTTTCCTGCCGTGGCCTAGAGGATTGCAGAATAATCCTGAACTTGCATCTATTTGTGTTCCGCCTTTATGATCTTTTAAATATACTCCTTTTGCCTCAGTAATAAGTCTTGGATCTTTCTTAAAACTTTTATTGGATGTAAATGGCATCCAATGCTCATGCAAAGAATTTGGTATTCCAGTGCTATTTTCTGTTGCCATAAATATTTATTTGCCTGGCGCTTTATAATTTGAAGACATTTTTTTTGCAGTATCAGCGATTTTATTTAAATCAGCCGACTCAAGTATTGTAAAATTTTCAACTGTTCCACTTGAAACTGCAACCATCTTTGCAGCAGCCATTTGTTCAAAAGTTCCATCTATAACAGCAATAAAATCAAATGCTCCTCTCAAAAGAGAATAGTCTATCATCTTTGCGCCTCCAGCTTCCACGAGAGCCTGTGTAGCTGCTTTTCTATTTGTTGAGGGATTATTTACAAAACCAGCTAGTCCTTTAGCTGTATAACAACCCATTGTATAAAATTTAGCCATTTTTTCTCCTTTAGTTTAAATAACGATTATTACAAATTTTTTTTCTAATAACCAGACTTTTTTACAAATTTTATATCTGATTCAACCATATCTTTAACTAGTTTTTTGAAAGAAGTTTTTGGTTGCCACTTCAAAATTCGTTTAGCTTTAGAATAGTTGCCTAATAAAGTATTTACTTCTGCAGGTCTAAAGAGGCTTTTATCAACAACGACGTATTTTTTATAGTCTAAACCGACTAGAGAAAATGCCAGTTTAGCAAAATCTTTAACACTATGCTGCGTACCGGTTGCAATTACAAAATCATCAGGTTGCCTTTTTTGTAACATTTTCCACATAGCTTCTACATAATCAGCTGCATGTCCCCAGTCTCTTTTTGCATCTAAATTTCCCAAAATTAGTTTTTTTTGCATACCAAATTTAATTTTAGCTACTCCATGTGAAATTTTTCTTGTTACAAATTCAAATCCTCTTCTAGGAGACTCGTGATTAAAAAGTATACCGGTACAACAATACAAATCATAAGCCTCTCTGTAGTTTCTTGCTAAGTCAAAGCCCGTGACTTTAGAAATTCCATAAGCAGATCTTGGATAAAAAGGAGTTTTTTCATTCTGTGGAATCTCTCTAACTTTGCCAAACATTTCTGAGGAACCTGCAAAATAGAATTTAGTTTTTGGTGAAAAGTCTTTTATGGCTGATAATAAGTAATGTGTTCCATTAATATTGATATTAAGTGTCGAAAATTCATCCCTGAATGAGTAATCCACATAACTCTGTGCCCCTAAGTGATAAATTTCTGTTGGTTTAATTTTTTGAATAATTTTGACTATACTCGCATAACTTTCAAGCGATGCTGCGTGAATTTTGATTTTATTAAGGATATTTTGTATTCTCCAAAGTCTATGAGATCTATCTTCTAATGCTACACGTCTAACAATACCGTGTACTTTATATTTTTTTTTAACAAAAATTCTGCTAGATAAGAACCGTCTTGACCTGTTATTCCAGTAATTAAAGCTACTTTTGCCATTTGAATTCTTTTTGTTTTTTCAATATTCAGGACTATAGTACGAACTTAAGAGTATTCAAATTAAATGTTAAAATTAAGCTTAAAAATAATAGTCTTTTACATCTTTCTTCATATATTTACAAAAGTATATGCTTTAGATTTTACAGGTAAATTTGTTCAAGGTCATTTTATAATTGGAAAAACTAATAAAGAATCAAAGGTCTGGATAGACAAAAAGAGTGTTAGAGTTACACCGGAAGGATATTTTGCATTTGGCATAGGTAGAGATAGAAAATATGATTTGGTAATTACCCTTGAACAAAATGGTGAAAAGAAAAAAATAGTAAAAAAAATTCAAAAAAGAAAGTATCAGATTCAAAGAATTGATGGTCTTCCTGAAAAGAAAGTTACTCCTCCAAAAGAGGTATATGAAAGAATTAAAAGAGAAAATAAAATAATATCTGATGCAAGATCAATAAATAGTAATTTAAATTTTTTTAAAAATAAATTTATAAAACCTTTAGATAATGCAATAGTAACAGGAGTATATGGAAGTCAGAGAATACTAAACGGAAAACCCAGATGGCCTCATTATGGATTAGACTTTGCTGCAAAAGAAGGAACAAAAATTAAAGCCATGTTAGATGGAACTGCAACTATGGTGGAAACCGATTTATTTTATACGGGTGGAACATTAATATTTGATCATGGTCACGGAGTTTCAACTTTATATATGCATATGAAAAAAATTTATGTAAAGAAGGGACAAAAAGTAAAACAAGGAGATATAATTGGAACAGTAGGCTCTACAGGAAGATCAACTGGAGCCCATCTAGATGTTAGACTGAATTGGTTTGGAACAAGATTGGATCCAGCAACAGTTTTAAATATTAAAGATAATTAATGAAAAAATTTTACCTAGTTTTTTTTTCAACCCTATTTTCTGTAATCTTAATTTATTTGTTATTTTTTTTTTATACTTACAAAAATTTACATAAAGAATTTCAATATAATTTTAAATCTATAAACAATTTAAATTTTCACAAAAAATATTCATCTAAGTTACATCACATAAGGGCTGAAAATAAATTAAAATTACTTTTTAAAAAATATAATACTCGTGATCTATTATTTTCTACAATAACTGAAATCGAAAATAATGATTTTGTAGTTCTTTTTCAGGGTGATTCATGGATGGAACAAATGACACATACGGCCGATAAAAATTTTAAATCTTTAGATTTAATCAATGAGTTTAAATCTAAAAAAAAAATCAACTTTATAAATGCTGGAACAGCATCTTATTCTCCCTCTTTAATGAATTTACAACTTGATGTTCTCCAAGAGGATTTTAATATTTTTCCAAACGTGGTTATAGCTTATATCGATCAAACAGACTTAGGGGATGAATTATGCAGATACAAAAATAATAAAGTTTACAAAGATGGTAAATTAGTTGCGGTAAAACCAGAAAGCCATCTAATGTATAGAGGTTTATTTAATTACTCGGAAATATATGAATTATCAAAAATATCATTAGAAGAAAATTCAAAATTTATTAAAACTTTTAATTTAATAAATTTTAAGTTTAAATACGGAGTAATTAAATCTGCAAAAAGAATTTATAGAAAATATATTTCAAAATCAGAAATTGATAAATCCAAAATAACCAAATGCTATTATGGCGAAATCGAAAGTTATTTAGTAAATAGCAATCAAGATAATTTAAATTATTTTTCAAATGTTTTGAATGAATACATAAATAAAATTACTGAAAAAAAACATGTTGAAAAACTATTTCTTGTAACATTTCCACATAAAAAACATTTTAATTCCAAATTAAATAACAAAAAAATTTATAAAATAAATGTCTCAGATATAGTTGATTCGTTGGTTAAAGATAAAAATGTTAATAAAATTTCACATATAAATTTAAGTAAAAAATTGTTAAATAATATAAATTTTGAAAATGAAAAAATCTGGTTATATGACAATATTCATTTAAATTCTGAGTATCATGGACAGTTACTAATTAAACCAATTTTACAAGAATTAGGATTATATCTTCAAAATTCAAATCAGACAAAATGATCTAATCTTTCTCAAACCTATTTTTATAGTCCTCTATCAAGTTTTTATTTTGAGAATTTTTGTATAAGATAAAATTTCCGCACGCTAAAATATCTAAATCTGTTCCCATAAAACATTTAAATGCATCTTCAATTGTGCAGACTATTGGTTCTCCTCTTACATTAAAAGATGTATTAACTAATAAAGAGCATCCTGTAATTTCTTTAAATTTATTAATAAGTTTGTAGTATTTCAAATTAGTTTCTTTATGAACAGTTTGAATTCTTGCAGAATAATCAACATGAGTTACTGCCGGTATAGATGATCTTTTTACGTTTAGTTTTTCTATACCAAAAAGACCTTTGTCTCTATCACTCATAGGTATTTGTATATTTTTTTTTACATCTGCAACCAAAAGCATATAAGGACTATCTATTTCTAAATCAAACCATTGATTTACATCCTCTCTAAGCACTGAAGGAGCAAAGGGTCTAAAACTTTCTCTAAATTTAACTTTTAAATTAAGTTGTTTTTGCATTTTTTCAGATCTTGGATCTGCTATAATTGATCTGGCACCCAAAGCTCTAGGTCCAAATTCCATACGTCCTTGAAACCATCCCACAGTTTTTTTGTCTTTTATCTCGTTCGCAATAGTATCAATTAAATTATCATCATCTTTCTTTTCATACTGTGCACCTAAATTTTTTAAAGTATTTTCAATTTCACTGTCAGAAAAAGATGGGCCAAGATAAGAACCTTTCATTTCATCTCCGTTTGTAACTGCTTTTCTTTTATTTCCAAGTTCATTATACCAAAATGCTAAAGCTGCTCCTAAAGATCCACCTGCATCTCCTGCTGCGGGCTGAAACCAGATATTTTTAAAAATATTTTTTTTTAAAATTTTTCCATTTGCTACACAATTCAAAGCAACACCTCCAGCCATACACAAATTTTTTATATTTGTTTCTTTCGAAATCGATGTTGTTAACTTTAAAACAATTTCTTCGGTCACGGCCTGAATTGACGATGCAATATCCATGTGAAATTGAGTCAATAGCTCTTTTTCTGGATCCCTAACATTTTTTCCAAATAACTTTGAAAATTTTTCATTTGTCATAGTAAGACCGGTTGCATAATTGAAATACTTCATGTTAAGTCTAAATGAGCCATCATCTTTTAAGTCGATAAGTTCTCTTAAAATAATATCTTTATACTTGGGTTCTCCGTATGGAGCTAAACCCATAACTTTATACTCACCGCTATTAACCTTAAATCCTGTATAATATGTAAACGCAGAATAAAGTAATCCAATTGAATGGGGGAAGTGAATTTCCTTTATCATTTCTAGCTTATTGTTTTTTCCAATTGCAACAGTAGTAGTTGCCCATTCACCAACACCATCTAAAGTTAAAACAACAGCTTCATTAAAAGGAGAAGGATAAAATGCACTTGCGGCATGACTATAATGATGTTCTGAAAAGTGAATCTTGTTTATATCATTAAAATTTTTGTCATGTTGTTTAAGTTTATCAAATAAAAATTTTTTTTGAAAAAGTTTTTCTCTTAACCAGATAGGCATTGACATAGAAAAAGATGCAAATCCTTTGGGTGCAAAAGCTAAATATGTTTCAAGTAATCTTTCAAATTTTAAAAATGGTTTTTCAAAGAAAACTATATAGTCTATTTCATTTAATTTTAATTTTGAGTGATTTAAAACAAATTCAACTGCATTATAAGGGTATCTTGGATCATGTTTTTTTCTAGAAAATCTTTCTTCCTGAGCTGCAGAAACAATTTTACCATCAACAACTAATGCTGCTGCACTGTCATGATAAAATGCTGAAATTCCTAAAATTGATTTCACTTAAAAAATTGTGTAAATAAACGGAGCTACGGCTGTTCCTTGGCTAAGCACTATAATAATTCCAAAAAAAGCTAAAACAATAATAATTGGCAATAACCAGTATTTTTTTCTTTCTTTTAAAAAGTCCCAAAATTCTTTCAAAAAACTTATCATTAAAATTGCCTTTTCATTGAGCCAATTTTCTTCTCCCTTTTTATCCAATAAGAACTATTTTTCAAAAAATTTATGTTTAATAAATCTTTTCCTATCAATCTCATAATTAAACCAATAGGAGTTATAATTACAAAATAAATTATTGCCATAACAATTGGTGCAACAATTCTTCCAAGTAATTCTCCAAACTTAACCCAAACAAAATTTAATGGCCCCAATAGTTTAGAGTTAACTAACCCTAAAATTAAAAAAATAATTGAGATTGGGATTGGCCATAATCTTAAAGACCCACCGTCTATAATAGGCCAAACAGATATCAAGGCAAAAACTATACAAAAAAGTATACCAAAGCTTCTATTGGAACTAATCTTTTCCATTAGTACTTTGATATATTATTGCTGAAAAATTTTCAAATTT
>MDTG01044927.1_pt1 | contig 16208 bp, 12 predicted proteins | sample 811421 | NCBI WGS metagenome assembly MDTG01 (sample SAMN05326645, study PRJNA326480) | marine metagenome | isolation source: seawater | place: Pacific Ocean: South East | collected 2011 | reverse complement strand
TGGCTAAGCCCAATAAGCCAGTGGCTAAGCCCAATACCCCAGTGGCTAAGCCCAATACCCCAGTGGCTAAGCCCAATAAGCCAGTGGCTAAGCCCAATAAGCCAGTGGCTAAGCCCAAACCACCTGCATCAACACCCAAACCGAAATCAGGCGCTACAAAAACTTCAGTTAAGCAGAAATGTATGGCCGTTACAAAGGCTGGCACACGGTGTACATTTGATGCAAAGGGTAATACTTTGTATTGTGGCAAACATGCTAGATTCGCATCTAAGAAAAATGTTGGGGTTAACAATATAATTAGTGATAAACAACCACCCCTACTTAATAAACAAAAATCTAATGTCAGATTGCCAAATGTTACTAAGAAAAATATAGGTATTATGAGTAAAAAGGTAAATAAACCAGTTATTGCTAAGAACAGGAGTAGTTCGAATATTGTTGCCCAAAGTACAATTAGCAAACAACATAATAATCCTAGCTCATTTATAAATAAGAATGTGTTTATAGAGGCTTTTGAAAAGTCAGTGCAAGATTTCTATGATGCTGATGAGAATACAGAGTATTATGATAATAAGTATAATTTACCACAAGACTCAACAAGGGTGGAGGTTGAATTTAGGTATGGTAGGTACTCTAATACATTTACAAATGGCGTTGACCAGGCTACCTTCCAGAAAGTGAAGGGAGAACTAATGAAAACCTTAAAGTCAAGTATGACCGAAACATTTACAAAAGACTTCATTACGAATGATAATGTTAGGATAACAAAGGATAGAAACGATAATATATTAGAAATAACTAAAAAATCACCATATAAAAATATGAAGCACTCGAAAAATATTAGTGGTAACAAAGCACTATACTTTACCCCAAAGAACGTTCAGTATGATGTAGGATTTGCTTTAGCGTATGAGATTGATTTAACTAGTACATTTAAGGTATCAGATGATAAATTTAAGATGGTTAGGGAAAAATATAGGACATCATTTATTGGCGATTTAATTAGGTTTGACTTAACGAAGGTTGTTACAGACGGCCAAAATACGTCATATGAGATAGAATTGGAGTTACTTAGTAGTGAATTTATGTACGATGAGACTGATAGTAGGATAAAAACACATCTCATAATTTATGAAAATATTAATTGGATAAATTCGATAATTGATAGTGGTGAGGTAAACAACAAATACTTCAAGAGGAGCTTTATCGATGAATATATAATTGGTAGTGATTCGCATAAGTTGGATACGTATACAAAGAAAGCAAGGGCTACCAGCCACAAGGACATAGAATATCTTATAGATAAAAACAAAGAAATATTCAAGACTGACCAGTTAAAGGACATAAAGGTGTTGGCAATTAATTACTTTGATCATATGTTTACAGTTAAAAGGGATACGAGTGGTGTTATTAGGGGGCGTAATGTAACTATGATTCGCCACGCCTGTATAGTATTAGCGGCAAAATCACATATACACCTAGATATGACAATATACGCTGATAAGTTTAATATAAATAGGAAAGATTTATCGTATTATGTTAAGGTTATACAGAAATATATCCCACAAAACGTAAACATAAGTTATACTGACAGTTATGAGAATATTGGTTCTTTGGTAAATTATTCAGTAAAGACATTCCCGTCATTGTATAAGTTTAAAACAGACCAGCACAAGTTAGTGGCTCATTTCCAAAATATTCTAAAGAATCCTGTATTTGCTAAGTCTAAATGTGGTGTGGTTAACGTTACACCTGCATTTGCAGCTATGTTGCACGTTGACTTTGGTATACCACTAAACTCACCAAGCAACACAAACATAGAGTCAATTGAATCGGTTATGCATGTTAAGGGAGTTGGCCTTAAGAAGTGTATAGCAGTGCTCAAATCTATGAAAAAATTAGAAAATTCAGCTGAATCGAATAAGCAAGCTAGTGTCCCGTTCATAGATAATGATATACTTATAAGCACAATGACAGTTACTGTAGGTAAGAACGAAGAACCAATAAAATCAAAGTCAAATATAAAATCAAAATATGATCAGCTAAAGTATGATCTTGGTAAAATGAAGAAAGGTGTTGATTTTATAGAGACTGTCCTAAAGAATATGCGAGATTCATCATCGAGCTTTTCAATGAAGCTAAATGATGTGTCTATAAATACAGGTAAATCGATTGATAAAATACTGGAAGACACACGTATTGTGAAGATTATAAATTTCGATAAGTTCTATGATAATTTTGAAACAACACCGGTATTTACTTGTATTAAGTATGGATCAAATCCACCTAAGACGTATAATAACCGGCCATGTAAGAAGATAAAACAGCATAATAACTCATCAAAAAGATGGAAAGATTTTCAGAATCAATTAAACATGGTTATTACTCATAATGATAAGGATTATGATATCAAGTTGTTTACAAATGGTGCGTTTAATATCACGGGGTGCAAAGATATCGGGCTCTGTGAGCAGGTCGCGTCTATGGTAATAGACAAGATAAATTCAACAAAGGAAGCAACGAGTTCTTCGGAGCTATCAATGATCCTAAATAAAGATGTTAAGCTAGATAAGAGTTACACCAAGCTATCTATTAGTAATATTAATGCAAGCTGCAAGACTAACTTAAACCTTAAAATCGATATTAAATCAGACCCACTTGGCTTAGTTAGAGTCAAAGAAGAGTTTGAAAAAATTAAGGAGATTGTCCCGGAGACACACCCACACTTGGCTGGTAAATCTACACAACGCCCAATTGCGCTAGCAGCACCAAATACCCGTGAGGGACACAGGATTAGTGTTAAGATCCAATCGCCATCTAAAGCTGAGAAGCTGATAACAGCACAGATACACACTACTGGTTCAATTAATTACTCTGCACAATCTATAGACGATATAAAGTATGCCCACTCTATTGTGGTAAAGGTTCTAAGAAAGGTCCATGTATAAACTCTATCATTCTTGGTAAACTTCAAGTTTGTCAAGTTTGTTTAATATAAGATCGATCTTTTGTTCTATGTAAGTTAATCGATCTTCGTTATCTGTAATCTTATTCGTATTGGTATTCGGATTCACATCACCAATCTCAGCCTCCAAGTAATTTTTGTATTTTATAATACACTCATATAAATTCCTAGATTCAAGCAAATCATAAACACCTGCTGATTGCCCTTTTTTTATACAATCAATAATATAGTTAAATATTTCTACCTTTTCAATTGATTTTACATCATTTGAAGACATTAAGAATTGTTTGTCTATATTATTTATATATTTATATTTAATATTCTTCACCTGTTTGGGGATCTATGCATATCTCTACTGTATCTGATGGATCTGACATATCTCTATTTAGGAAGGTTTCTGGGTTCTTAAATAGTTTCTCATACTTCGTATCATCACTCCATGATGATTTCTCCTTTTTTATATTAAAACACCATTCTGTGTCTTTGTTGTTTAATATATAGTTATCAATCGAAAACTGATTATACTTGCTAAATTGTAAATGTGGAATCTTATAATCATTATTATCATTCTCAACTTTGATAAACTTATCTATAATCTCCTTATTCATAAAATCAGCCTTTGGTGTTACAAAGTCTATCTTTGATATATCAAGGTCTTTGTTAAATTTACACCTAACAATCTTCGTAGATTGGCTATTTTGATCAAGAATTAAACACACTGTCTCATAGTAATCTTCCATTATCTTTACCTGAAGTATGTTAACTATTATGCCAATATTTTCTTGGATGTATTTGTACATCTTTCCCCATTTACATTCCTTAAACCAACCTAAAACATCATCAGAATTAACACTCCCGGATGTATAGAATTCATCAACGATCGTTATTGGTTTCGTTGGCTCAGTAAAGGGTTGGGTATTAATGTTTGAAGTTTTAAGCGATCTACGTAAATAATTACTCTTAATAAACTTTAATGTATAATAAATAGTTAAATAAACTATTATAATTATTAAATATTTATAAGTATTCATTATAATAAGCAATTATAATATTGCGTAAAAAGAATTTTATTTTAATATATTTTTTTTATAATGTCAATGAACTTATATTACAGTAATAGGTGTCAATTTTCTAAAAAAATATACGAGGTTATAAATAGTAATAATCTAGAATGTAAATATATATGTATTGATTTTTCAGATGAGATCCCAAGAAACATTACATCAGTACCAGCGATTGTATTCAATAATAAATTGTACGTAGGTAAACCAGCATTTGAATTGGTTAAGGGTATTATTGATGAGAAGAACAAGAAGGGTGTGAGGGGAGGTATTGAGCCGATAGACTGTTGTGGTGGTGGCATTGGATGTGATCCCTATACGTATATAGATAATGATCAGTTACCTATGCAAGACTATTATTCATTTATTGCTGGCGAACCAACCAGATCAGATGCCTATGCAGATACACAATCAACGGGGGGTCATACGAATAATAGTGTCCCATCTGGTCATAACTTATCAGCCACTGGAAGCGAATCATCATCACATGTATCTAAAGAAAACCTAAATGAAAAACAATTTGACCTTAGTAAATTACAGGCGATGAGGGAATCTGATAGTGGTGTGCATATTAAGCGTGTGAATTTTGCTGGGGTTTAAATATGATTATCAATTATATTATATTCGCGTTATTATAAAGCGAATATAATATTTAATTTAATAATATGGATAGTACTGATTTGACAAAAACACCCAAAGATATCCCAAATATGTCTGATATTATTAATGTTGACCAGATACAAAATATAATTCAATCTGATCAGTTTAACTCTATCTTCTCACAAGTTTCTCAATCCCTATCTAATAATCCTAGTTTTAAAGACGGTGACATTAAGAGTGTATTAGAACCGGATAACATATCCAATATGGTTTCTAATTGTATGAATACAGTTAATACAATCTTACCTAACGTTGTAGACTCTATTGGTAACCTGGGTAAGAATAGTGATATAAATGTCGACGTTGATATCACCTTGAACAATGCTTATACTGGTATCCGCAAAAAGATTACAATCAAGCGCAAATCAATAGATCCTGCATCTGATACTATATACATCGAAAAGAAAAAATTCGTTCTTACTATATTACCAGGTGTTCAGCATGAACAGATTATTACAATAAACAAAGAGGGTGATGTCCGTAGTAACAAAGATAGCACTAGGGGTAATGTCAATATTAAAATATTCGTAGATGATCATGATGATTATACAAGATTAAATGATGACGATCTATTGGTTAATATAAAAACACCTATACAGAGTCTTATGAGCGATGATAAGAGCTATTATAAAATAAAGGCACTAGATGGCGATGATATTATGTTATTTGTAGATTCAAGTTTTGTAGTAGAAAATCGGCTTATAGGGTGTGTTAAAAATAAAGGCATGCCAGTACAGAATAATGATTCTGATATATCTTGGGGTGATCTATATGTTGTTTTCACTATTAATAATTCGGGTGAAGTTTTTAAAACAAATGAAGACAATCTAGATGAATACCTAATTGAAAACACCAATAAGTTAAATAACAAATTATTATGATTTTGAATATAGTTCATCGTATTTTGCACTGTACAGGATAGGTGCATATGTCATTAATATACACATGTTTGTATTTATATAATCTGTCTTACTCGCATCTTCATATGTATCTGTCTTCATCTTTAACAATATTGTTTGATAGTTTGAATATAAATTCGTTAGTTCCAGACACAATTTTGAATACTCTTTTGAACTAATAAATTTTGGTTTATTCTTTATCATATCCTTCATTACATTACTACTGTCTATTATTAAATTTAATAGCTCCTCGTCTGCCATTTTCGATTGAAGTTCATTCATTAACTATTTGTTATATTATAATATTTAGTTTATAAACGCTAGTGAATTATATACTGTTAACAACATCACGTAATATAATACTGTCTTTCTCTATATAATTATTCCTATTAAATTTAATATGTATACTATCATTGTCAATCTTACCCCCAGTTATAGCGTAGGATTTCATATGAAAATCTGTATCTAAATTACTACCTATGGTCATTATATTATCATTATTCGAATATAGTTGAAGATCAGTATTCTTACGATTCTCTAAAATTTTTGTAATCCTAATATTAGAATTATTACTAACCTCAACCATTTTACCATCAACACACACATTCTTAGTCCCGGATAATACAATGTTGTTTGTAAATTCTATTTTATCATTTTTTATAAAATTTGTGAAAAAAAAAAAGAATTTGCAGTTGTTGTAGAATCCCTAGATGTCTCATATGTAACACTCGCACTTATATTATATACCCCATTTATTATATCCGTGTTATCACTTTTCATAAATTCAATTATCCCACTTGAGTCAATCTTCATATATACTAATTTTACTGGATTTGTATCACCGTTATTAGTGTCATCACTAGTGTCATCACTAGTGTCATCGTTATTAGTACCAATGTTATATATATATATTGGATTAATGATTGTTTGTACTGGTTTAAACTTATACAGTGTTAGTGTCTTAAACCCTTGTGAAAAATCTATTACCATATTTAGATCAAAAACTATTAGTGTGTCTATGTTTAGATACCGGCTGTTATTACTATTTATGATATTATAATTATCTATAAAATTTAGGTTTTTATAAATGTATGGTTGTTTGTTTAGTTGTGGTAGTTTGTTATATATTGCTGTACCACTTATGAAGTAATGCTTACTGTTTTCAAACAAAACATCATATGTAAATATACTAAAGTCACTCTGTGGTGATACCTTTGTATACCCTTTTATAGTGTTGCCATATTCTATTATAAGTCCATTTGTGTCAGTCGTTACCTCTACTATATATACCCCACCATAAACGTCTTTATACGTAGGCTTAAAATTTTCTGGTAATGTAAAATTCAAGGTGTTAGTATCGGTGGTTAGTGAGATGTTTAACTCAAATGTAGTAGTAACAACACCTTCAATCTCTCTGAATGAACATCTTGATGTATCGTTATTTATAATAATGCCTTGATTATCAGTTGTTAGTACGTCAAATACAATATCTTTTATATCTGGGAAAACCATATTAAAATCAACACTTCTTACACTAAGCCTGTTTTGTTCTGTAACGGATAGTTCTATAAAATTTGTTACCCCATTATCAATATTTTTTAGTAATATACCGTTTTGATTCATGGCAATCCTATTATTTATAAATTGTATCTCAGGGTTATCTTCAATCGTGTTTGTATTTTTTGATGCCGTACCATAGTTTAGTTTAACACTGTCGATAAATTGTATGTTGGTGGTATTGTTAAAGCCGGGTTGTATTAAGGACGTCTCAAGTGTGCCTATATTTATCTTTTGTGTTGGGTCAGTAGAATATATACTATTATTTCTCATTATTATATTATTAATCTGTACAGTGTCTGTCTTTGGTTGAAGATTTGTAAATGCTATATTATTAGTATCTGTTGTTCTTACGTTGTTTATATCGTGACCTAATAGATCTAAGTCGCTATTGACATTTATTTGGCTTGTTGTTGAAGATATATTGGAGACTGTTAGATTATTAATCAAACAATTTATATGATCTGCAGAATCGCTTGATATTTTATTAGGAGTAAAAGTAGTACCATTTATATTAGATACATCGTTAAACTCTAGTATATCACCAGTTATCTTACCGGTGGTTAGTGTTGGGATGTTTACGCTCAGTAATGTATCATCAAATGGGTTTATTGTTTTGCATTGTATCGTATCTGTTTTTAATGCCAAGCCATTCACATTTGTTATATTGTTATCTATACCTATATTCGATGTCTGTATGTCGCCTGAGTTTAGGGTGTTTATAGTCGCGTTTGTTGTTTGTAAGTTGTTAAAATTACAAACATCACCCCTTATAGTGTTGTTTTTTATATTTACATTATCTATATTAATACCGGTATCTGCGATTTTGCTTTTTAGAGTACCTAATGTTACGTCACTTAAGAAAACACACCCTGTATTTATTGTTATATCTTCACCGTCTAGGGTACGTAATCTATTTGTTAGTAATGTCTTTGTCTCAAGTGTGTTTGAACGTATTCTTGATGATGCAGCGTTTATTATGCTATTTGTTAGGTTCAATCTAACCCCTTCGTTTAATATTACGTTCCTATTTAGGTTAATTGTGTTAGATGATACCTTTATTGCGTTTGATATGTTTTGCAACTGTGCAACTGTAGTATTTGACAACGCATTTGATTGCAAACCAGTATTTGAATATCTTGACATACATAATATGTACTATAATTTTAATTTTAGTTTTACGATATTGTTGCGTATTATTATTAATATAATTACAATTAATTATATTATGGATGACTATTCAACACCAATATCACAATTAACACAACCACAACCACAACCCCAACCACAGGTACAAGACCCACCCCAAGTTAATACCACTCAGAGTCAACTATTACCTCCACCATCTGTAACTAGTCAGAACCCACAACCCGTCCAACAGGTACTACAACCTGCACTCGTACAAAATTATCAAACGCAAGTTGCCCAACCTACCACAACACCGCCAACAACACAAGTACCAAATGGTTTATCAAAGCTATTTAGTATCCAAGCCTTATCAAACAGTAATAACCTAATACTACCAATCGTCGGAGCTATACTATTCTTCGCTGGTACTTCTGGTTATGGTACAAGTATCATAGGTAATGTATTTAAGATTAACAAGGAATACAATTCTTATATAAACACAATCCTGGTATTCTTAATACTGTACATTATTAAGATACAAAATTCTTTGTAAATTATAATGAATCCTCAATTCTATTGTGTTTTATCTGGGTTTTTAGGGATTATCCCATTTTACACATGGTTTTATAAAAATATTATTATATCGTTATTAATTTTATCATCGACCTGGTTTACTGTATTGCAACATATGTGTGAAACACTTGGATCTTACGAGCCATATCTTCAATACAACCCAACCTTGTACCTATTTTTAGACCGATGTAGTGCTGTTTTACTAGCGGTTGTTATGGTCTGTACTCTGAGACATAATATATTGGAATCAAAATATATACTAATTGTATCATTTGCGTTATTATTTGTTTGTGACTGCGGGTTAATTACATATGAATACTATTATGCATACACACATTCTTTGTGGCATATATGTATATGGTATTATCTATATTTGAGATCAGAACTATACATTTTAAAGAATTAGTATGATACTTTACTATGGCATCCTTTGCTGACAATGATACAATCAAATCTAATTTAAACACTATATCTAAATCAAACACAAGGTCGATTGATGATGTTTCGTTTATATTTGATTGTTGTGGGCATAAAAAAAGAGATATATCACAACAAGCAGTATCTCTACTAGTTGGATCTAATAAGCTAGATATACCTATAGACACAGATGATATGATTGATGTTATGATAAGTAAGATGTCTTCGGAAAACAAGCCAGTAGTTATTGTAACAGTATGTAAATTTTTAAGTAATATAATTAATTATAAAGATGATTCATGTGTATCACGATGGTATTACAAACTGATCCCGAGTATTGTTGGGTTAACATTAGATGTTAAATTATCAATTCGTGAATCGAGTCGTGAACTGATGGGGGTTATATGCAACTCTGTAACAAATAGGGATATAGTATTACTTAAGCCTGATTTGATTAAGGCTATGGTTGAACCTGAGAATACTGTTGAAGTTATAGATAAACTCGCATCGACCACATTTGTATCAGAGGTTAAGTCAGATCTTATTGCGATCATATGTCCACTTATTGTTAGGGGGTATAACATTCGGAGTGATAGTGTATCAAGATTGTGTTCAAAGATTATGGTAAATATGTTAAAGTTGGTTGAGGATTATAATGAGGTATCTAATTTTTTACCTATACTTATACCGGTTGTATCTATGACATGTGATATCGTTTCAGATCCAGAGGCAAGAGGTGTGTGTGAGCAATCTTTACAGATCCTAAATAATTTTAAGAATTTGAATGAAGATTTAACTGGTGTTAACGTTGTATGTGATGACTCTAGGGATCTGTTGTGTGATTGTAACTTTACACTTGCATATGGCTCTAACGTACTCCTGAAGAACGTTAATCTAAGGTTACATAAAGGGTATCGCTATGGGTTAATATCTAAGGCGGGTGGAGGTAAATCAACATTATTAAAATCTATAGCGGAAGGGAAAGTAGAAGGTTTTCCAGATCCGGAGGATGTTAATGTGGCTTTCGTGCAATCTGATATAATAGGTGAAAAGTCTCATCTAAATTGTGTTGAATATATAAAATCTGATAATAAATTTGACTCAATTCCAGATGAAGATATTATTAATAAGTTGTCATGTTTTGGTTTTGCAACAGATCGCTCTAAACAAGCCGCTGCAAGTGTTAGTGATTGTGTGTCAACCCTTTCAGGTGGTTGGCGTATGAAGTTGGCATTATCCAAGGCAATGATGCTGAACCCTGATATATTATTATTAGAATCACCAACTGACCACCTAGATGTTGTTAACATTAAATGGGTAGAGGATTATCTTAACAGTCTTCAAGATGTCAGCTGTATTTTTACAAGCCATGATAAGAATACACTTAATAATTGTTGTACGCACATAATCGAGCTAAAGGATTATCGCATTCGGATACACAAGGGTAACCTAGATTGTCTTATTGACAAAGATCCAGTTGTTAAGGATTATTTTAATCTTCATAATAGTAATACTTTTGTATTTAGGTTTCCAGAACCTGGGTATATAGAGGGTATCAAGTCTAAGAGTAAGGCGTTGCTCAAGATGGAAGGGTGTTCGTTTACTTATCCGGGTAATAGTAAACCAACGATTGAAGATATATCAATACAGGTTTCGTTATCTTCAAGAATCGCCATCGTTGGCCCAAACGGGGCTGGTAAGAGTACACAGATTAAACTACTTATTGGTGAGAATATACCACAGACCGGTACTGTATACAAGCATCCTAATGTACGGATATCATATGTTTCACAACACTCTTTTAACCATATTGATAATCATCTGAACAAGACGCCGAGTGAATATATAAGGTGGCGGTATGAAATTCCGGGTGAGGATAGGGAAGCTATTAAGAAAAAGACGCTAATGTTTGATAACAACGATGAGCAGGCTATCAAACTTCAATATAGTTTTACACTTAAAAATGATGAAGATAAACCATATACCATAAAGTGTGTTGTAGACTCATTAACAGGGCTTAGGCGGAAATCAAAGAGTGGTGAATATGAGTACCAGGTTAAATTCAGTGGTAAGTCAGATGATTGTAATCTATTTATACCTCTAATCCAGTTAGAGAAAACAGGTGCTAAATGTTTTTTGAAGATGGTTAAGGCTGTTGATGAGAAAATAGCTGCTTTGCAGGGGTTGTATATTAAGCCATTAACACGTGAGAATGTGGAGACCCACATGATTGGCATTGGGTTAGAAAAAGAATTCACAACACATACAAAACTTCATCAACTTAGTGATGGCCAAAAGGTTAAGGTCGTCTTAGGTGCTGCCCTATGGCACTCTCCTCACATTATACTGTTAGATGAACCTACGAATTACCTAGATCAGGAGAGTCTAGTAGGATTAATTGGTGCAATAAAAGATTATGAGGGTGGTGTTGTGGTTATAAGTCATAACCAGTCATTTACTGATGAGGTTGCAAATGAGACATGGCTTATGCAAAAGAATGAAGATACGGGTATTGCAACACTAAGTGTAACTGGGGGTGAAAGTATGGTCGAACTTATCAAGAATAAAGACACACCATCTGAGACTGTAGATGCATTTGGGAACAAGATAAACATTATACAAAAGAAGAAACCCACAAAGTCAGATCTAAAAAAACTTAAAAAGAGAATTACTCAACTTAGAGCATCAGGTGCTGATGTATGGACTGACGAGGAGCTTGAAAAGGCTGGGTTTACAATTTAAAAACTTCATTATATAAAGTAATATCTTAATATGTCTTTACCCATTATTACAAACATCCTTAATATTAATCCCCTAGTTGTTACTTATGATAATTTTGTTTCCAAAGATGAGTGTGAGCATTTTATTGAGATCTCCAATAAAACACTCGAGCCAGCATTGGTTAGTGATCATAACAAAGGTGTTACGTCCCAGGGTAGAACAGGGATGAATACGTGGCTTGATCATTCACACGATGATATAACACTCGATGTTGCTACTCGTATATCTAATATCGTCAATATACCTCTTGAAAATGCTGAAAAATATCAGGTAATTTATTATGATACTAATCAAGAATACAGGAGACATTATGATAGCTGGGATCACAATGGGTCTGATAAAACCCAACGGTGTATGAAGTATGGGGGTGCAAGGTTGGTCACCGCACTCGTATATCTAAATGATGTACAAGAGGGTGGTGAAACTAAAATGACAAGGTTAAATATAGATGTCAAGCCATTAAGAGGGAGGCTTCTGGTTTTCCATAATACTCATATGCTTGATAATAAATCCCATGATAAACATCTGTTATCTGAACACGCTGGGTCACCAGTGGTAAATGGGGAGAAATATGCTTTTAATTTGTGGTTTAAGGAGTGTCACTCAAAGATACTCTATTCAAAACACAACCCATCGTATTACACTAATGTTGTTGAAGATATAAACCCACAGCAATACACCAGCGATACAAAGGTTTCACTAGACCCAAATAAATATATGTTTAGGATAAGCAACGCATTGCCACATGACAGTGTTGAATATATAATGAGGATGTGCTCTTTTAAAGATATTCAATCTAGACCAAACTGTTGGGTAAAAAATGAGAGTATCAAGCCTATTATAGACCATATAGAAAACCTAACTAATATATCAAAAGACTTTTATGAAAATATACATATTACAAAATACAAAGTTAATGAGATACATGGTGCGCACTATGTTGCTTATGACCTAACATCGGACAACGGTAAGAAGTGTACCGCTACTAATGGGCAACGGATGTTTACTATTACAATATTCTTGACGGACAATATGACCTTTGCATTTAACAAGATTGGCCTAAAACAGAACTTCAACAAAGGTGATATAATATTCTACAAAAATACGGTTGGTGATACAAATACCCGTGATGATCTACTTAACCGCACATTGACAAATGGTGATGCTATTGGATACATAGCTAATATATATGTAAGAGAAACATGTGGAGGGCAGCGTGTTACTGTAAAAGAGTGTGATGTTGAGCTGGGTGAGGATTTCAACGAGACACTTAATTATGTCTACGACCAGTTTAATGATGATAGTGTAACCATAGAGCCAAACTGGTGTGGTTACAAGAGTTTTAAGTATAGTTTTAAGGGTGATTTTGAAATGTTTATTAATAATATTTTAAACATAAAGAAAATTAAAAATTCAGATTCTATTAAATCATTGCTCAACGTTCATAACCTAACACAAGATTATTACTTCAATTTTGGGCACTATGAGGTTGTAAACCATGTACTGAAACCCGATGTATTAAAAATTGTTCAAGATTATTATACCGAAACTATTAAGAAAGGTGTCTGGCCCTTGGGTGATAAACAAGCAAATCGGTATAAATCACACAACGAACCACTATCAAGGTTTATACATTATGAGGTATTACCACTTGTGGAGTTAGTAACTGGTAAGAAATTGAGACCAACGTATACATATTTGTCCGCATATGTAAAGGGTGCTGATCTCCCTGGACACACAGATCGTCCTGATTGTGAATACACCGTCTCGTTTATTATTGATAAGCCTACTAATAGTAAATGGAACATTTATTTGCACACCAAAACACAACCGGAGAAATACAAGGGTAGGTATCCACAAAATCCACCACATTCAGAGTGTATAGCAATCGATTGTGATGCTGGTGGGCTTATGATATTCCAAGGGACTGATCGTATACACTTCCGTGAAAAACTCGATCACGATTACTACAATATTATTTTATTACATTATTGCAGTATTTAAATAAAATGTAATATTTAATATCATGGCAAAATTTGAGGTTACCGATAAATTATTAAATGTTTATACTAACAAAAACCAACGAATCTTCAAGAAGGCTGCAAAAATTGCTTATGAATTTATACCAAATGGCGTTTATGGATTTATATATGATGATTTTAACCCCAATATAGAGCTCATTAACAAATGGAAGGCTGAGTATAAAACTATAAAAGTCTACAACGTCTCAACTCGAAGAAAAACGATTAAAATGGACTCGAAGGTTGCTTTCTATGATAAGATGAAATTATCTTATTATACACCAGAAAGTTATTATAAAGTATCAGAAATACCAAATAACACAAGTAAAGATGATATATTTTTTGTAAAGACAGATAATGGTACGGGTGGTAATGGTGTAGATGTCTATAGGTATGAAGATATACACAACATACGTAGTGATTCGGAATATATTATCCAAAAAAGTATGTCAGAACCCGATCTTTATAACAACAGGCGCTACAAAATACGCCAACTCGTTCTTATTCACAATAAACACGTATATGCATCAAACAACAGTTTCTTTACTGTAAGTGATGTAGATTACTTATCAGAAGACTCAGTATCATTCAAATACAAACACGTGATAAACCAAAGACCAAATATTGATTTTATATTATCATCCAAATTAAAAAACTTCAATAGCATATTTAGTAATATAAAATTGGCTCTTGGTGATTTTTCAAAGTATTATTGTGATGAGATTAGCTCTATAAACGACAAGGAGTATGTTATACTAGGTTTCGATTTTGTTGTCGATAAATATAACAACGTCCAGATAATTGAAATAAACCACAGGTCAAATTATGGCCACCCAGACAATGTTAGTGATATTTGTGATGTAGGGTTTATAAAAGACACGATTATCCTTATGATAACCAATAGTGTTAATAGTACATCATTACTCAAAATAGTTTAATAACAGTTTATTTTATAATTCATTAAAATATGCATTACCTCAGTAATAAAAATGAAAAACACGTTGAATATAATCTTTATCTAAGCCAACTTAAAATAGATAACACACCACTAACATTCCTAAAACGGGGTAAATTAGTGGTATGTCTTGTAGAGTTCAGACCACTCCGAGAAATAGAACATGTTTTAGCGGCGGTTATGAAGATCTACAAACCATCAGAAATTGGTATATCTATTATGTATGGTAACCTTAATAAAGATTATGTTGAATCAAAGTTTTCAAAATGGCAAAATATCAAATTGATACATAAAAATTTAGATAATATAGATAGGGGTACTTATAGCGCCTTACTTAAACAACCAACGTTTTATGAGAATTTCTTAAATTGGAGCCACATCTTAATATACCAAACGGATTCACTTATACTTAGGAAAATCGATGACGTTTATTTTGATTATGATTATATCGGTGCACCTTGGGTTGAATCAAATCAATGGTGTAAATATAACGCTGGCAATGGTGGGTTTTCTTTAAGGAATGTAAAGTCATGTATTAGAGCATGTGAAGTTTTTAGACACTATAAATTCGATGATATCCCAAAAGGTAATGAGGATGGCTTCTTTTGTAATCAAGATATCTTCAAGTATCCACCAATTAATTCAGAATTACACAGAGCGTTTTCAGTTGAGCGGGTTAATTTTAAATACCCAATAGGTGTACACCAGATCTACCACAACTTCAATATGACTACACCCGACTGGTGTGAATTTATAAAATATATGAAAGATTGTTTAATTCTCAATAAAACATCTAATTTTGATATAAAAACATTACAGGTCACCCCACCCACCCCAACTAATTATATAAGTGAGACTCTAGATCTACCTCAACATCTCGGGCCATTTACTGTTACCTTCTCCCATAAACATAAGAATAGGTGGTTGGTCGATTGTAATAACAATTATGATGTATTGTTGTGCGCTGATGAAGATCCCAAGTCAGCTGTTTGTCGCCATCCAATCCCTAATACAAACCAATCATGCATACACAAAAAATCACCAGGGTGTTATTATAAACAAATCGATGGTTTCTTCTATATAATATTCTACCCTGGGTTTCCAAACGGTGGTGAATGTTGGGCTGATATTAATACCTGTAATAATCATTACAATCACTGCAAAGATCTACCTCGAAATGGTGCCATAATA
>MDTG01026686.1_pt1 | contig 16209 bp, 17 predicted proteins | sample 811421 | NCBI WGS metagenome assembly MDTG01 (sample SAMN05326645, study PRJNA326480) | marine metagenome | isolation source: seawater | place: Pacific Ocean: South East | collected 2011 | reverse complement strand
TCAATTTAAGTGGTCCTTCTTATAACAGAGGTATTTACAACTATGCATATTATAATTCAGGTAAAATAAATATTATTAATAATACTGTTTTGTTTACCGGTACAAATACCAGATACCATTACGGAATTTATAGTTATGCTACTTCAGGAGGTGTTTGTAATAACAACATTGTTTCTCAACAAGCAACTGTTAATGGAAATCACAGAACATATTTGATTTATGACGTTCGTGGTACGGGTATGACTTACGATTATAATAATCTTGATTTAACTCAGAAAAAAGGTACTGCTACTCAAATTTATACTGGATATTGGTCTGGAAATAAAGCATCGTTAAAAGATTGGCAGGGGTCTGCTACTGCAGCAAACAGCATAGCTGTTAATCCACAATTTACTGATATCACTACTACTGCTAAATTAAATTATAAGCCACAAAGTATTCCAATGGTTAATAAAGGAGTATCTAATACTTTTACACCACCATTAGATTGTGAATTAACTAAAAGGGGTTCTACTCCAGATTTAGGTGCGTTAGAATATTATATCGATGTTGAAGTAACTAGTGTTAATATGACTGGCGGTACAGGAGAATGTGCACCTTACAAAGAGTCAGTAAGTGTTATTTTTAAGAATAATTCACTTACACCTATCAAAGATGTACCATGGCAATATACAGTCAATGGCGGGGCTCCTTACTCAGAGACAGATACAAGTAGTGTTGCACCTGGTGCAGTAGATACCTTTACATTTGAAAGAGTACATTCTTTCAATGGTTCTAATACACATGCAGTTGTAGTTTCAGTTGTTGGAGACGATGATGTTCCAACAAACAGTACTGGAAGTTATAAACTTTCTACTGTAGCTTCAGCTTCTGGTAGTAATTTAATAGCTAGTGCATCTCTTCCATTTGATGGTTATTATAATGCAGCAACTACTAATGATCCAGATGTAATAGCTAGAGATTATACAAATAATTATGATATCACTCGTCCAACTAAATACGCTTCTTCAGGACCAGGAGCTGATTATACATATTCCTTTAAAGCGACAGACGACGACGGTATTGATGTTTCGGCAGCTGGTTTTTCATACACTGCACTAGCTGAATCATTTATTGTTAGTCCAGAAGATTCTTTAGCTGGAAGAAGTGTTCAGCTTGACTTGATGGTAACAGATGCGGCTACGGGATGTGATACTACAGTAACACGTCACATGTATATTCCACATGTACCAGTGCCTTCATTTGATTCATATGATATATGTTTAGGTGATGTAGCTCAGTTTAAAAATACATCCACTCTCAAAGGTTCTGGATATATTGTAACTAGCTGGGATTTTGATGATCCTGATCCAGCTGTAACAGACGATAATTCTGATATTAAAGATGGATTTTGGAAATACAGTACATATGGTAATGATGTTTATGTTAAAATGACAGTTGCTAATGGGGTATATGATAAGTTTACATATGTTGATGTTGATACTATTAATATTACTCCGAAGCCTGAAGTTGACTTTAAAGTTTTAAATGCTTGTGAAGGAACAGCTATAAAGGTTAATAACAATACAACATTACCTGTTTCAAGTAAAATTACTTATGTATGGGATTTTGGAGGTGAATATACTTCAACTGATCAAGATCCATCTTATACATTTGCTACTCCAGGTCAGCGTAAAATTAGTGTAACAGCTACTGCAAATGGTTGTACTGGATCACTAACTAAGAACGCTTACCAGTTCGAAATGCCACTTGCGTCTTTCGATAGTAAGGGTGAATGTAATTTTGTTAATGTTGACTTCACAAATAGTTCTACTATAGAAAATGGAGCTAACATGGGTTACGCATGGGACTTTAATGGAGAGGGTATATCAAGAATTGAAGACCCATCTTTTGCATTTGCTACTCCAGGTACAAAAAAGGTAACATTGACGGCAACTTCAGAGTTTGGTTGTGTAAATGTATTTAACAAGAGTATTCTTCTTCAAGAATCTCCCGAGGCAGATTTTACATGGGATGCAGCTTGTAATTTAACACCAATTAATTTCAACATAACAGGATCACTTCCAAATGGAGGTGCTAATAGTTCATATGAATGGGATTTTGCAGGTGAGTCTTCTGCGAAACAAGCAGATCCAAGCTACTTATTCTCTAAAGTTGGTCCAAAAGTGGTTAAACTTACGATTTCTGATTTGAATGGATGTTCAAGTTCAATCGAAAAAGAGGTAAATGTCGTATTACAAGCTACTGCAGACTTTGAATCAGGGACTGTATGTGAGGGAGATGAAGCGGTATTTACAAACAAATCAACAGTAGCTGCTGGAAATTTGACATACGAGTGGACATTTGGAGACGGAGCTGGAAGTTCTGATTTATCTCCGAGACACAGTTATACAGATGCAAAAAGCTACAACGTTAAGTTGAAAGCTATAGTTGAAGGTGGATGTAGTGACGAGGTAACTTACCCAGTTGTGGTAAATCCATCACCGGATGCTACTTTCACATTAAGTAAAGATGGAAGAACCATTGTTTGTAATGGACCATCAGGAAACGATATCTACAGATGGACATTTGGCGATGGTAGTAAAGATGATTCTGAGAATCCAACTTATACTTTCGAGAATGTTGATCAAGGTACATTTACAGTATGTTTAGCAACTAAAAAAGGGGAATGCTGGAATGATTTATGTGAGGACATCACAATCAACCTAGCAGGAATCGAAAACTTAACGCAAAACGATGACATGATTAATATATATCCTAACCCAACTACTGGTAGGTTCAATGTAACAGTTGAAAATGCTGATGATGTAGTTGTTAAGGTAGGAGATATCTTAGGCAATGTATTAGATGTTAATGTAATAGATAATATGAATGGTACTTACAGTGTAGACATGTCAGTGGTTGCTGATGGTGTATACTTTGTACAAGTCACAAACGGTGATTACTTTTCAACTAAGCGAATCACAGTTTCTAAATAATTAAGTAATTTTTAAAAAAAGCCCCTCATCTAATGGTGAGGGGCTTTTTATTTATATATTATTTTACTCCATGCTAATAGATACCCACGCTCATCTATATTCTGATGATTTTACTTACGATATTGATGATGTGATTCATCGCGCTAAACATGTTGGATTAAGTCATATTCTTTTACCTAATATCGATTGTGATAGCATTAATTCTTTAAATAAGCTAGTTGCTAGGGATAATCATTTTTTCAAAAGAATGATGGGTCTGCACCCCTGTTCAGTAAAGCAAGACTATAGCGAACAATTGGCTGTAATCAAAAATGAATTGGTAACAAATGATTGTATCGCCGTCGGTGAGATTGGTATTGATTTATATTGGGACAAAACTTTTCAAAAACAACAAGAGCAGGCATTTTTAGAACAGTGTCAATGGGCAATTGATTTTGATTTACCTATTGCTATTCATTCTAGAGAATCTACCGAACGTATTATAGAGCTGATTTCTGCTAATTTCAATACTCGCTTACGTGGAGTTTTTCATTGTTTTGTAGGTAATCGTAAGCAAGCATTAGATATTATTAACTTAGGATTTTATATTGGTATTGGCGGTGTAATTACTTTTAAAAATTCTCTTCTCAAGTCTGAGTTAGTTAATATTCCTACTAACCGTATCTTGATTGAAACAGACGCACCGTATTTGGCCCCAGTACCATATAGAGGAAAGAGAAATGAATCATCCTATGTAACCGAGGTCGTGAGTGAATTATCAAACGTTTTTGATTTATCGATTGGTCAAGTTTCAGAGATTACCACTAAGAATGCATTGCAGTTATTTAATTTATAACCATCTTTGTTAATTAATTTGGAGAGGTGTCCGAGTGGCTTAAGGAGCACGCTTGGAAAGCGTGTGTGCATCACAAGTGTACCGAGGGTTCGAATCCCTCTCTCTCCGCCACTTATTTCAGTATATTCATGATTAAAAATCAAGTATTTATTTTCATACTTTTTATATTTTGGATGATTGCCTCTAGTTGGTTTTATATCACTGAAATAAAAGAGGTATATCCTAATAGATATAATATGTCTAAAAGTAAATATCCTGTTTTTTTCAAGTATTCAGATTCCGAAGTTCAATTAGGTAAGGAGTTTAACTTATTTAAAGATTTTACTATTGAAAAATTAGGGCTTAATGATCGTCTTCTAATTACGGGTAGTTATACACTAAATGAACAAAATAAAACACCACAACCAAACTTAGGTATTGCTAGAGCAATAAATGCTAGCAGTTTATTTTATAATTTAAAAAAATCTCAAATAATAACCAACTCAGAATTAAGAGATAGTAATTATAACCAAGATTTTAAAAAGGGCCTGTGGCTAAATGCAATTAACTTTAGAATACTCACAAATGATAGTTTTCTTAAAGAAAATGCTTTTGGGGCTAAATTATATCCTAAAGAAGGTCTCAGTCACCCTAGGATTCAAGCTTATCTTAAATACATTGCTATAGAAAATTGGGATTGTCAGTTTAATATTCTTGAAGTAAACAATAGTAGTCTTGACAGCATTTATTTACATAGTATTTCTGTTAAAAATCAGCTTTTGTTAAATGGTATAAACTCTATGCAGATTAATATTCTTCCAACAATCATTGACTCAACTCAAAATTCTTATTTAGATATTTGTATTAATAAATCCAAGTTCAATGAATACTGAAAAAATTTTTGAAGGTCCAGGACAATCTTCTATGGAAATATATATTATAGAGATTGTAATAATATTATTGATTGCTTTTTTATTCGGTTACTTTTTTTGTGCTCTAATAAAAGACTCTCAAAAAAAATTAGTCAAAAAATTAGAGATTGAAAACCAAGAATTAAAAAATAAGTTATTTGTTAATACTGAAAAAGTGAGTAACAAAACTTGAGCTTAGAATTTATGATTGTTTGATATTATTGATATAATTTGTGCTGCTATGACCATCTAAAAATGGAATAACTACTACTTCCCCTCCACTATTTTTGATAAAATCGGCACCCACAATTGTTTGCAATGAGTAATCTCCACCTTTAACCAATACGTCAGGTCCAAGTGATTTGATAAGTTCAATTGGCGTTTTTTCACCAAAGAGTATTACTGCGTCAACAAAAGCAAAAGAGGCAAGTTTCGCTAATCTGGTTGACTCCTCAATTATAGGCCTACTCGGACCTTTAATTTTGGATACCGAATAGTCCGTATTAACTCCAATTATAAGTCGATTACCTAAATCTGCTGCTTTTGTAAGATAATCAATATGTCCAAGATGTAAAATGTCAAAACACCCGTTTGTGAAAACAATTTTATCTTTGGATTCTTTCCATTTTGAAATAGTTTGAACTAGTGAGGTTGTGGATTGAAATATTTTATCACTGATGATTTTATTCCATTTCATTATTGTTTGCTTTTTTAAGTTTAAATATAACGTAAACTGTAGAGAATATTCCAACACAAAAAATTACCAGAAATTGAATTGCATGTGTCATTAACGTGTATGAATCTGCAACAGACGAGCTTACACCATATATATTTAGTGCTTCAGGTACAATTACTTCAAAGGTTCCTATTCCACCAGGTATTGGAATAATCATAGCAATGGTCCCAAATAAAAGTACGGTGAAGCCCGCAGAAATACCTAAATGTGCTGTACCGTCAAAGGCATAAAATATTAAGAATGGCATTAAGAAATACATAGTCCATATCATTAAACTATATGCAATAAACAAACCTTTGCGACGTAATGAGTATATAGTTTTTATACCGTCAATAATCCCATATATAAAGGTTTTAAATTTTTGAATAATTGGTATTCCATAAAACCAATTTCTTTTTAAATAAGCGAGGTAAAGTGCAATTACAAATACAGTAATTAAACCAAGTAAGATAATTATTGACGGAATATTTTGGTTTAATAGTAATTTCTGAACGAAGTCAATGATGAGTTGGAATTGAATAATAAAAATGATACCAGCTAGAAATAGCGTTATAAAAATATCAACAACACGCTCAATTAATACAGTGCCTAAAAGTTTATTGAATGGTATTTTTTCTAGTTTTCCAAGAATAGCGGGCCGGGTGATTTCTCCAACACGAGGAAGTGCCATATTTACCAAATAACCTATTATTACAGCATGAAAGCTATTGACTGTTGAAGCTTTATAGTTCATTGGTTCTAATAAAAGATTCCATCTTAATGCTCTTAATAAGTGGCTTATAACTCCACAAAACACAGATAAACCTACCCAAAACAAGTTCACCTGCTTAATTTGACCCCACAACTCGTCGGTGTCTTGATTCATAATAGCCCAATAAAACAATACTCCACCGAGGGTTAGAAAAACTAGGGTATTAATTGCTGTTTTGGTATTTTTAGTCAAGAATAAGTTTGTTGTTTTTGTCTGGGAAAGCTAAATAAGGTTTAAATATTTTTGCTTTTTCAAAATCCATTTGAGCAAATGACATAATGATAATAATGTCACCTTTAGAGGCTTTTCTTGCTGCTGCCCCATTTAGGCAGATCATACCACTTCCGCGTTTACCTATAATGACATAGGTTTCGATTCGCTCTCCGTTATTATTATTTACGATAAGTACTTTTTCGCCTTCTATAATATTTGAAGCCTCCATAAGATCTTGATCAATGGTAATACTACCAACATAATCAAGCTCAGTTTGGGTGATTTTAGCTCGATGAATCTTTGATTTTAATACTTCGATAATCATAAGATTTAATGGTTTACAAAGTTAGGTTTATTTGATGGATAAGTGAATTAGCCTATATTAATTTATAACTAGAGAGAAAAATTGTCTTACATCAGAAATTTTGTGAATTTTTATAGAATAATCATTTTGACGAATATCTATTTGATCACTTAAAATAAAATCACTAAAGCCTAATTTTTCTGCTTCTTTTACACGTTGGTCTATTCGATTTACACCTCGTATTTCACCACTTAATCCAATTTCTCCAGCAAATACCATTTTATTTGAAAGGGCAGTATTTTCAAAACTCGAAATTATAGATGCAGCTATTCCTAAATCTGTTGCTGGATCATTGATTTTAAGACCACCCGCTATATTGACAAAAATATCTTGTTGAGATAGTTTATATCCGCATCTTTTCTCTAATACAGCCAATAGCATATTTAACCGCTTAATATCATAACCATTGGTATTTCTTTGTGGATTACCATAGACTGCATTACTAACCAAAGCTTGAGTTTCAATTAGCAAACTTCGATTACCCTCGAGCGAGGCTACAACACTAACTCCAGAAAGATTTTCGCTACGTTGATTTATAAGAATTTCGGAGGGATTGTCTACTTCTCGCATACCTTTAGAGGTCATTTCGTAAATGCCGAGTTCTAGCGAATTACCAAATCGATTTTTAAGTGTTCGTAATATTCGGTAATTATTCTGGGTTTCTCCTTCAAACTGTAAAACAGTATCTACCATATGTTCTAATAATTTAGGCCCCGCTAATTGACCTTCTTTAGTGATGTGACCAACTAATATAATAGGTGTTTCGTGTTGTTTTGCAAACTGAACTAGTAGAGCACAACTCTCTCTAACTTGGGAAATAGTGCCTGGTGTAGAATCAAGGTACTTGCTGTAAATTGTTTGTATAGAGTCTATAATTACAAATGAGGGTTTTATCTCGTTTAATTTATGAGTGATTTTTTCAACGCAAGTTTCATTTAGTAAGAGGCAATTTTCGTTCTTTACACCAATTCTGTCAGCTCTCATTTTAATTTGTGTAAGACTCTCCTCACCACTCACATAGAGTACTTTCTTATTCATTCGAAGTGCAGTTTGGAGCAGAAGTGTAGATTTGCCAATACCTGGCTCACCACCCAATAGGATGACTGATCCGGGAACAATCCCACCTCCCAAAACCCGATTTAGTTCAGTACCAGGGGCTTTTAACCGTTTTAGCTCATAGGCCTCAATATTTAATATCGGAGTAACTACCCCATCAATCTCATTGAGGTTTATCACTGTATTCTTTGATTTTTTAACGGTCTCTTCTTGAATCGTATTATACTCTCCACATGAGAAACACTTTCCCATCATTTTTGCATAATTGCTTCCACAATTAGAGCATATGTAAATAGACTTCGTTTTAGCCATTCTCAATTTTACAATTTATATAGCGAAAATGGCTTTTTTTATCAATTTAGTATAAGAATATTTTACAGATTAAAATTTCACATTAAAATATTAATTTGAAATTTCCTTTGCAAAGGAAGAATTATCTATTTTTGTCGCCGATACGAAAAAAATAATAAAATGAAAAAAATCACATCGTTATTAATGTTACTATGTTTAATTACATTTAGTACACAAACAACTTTTGCTGATGAGGATGCAGTTAATGATACTACAACTGAATTTATTGACTCATCGTCAACTGTTACTGATGACTCTGCTACAACTGTTGTTGAAGAAGAAATCATAACAGAAGAAGCAGTAGAAGAGGAAGAAGAAAGCGGTCTTCAAGTTCTTAAGAAAAAATTTATTGAGGGTGGTGCCGGATTTATGTCGCTTCCGCTAATTTGTTTGATTCTAGGATTAGCTATTGCAATCGAACGAATTATATCTTTATTCTTCATGAGTATTAATAATGACGAATTTGTTGAGAGTATTGAAAAAGAAGTTTCAGCTGGGAATCTTGATGCTGCAAAGGAAATTTGCAGAAATACAAGAGGACCTGTTGCAAGTATATTTTACCAAGGATTAGATAGAGCTGATCAAGGTTCTATTGATGTGGTAGAAAAATCAGTAGTGAGTTACGGATCTGTTCAAATGGGTCAACTTGAAAAAGGCCTTGTTTGGTTATCATTATTCATTGCATTAGCACCAATGCTTGGTTTCATGGGTACAGTAATCGGTATGATTGATGCTTTCGATGCCATCAAAGCGGCTGGTGATATTTCACCAAGTGTTGTGGCAGATGGTATTTCTGTTGCACTTTTAACTACAGTTGCAGGTCTTATAGTTGCTATTATCCTTCAAATATTTTACAATTTTATAACTTCTAAAATTGATGGTATTGTAAATGGAATGGAAGATGCCTCTATTTCTTTAGTTGATATACTCGTAAAAAATAAAGTAGTAAAAGCATAATATGTTTAAGTCAGGAAGAGTAATTTTTTATTCAATAGTTGTTGTCCTAGTTTTTATCTTTTTAATACTAGTTTCTAAAGATGATTACGCAGGAAGCGAGATGGGAATTTGGCTAGCTATATTGCTTGCTTTTGGAGCAATGTTATCTATCGTTGTTTCTTCTGTTATTCATTTAAAGAATAACCCAAAATCAGCAAAAAGCCTATTAATGGGTGTTGGAGCAATCTTACTTGTATGCCTAGTTAGTTACTTTATCTCATCAGGAAATTTAGGAGACGATTATGAAAAATATAATATCACAACAGAGAGCCAGTCTAGATTTATAGATATGGGTTTATACCTCACTATATTTCTTGGATTTACGGCTGTAGTTTCAATAATTGTGTCAGAAGCAGTAGCTCTATTAAAAAAACAATAAATGGGAAGTAGAAGAAGAGATATTCCAGAAATAAACGCCGGTTCAATGGCGGATATCGCCTTCTTGTTATTAGTATTTTTTTTGGTAACCACTACCATGGATATTCCTACTGGACTTCAAGTGGCGTTACCTCCAATTTCTGAGGAGCCACCAGAAGATAGCAAGCAAAAAAAAACGAGAAGTTTTAGAAGTATTAGTGAATGCTGCAGATCAGCTTTTAGTTGAAGGATCACCTCTTACTATTGACAGACTTCAACAAAAAACCATTGATCACCTTACAAATGAAGGCAAAGATCCTACGTTGTCAACTACATCTACTGCAGCTATTGTATCGTTGAAGAATGATCGCGGAACATCATATGACATGTATGTTCAAGTGTACAATGAATTGACAGCTGCTTATAATCGTGTTAGAGATGATTATTCTATGCAAGAGTACGGAAAGTCTTACAAAGATCTTGATCCTCAGAGAGATAAGGATAAAATAAAGGCGGTAAAGAAAAAATACCCTAGAAAATTATCAGAAGCTGAACCAGTTAGTATAGGAGGCGAATAATGGCAAAATTTAAAAAAGATGGTGGACGTCCCACCCCGGCTATAAATACATCTGCATTACCAGATATTGTTTTCATGTTACTTTTCTTTTTCATGGTAGCTACCAAGATGAGGGATAAGGAAATGAAAGTTAAAACCCAGCTTCCAACAGCTACTGAGGTAGAAAAACTAGAAAAAAAATCTAGACTTCACTACATTTTCGTAGGACCTCCTCTTAACGCAGAGTTTGGAACATCCCCAAGAGTTCAGCTCGACGATGCTTTTGCGACTGTGGATGATATCCAGCAATATATTACCCTTAAGAATGGTGAAAAGGATGAAAAAGAAGTTCCTTTTATGACTACTTCTCTTAAGGCTGATAAAACAGTTAAGATGGGAATTATTACTGATATTAAACAGGAACTCAGACAAGTAAATGCACTAAAATTAAGTTATACGGCATCCAAAGAAGTCAAAGATTAATTAGCTAATCTTTAAATTATTAAAGAGAGCTTTTGCTCTCTTTTTTGTTTTAGACCTTTCAATTGTGCTATTCGATTCATTACGTGAAGGAAGAAACATTATCTTATATTAAATCACCGATTCAAGAAGAACTAAAAATCTTTGAAAAGAAGTTTAGGTCGAGTGTAAAAAGTAATGTTTCATTGCTAGATACCATCATGAATTATATTGTAAAACGAAAAGGAAAGCAAATGCGACCTATTTTAGTTTTACATTGTGCTAAACTATTTGGCCAGGTTAATGAAAACACTTATCGTGGTGCATCATTAGTAGAATTACTACATACAGCAACTCTAGTACACGACGACGTTGTAGACGAGGCAAATATGAGGAGAGGTTTTTTCTCTATAAATGCTTTATGGAAAAATAAAGTAGCTGTTCTTGTTGGCGATTACTTATTGTCCAAAGGCTTATTGTTATCTCTTAAAAATAAAGACTTCAAATCTTTAGAGATACTTTCTTCTGCAGTAGAGCAGATGAGTGAGGGAGAGTTATTACAAATGGAGAAAGCTCGCAAACTTGATATTACTGAAGAAGTATATTTTGATATTATCACGAAGAAAACAGCGTCTTTAATAGCAAGTTGTTGTGGAATTGGTGCGTATAGCACTATTCAGAACGAAGATATTTTAAATGATGTGATGAGTATGGGCGAAGCAATTGGTATTGCTTTTCAAATTAAAGATGATTTATTTGATTACGGCGACAACAAAGTAGGTAAACCTACAGGTATTGATATTGTTGAGAAAAAGATGACTCTTCCTTTAATTTATGCGTTGAATTCAAGTACTAAAACTGATAAAAGAACCATTTTAAAAATTCTTCATAAGGACAAGAAAACGAAAACAGAAATTCAAGAAGTTATTAGTTTCGTCAAAAGTAAAGGAGGTATTGGATACTCCCAAGTTAGAATGCACGAATACAAACATAAAGCGATAGAAATTCTATCAACTATTCAGACCAAAGCATCTACATCTTATCTTTTAGCATTAATAAATTTTGTTATTGAAAGAAAAAAATAACCAGTTTAATTCATGCCCAGAACATCAAGTCCTTGTTCAAATACAATATCTACAGGAATGCTTGCATCAGAGAGTCGATCTAAGTCTTTTTGAAGGGCTTCTTTTATGACGCCATTATTCGTCATCATTTCTTGAACCCTAGCTTTATCACCGTCTCCTTGAAGTTTTATGATTAGAGAGGATAACTCAATAATTGCTTTTTTCATCTCCTCAAAATTAACAGCATAAGTTCCATCATTATTTCGAGTAAATGCATTATGATCTTTGAAATAATTAAATCGAAGCATATTTGCTTTTCCGTGTGCACTACTAGCACCAAATCGAACAGATCTAAAAATTCCAGCGAGGAAAGTCACATAATAATCCATTAATTCACCTTCTTCTATAAGCCCTTTCTCTTTAAGTTGTGTAATCATGTATAATCCTAGAATATCTGCCTTACCTTCTTCGAGTGCACTAAATGTTTCTCCGAGTGCTTCTCTTACAGAACCCTTACCGTTTATAGTTTCTTTTATTCCTAAACCGTGGGCAACTTCATGAAACATAGTATTGCTAAAAAAGGCATTGAAAGTAATGTGTTTTCGTTGATTTTTTTCGATTAAAATATCAGATATAGGTAGTAAAATATGGTCAAATTTTGCCTTCATGGCATTTTTTAATTGGCTTCTTCTAGTTCCGTATTTAATTTGAATTTCTTCATCATTAGGTAGGTTAACCGCGATAGTTTTACTTCCGGAGTTACAATCACCTGCATAGAAAATTACATCATAGGCATTGAGCTGTGCTGCATCTGTATTTGGTGTTTCTTGTTTATATTCCTTTGATACGGGTAACTCTGCTTGAAGCTGAGGTAATAAATTAACATATTTCTCTAATTTTTTGCTCCATGCTTTATCTTTCACTAGGATATATGCCTCATAAGCTGTTCGGTAATTGTAAAGAGCATCTTCATAATGTTCTGTTGGCCCAATTATAATATCCAGTGTATTGTTCCTCATATTAATCCAGGCGATATCACTCTCAGTATAATTGTCTGTTAGCAAAGCTTTTGATTTGAGTTGTAGGTATTTTTTGAGTTCTACATCCTCACAAATTTCAGCAGCTTCTAAAAGATGCCCCGATACTTCTTCTAATTTCTCTCTAAAAAATTCGTGATAAGGAATAGTATATAATTTACCAACTTCATCCCTTCTAATCATCGAATAAAGCCCTTTTTCGTCCAATAACCCAAGTTCTTCAAATTCCTCTTTAGTCATATCTGAAGGGTAAAAATTTGAACCTAAAGGCTTGAGTTCAACGTTGTCTAAAAATGGAGCATTATCGTTTAACCTATCCCATGGTCCGTAATTAATCTCAGCAAATGCTCTCAATTTAGGATTTGAAATGGAGGCAAGCAAAGATTCCTTATCACCATAAGCTTGCACCCAAAATAAGTCGTTCATAATGTCTGCGGCTTCAAATAAGTGTGGTAGCATATTTTTTTCAACTTGGCTTAATGCATCTAGGTCTGTTGTTAGTTTTACAGGCATATATGTGCTAATCGAGTTATAACTCGAATGATCTTCATCAGGATTATCTTGGCAAGAAAAAATAAGAATTGAAATTAGCAACAAAGGGATTATCGATTTTGACATATTTAGTACGAATATAAAAATACTAGCTAAGCTCTTTGTATTATAATTAAAGGTGAGTATTATTAAATTTGCATCCATATATGTTTGGTCTTAATAAGCTTAAAGAAGCAAAGGAGAAAGCTATTCAAATGAAAGCTGTGTTATCTCAACTAGATTTTGAAGGTAAATCACAAAATGGGATGGTGTCTATTCAGTGTTCAGGGGATAAACGTTTTCACACGTTAGAAATTAATGACAGTATTTTTAAGATTAGAACCCGTGAAGAGGTTCAGGATATGATTATTGAGGCAATAGATCAGGCACAAACAAAGGCGGACATGAAAGTTAAAGATGAAATGAGTAAATTAATGCCAAATATACCGGGAATGGGAGATTTAGGGCTATAAAGCCAATTACTCTGAGGGATCCCAAAAGTGGTTCTTGAAATGGACAACCTGAGTATTAGTTTCTTAAATGCCCTCATCCTCCAAAAGGTTGATCATTTTGTTCTCGTCAGAAAAATGGTGTTTTTCAGTCAGCAATCCATTTCGATTAACCACTCGGTGAGCAGGTACTTTTGGAGATTTATTGTGTGAGCTGTTCATAGCTCAACCTACCATTCCTGCAGATTTTGCTGACCCTAGAAATTTACCAATGGCCCCATAAGTAGTTACTCTCCCTTTGGAAACTAATCTCACAACTTGATATACTTGTTCGAAAAAGGTGTTTTTTAGGCATAATTCTTGTACAAAGTTCAACCAGTAGCAGATAATAAATCAATTCATTTAGCGTCATACTACTATATATTTGTACGAAAGTAATTTTGAAAGTTTTCATGATAAAGTATTTAACATTATTCATTGGTATTATTTGTTGGTTTGGCAGTTTTGGTCAGTATGAAATTTCTGTTAAAATTGATGGTTTAAGTTGTGAGGATGAACTTCTTCTTGCTAATCATTTTGGTGATAAACAGTATTTGAGAGACACTTCCGAGTGCATTAATGGCGTTGCTACCTTTATAGGGGACGAAAACCTTCAAAATGGGGTATATCTTGTCGTTTTACCGAAAAAAAATTATTTTGAAATACTAATTTCACAAAATGAAGACCAGACTAACTACTCCTTTCATACAGACACCACTCTTAGTCCTAAAAAGATGATAGTTGGAGGTTCAAAGGAAAATAAATTGTTTTTTGAGTTTAACAATTTTGCCATTGTTGAGGGAAATAAAGCTGGTAAAATTAGAAGAGCATTAGATACCTTAGAAGAGGGTAAGGCTAAGAGTAAATTAGAATCAGAACTCCAAGATATAAATAAGGTTGTAGCTCAAAAAAGAGATAAAATTTCTCAAGATTATAGCGATTTATTTATTGGTAAGCTATATGGAGCAATGTCTGATATTTCTTCACCTGATTTTAAAAATGAAAGTGAAGAGGATCAACGAAAATTTAAGTATTTATGGGCTAGAGACCATTTCTGGGATAAAGTTGACTTATCTGAAGATGGGCTTGTTCGGTCGCCTGTTTTTCATAATAAACTTAAGTATTATTTTGATACTTATATGCCACCTCTAGCTGATACAGCAATATGGTTAGGTGACAATTTGATTAATAAAATAGAGGCCGCAGGTAGTCGAGAACAATACAAATACACCATACATTTCCTGCTTAGTTATTTTGAAAGTGCTAAATTTATGTGCTTTGATAAGGCCTTGTGGCATATTGCCAAAAATTATTATTGTGCAGGGAAGGCTTATTGGGCAGACTCTGCTTATGTCTCAAAGATGTGTGTAGAAAGTGCTAAAATGGAAGCTACACTTTGTGATAAGGTCGCTCCAGATTTGTACATGCCTGATTCTTCATTTAGGAAACGTATTCGTATGTCTGAAATTTCAAAACCAGTAACAGTTCTTGTTTTCTGGGATATAAACTGTGGACACTGTAAAAAAGAAATGCCCATAATTAGCAAGATGTATGACAGTTTGACTAATGAGAATTTAGAGATTTATGCGGTCTATACTCAGGGTGATTGGGAAGGTTGGAAAAAAAGACTCGCAAAAGACAAGTTTAATTTTATTAACGTGGCTAATGCGTTTGGTGAAGATAAGTTCCGTAAAAAATATAATATTCGGACAACCCCACAAATATTTGTACTAGATAAGGATAAGAACATTCGGTTCAAAAAGATAGGAGCCGCTGACCTTGATAAAACGATAGAATATCTTTTGGAAGAACAAGGAATTGTTGAACCAACTGATTAAAATTAATTTAAATTCTTAAAAAACTGTATTCCTTCTCCAATGAATATAGCTAGTCCAAGATTATAGTATGGAGATGTTAGCCGAGTAACCTCTTTTTTGCCAATTGAAAATCGATAACCAATTCCACCTTTCAAAGCTGCAAAGGGTAAAATTTTTATATAAGCATTTATTCCTAGCTCAATAGGAACATTGAGATAGTTGTCTTTTCTGATTAATGTATTTTGATCAAGTTCCCAATATTTATAATTCGTAGTGCCTACTCCAATCTGAAAAGGGATACTGAGGTACAAACTTTTGTTATTATAAAAGGTGTAATCTGCACCAATGCTAATATTCTCCGTATTGATGGATTGATATACCGAGTCTTTGTCTGATAAGGGATGATTAGTTAATAATAGTTTGTTTGGTTTTACAAATCCATATACCCCTAGATATAATTTTATTTTTTTATTGAAATCAAACCCACCAACTATTCCGTATAGCTTTATTTTTTGAACGTTTACGACGGTATTACGATTATGAAACGCAATATAAAAGGTAGGCTTTTCTTTAAAAGCCATCATTGCAGAGTCTAAAATATGATTTTGTGCTTGTAAATTGTTGGATGTATTAAGAATGGATAAGACAACAAAAAATTGGATGAATTTTAATGATCGGTCCATTTATAACACGTAGTATATTTAACTAAACAAGTTCTTGGCGTTGGCAC
>MDTG01346442.1_pt1 | contig 16210 bp, 22 predicted proteins | sample 811421 | NCBI WGS metagenome assembly MDTG01 (sample SAMN05326645, study PRJNA326480) | marine metagenome | isolation source: seawater | place: Pacific Ocean: South East | collected 2011 | reverse complement strand
TTAATGGAGAAAAACTTACTGATTCAGAACAAACAATTAAATTATCATGGAGAAGAAAAGTACAAGAAGCGGTAGATACTTATGCTGGATACAAAAAGCCAGTAGAAAAAGTAGAAAATGACTGGATAGTATTTAGAGACTACATTGGAAAATCAGCACAGCACATAAAAGCATTATTTAGAAAAGGGTATAAAAATAAAGAAGTCGCTGTTTATGAAACTCAAGAATCTGCAAATAAATTAATAGATAATAAAATAGTAGATATAACTAAAAAAGCTGAAGAATATGGCATAAATCCAACATATGCAGTAGATTATTTTAATTCATTCTTACTTGGTAGTATAAGTCCACAAGCACATCACAAAAAAAATAGACTACACACTCTTAAAAAAGACTTATTAGAAGCAAAGACTGAGTCAGAAAAAGATTTAATACAGAGTTATATAGACAACATTGATAAAAATTACGAAAGTACAAGCATTCCTAAGTTTGCGTGGGAATTAAGTTCTATTCCAGACAAAAGTAAAAATGACTTTTTAAAAGGATATGCTGATTTATTTGACCTTTTAAACTCTAGGACACCTGAAGAGTTAAAGACTATTAAACCAGAGTTCTTTTTTAGAGATAAGAATGTAGTTGAAAAAGATGCACCAGAAAGCATACCAGAGTTTATAGAAAATAAACAATTAAGAATTGATAGGCTTAGCGATATAGGCGATGTAAGTGTTGATAAAAGTAAAATACCAGCAGATATTCAAAACAAAGTACTGCCAAGTATTAAAAATACATTAAAGACCTTACCATTTGAATTATCAGGTAGAATAGATGATTTATTTGTTCTTATGAAAACGGAAGAGGGATTTAAAAATATAACAAGTATCAGAGGAGCTACGTGGAGTGATTTAAGAAACTTTGATAGAATGTTAAAAGAATTTGTAGAGCAAGGAGCAGTAGTACAAAAAAGAAAATCTGATGGAAAGCCAATGGCTTTTTATAAAAATATATACAACTATCTTTTTCCAGACAGATTAGGACAAAGAATGTCTACACATGACTTAGCTCATTTATATTCAGTTAAAGTTCCTATAAAAAACCTAGATGGCAGTATGGGGGAAAGTAGTATAAAAATACCTCTATCAGCTATGTCTTACTTACAGCGCTCATCTAACAGCATAAGAAGATTTGAAGATGCTATTAAAAACCAATTACAAGAAGATTTATTTAAATCTGTAAGTGTAAAAGGAGAAATAGAAGCACTTCCTAATGGAATAGAAAAATTTCAAAAATTATTAGAGATAGCAATTAAAGATAAAAATATTAAAAGAGATATTTCTAAAACTAAGATGGACTTTTATCAATCAGAGTATTTAAAAAGCGCAAAAGATTTACATAAAATATCAGGTGAAGTATTTAGAGTTACTAGAGATGGTAAAACAGTACAAAAAACTGGTGAAGAATTAATTAAAGACATACAAAACCAAGTAGATAAATTTTTTAAAGAAGATATGTATGAATCATGGATTGGTTCTGGGTTATTTAACAAGGATGGAAAATGGGAAAAAATAGATTGGAGTAAAATTGATGATTTACATGAGTATAAAGACAAAGGCTTGTTTATACATGATATAATTAAGTATGACAAATTTGGAAGGTTTGATATTGAAAACTTTGAAAACAAAGTTATTAAGAAAGCATCTGAGGGGGATATATCTTTTGGGCATTTAATTGGCAATAGAAATAATCCATTAAGTGTTGAGCTTTTAAATAGAGTTCAATATGAAATAGCTTTAGAAGAAATGATTCAATTCAATAAGCTAAAACCTAACAGTAAAGAAGCTCAGAATTTTAGAAACGATTATAGAAAAACATATAAAAAAGACAAGGCTACAGGTGAATTTATATTTAATGAAACTGCCTTTGTTGGAATTGGTCAAATAAAAGATGGTTATTGGCCTCAAATGCTACATAATAAAGAAAAATTAATGCCATGGATAAAAGAAGAATCAGCTCAATTAAAAATACAATTAGAAAATTATCTGAATTCAGTATCTAGTCAAGGCAAATTATCTGGAATTAAAGACATAAAAAAGAGATATAGACCTACAGATTATGAAATAAAAGCTTATTTAGGATTAATACCAAATAAAAAAATGAGCAAAACTGAAATATTAGAAAAATACTTAACTATTCAAAATCAAGATTTTCAGATATTGACAGGAAGAAGAGTAGAGGGAGATGGTACAGGAGAATGGGCGCAAGAATGGCTCAATTCTAGATATAGAGACTCTAAAAAAGATTGGCAAGATAGTAATTTTTCAACTAGACCAGGAACAGGAGGAGCTAGAGGTCAAATACCTATGCCTCATTTTAGTTATTCACCTGAAGTTATGAAAAAATATGCAGAACAATGGACTAGTTCTTTTTTTAAAAACACATTAGCACTTATGGCTAGAAAAACTATAAGAAAATATGAAAATGAAAATCCAATGCCTAAAGAAGTTTTAGAACCTTGGGCAAACGAAATGAGACTTTTTATAAAAGAACAAATGGGACAAGGCTCTATAATGCCAATGCATTATGTTGGTCTTAGTAATTATCAAAGAGCTAGAATGTCAGCTTATATAAAAGACAATAAAGATAATAAAGAAGTAGCTGGTACTGTTTTTAATTTTAAAGAAAGACTGAAAAAAGATGATTCTTTTAAGAAAACAAAAAGAGTAAAGAATTTAAGATTTGCAATCTCAGACCAATCTATTATCGATTGGCTGGACTTAAAATCACAAGGTTTAGGTAGGCTTACTGGAAAACTCAAAGGATTTGGGACAATTGAAAACCCTAAATTGCCATTAATTGGGGAATTACCTACATCTCAAAGAGCTAGAGAGAGAGAAATTCATCAATTTGTAACTAATGTTGGAAACTTTGAAGCAAAAATGTCATTGCTTTCTCTATTAGCTCATCCAAAAACAGCACTTGCAAATATATTTGGTGGTTCTCAGAATACCATAACAAATGCTGGGTTAAGAAATTTTTACAAAGCAAATGATACAAAGTGGCTTTTAACTCATGTATTTAAAGATGCTAAATTAAAAGATGGTACTAAAATCACTGATAAAAACACTATAAGAAGATGGATAAGTGAAGTTGGTGCATTGGAATCTTTTTATGTAACAGAAGCATCAATGGATAAAAGTTTATCTATTACTAGAATGAGACCTTTTATAAATGAGATGGGTAAAAAATTATTTACCAAGGAAATGAATGATACTACATGGAAAGAAATAGCAAAAAAACATAGGGTATGGGATTCTATTGTAGCATCTGGTGGGTATTTTATGAGAACATCAGAAGCAAAATTAAGAGCAGATGCGTTTTTAGCTCATTACCTACATGCAAAAGAAGTCTATTCACAGCTTGTACCTAATTTAAAGTTTGATAATCCGTACTTAGTTAGACATGCTTTAAAAGGAGTTGAAGCAACACAGTTTATATATCACAATGTAAATAGACCAGGGATAGGGCGTTCTGCTTTAGGAAAAATGTTAACACGATTTCAACCATTCGCTTGGAATTCAGTAAAATTTAGAAGACATATTTATAAAACAGCTAAAAGATATGGAATGACAGATAAACAATCTGTTGACAGATTAAAAAGATTTATGGCACAAGACTTAATGGTGGCGTCATTAGCAAACATTTTTGTTGCATCATTGTTTGACAGCACTCTACCGCCACCTATGTCTTGGCTACAGTCATCAGCAGATTTATTATTCGGAGACCCTGATGAAAGAGAAAGAGCTTTCTTTAGTAGCTATCCACATCCAGCCATGGCTCCTTTACAAGTAGTTACAGCACCAATACACAGGTTTTATTTACCAGTTATTACTGCCATGATTAATGGTGACTGGGAAAAATACTCAAGATATTATATACATACATTATTCCCAGCAGGAAGACTTGCAAAAAGTTTAATTAAAACAATGGAAACTCCTGAAATGTTTCCTGAATACATGTTTGGAATGCCAGTACATAAATTAGGAAGAAAAATCAGAGCATCTAAAAAAGAAGAAGAAAATGTTTAAACCAGATAAAACAAAAACAACTTATGAATTACTCCCTGATGGTGAACCTGATTATGGCAGTATAAAGGAATATAAACCAAATTTTATAGATAAAGTAAAAGACGCTATCCCTAGCACAGGCCCATTAGGAGTTTTAAAAGGTCTTTATGGTGGATTAGATGATGCTTTATTTGGAGCATTACCAAGTGGTAAATACAAAGAAATACCAACAAATGAAATGGATACAGGAGGTCTTTTATCTTATTTTGCTAATCCATACGCATATTTAAAAGGCGCTAAGATGGCAGTTAGTGGCATTAAACTTGGAGATAAAACTTATGGCACACCTATAGGAAAACTTATTGCTAATTCTATAGAACCTATTAATTATAATAATAAATGGGGAGCAATAAAAAGAACTTTAAAAAATCCAAAAGTATTTAAAGATGCTGTTATCAATGATATGCCTCAATACAAACTTCACCCTGGGGCTGAAGATAGATTATTTGCTTGGAGAAAAAAATTCGGATTAGGGAAGCCAAATGAAAAATATAATAGAATATTAGACCCTGTAGGTTACAATAAATATACAGCTAGTAAAAAAACTGTTAATGATTTTAAAAACTACAATGAAGAATTTTCCGAAATTAAAGAAATGAAAGATAGAATAAAAAATTATAAAGCTCCATTAGATAGAATTTGGGATAAATTTGGAAAACATACAGAGGGCGGTAAAGAATATTATCATTATAAAAACTCAAAAGACTTTTTTGACACAATGCAAAAAGTTCGGACATGGGGTTCTAGTCCACAAGCACAAGCAATTAAACCTTCTGGGTTATTAGGAAGCACAGATAAACATAATCTTTTTGGATATTATTCTAAAAAATCAACTTGGAAAGATTATGTACCAAACACATCAAAAGTAGAAAGAAAAAAATATAAAGATTTAGATGATTATTTTCATGCTAAAGCTGTTGAAGATTCTAAAAAAAGAATTCATAAGGTTCATTATTATGATAATTGGGATTTTGGATTAAACAGAAATTTTAAAGAACAATTAACATCTGATGGAAATTCTATAAAACATAATCTTCCAGTTGTAATTCAAAGAATTTTAGGTAATGCTCTTGTTAGAGATTTACAGTTTAAGGGCACAGCAAAAAGAATAAAGCAATTCGACCCAAGTATTAGAATAGATTAATAATTCTTTTTTACACATTATATATATTAAATTATACGAGATGGATATTATATATAATGATTAAGTGTAGTAAGTGATAGCCAAATGATAGCCAAAATACTGCCAATATTTACTCTAAGGGCGATTAGCTCAGTTGGTTAGAGCGCTACGGTGACATCGTAGAGGTCGAGAACAGCCATTTAGCTAGTTTCACGAGAGTAAATTAGCATTATATTTAATTCCTTCTATTATGTATTGGCAATATATAACCAAAAAGAGGGCAAAATGGCGTTAAAATCAAACTTAATCCAAGACCAGAATGGTAACATCTATTATAGAAAAATGATTCGTGGCAATCGAGTTATAATACCAACTTATACAAAAAAGATTGCTATAGCTAATAAACTACACAGTACATTAGAGTATCAAGCTTTAATGGAACATTACGCTCCAAAAGAAAAAAAGAGATATAGAAGTTTTAATCAATTAGCAGAGTTATATTTAAACGATAATGATGTATTAGTTAGATGGACAGAGCAAACAAAAAAGGTAACTGAGTATGTTTTACGAAAGTATTCAAAAACAAGAAGAATACCACAAAATAGGGAAACAGCAAGAGGTTATCAAATTAGAATTAATGCGTTATTAAATTGGGCAGAAGAAAAAAACTATATAACTGATGTAAAGAAAATGTCAATATTTCCAAAACAAGGTAGACAAAGAGTTTTTACTCATAGAGAAATGAATCTTATTATGAATGAATTTCAAGATGATAACTTTCAGTCTTTTATTCGCTTTGCATATTATACTGGAGCTAGAAGGGGAGAAATACATTCTTTAAAGCCACATCAGGTAGACCCAGCACAATTAAAAGTCAAAGGAAAGACAGGACATAGGGTTGTAAAACTAAATGCTCAAGCTAGGGCTTTATTAATGGAACAAGAGACATTATGGGATTATAAAGCTGGTTTTATTACAAAGAATTTTAAAAAAAACAGCAGAAGACTTGAAATAAAAGATGCAAGGTTTCATGACTTACGTAGAACTTTCGGTCTAAACCTTATTAAAAGTGGTATGCCTATTTTTAAAGTAAGTAAACTTTTAGGACACAGTAGCGTAAAAGTAACAGAACAACATTATGCTCCTTTACTTGTGTCAGATATTGAGGATTTTAATATTTAGCAGTTTTTACATTTTTTCTTTAATGCTGGTAAACTACCAAATATACTGTTTCTTAAATATTCCTCTACTTTAAAATGATTCTCATTATCTAATGTTACATGCCAATATCTATGGCATTTTGGACATTTATTAGGTTGATAGGCACTTGTAGCTGTGTTTTTATATTTATCAATAATAACATCATTTCCAATAGTTCCATAATCAATCCAATCTTCTCCTAGATAGTGTATCAAGTCTCTTATTTTTGCCCTTGTTTTTTCTTTGTATTTCCAATGCCCACTCGCCATTTCTTTTGACGAGTCCATTTTATATCCTTATTTTATAAAGGGCTATACATAAGCTCTAATGGAGTGAAGCGACTATTATGCCTAACTATATGTACAGCCCTTTAATTTTATTTATTAAACTTATTTCTTAGATAATTAAAAGGTTGAAAACCGAAAAGTAAATCAGTAATCGAACCGCTAATTATTAAAGCTATTCCTCCTGCAACAGATAGCATGGGACAGCCAAATGAAAACCATGTAAATGAAATTATCCAGTTTGGTACATCAAGTATTATCATAAGATAACTTCATTTCTTTTTGGTTTTTCATCATATTCAGTAATGTTATTATGTCTTAACATTGCCTCTATTTTATTTTCCATTCTATTTAACCTAATTACTATGCTTAAAAAGAATAGCAACATGAAAAGAACATAGGCTTCCCAGGCTAATAAAAATGGAACTGTATTTTCCATTATAGATGTAAAGTAATGCCACATATGTGTTTTCTCCTTTTTTTATTTTAAAGCTCAGGCAGAAAGGTCAGAGAGAAAGGGATGTAATCTCTCTTAGTGTTTCTGCCTTACACTTATTATTTTGAGGCTCTAGACGCCAATCTAGTTATTTGTTATCACTTAAGTTCGATTAATAATACATTGTATAAGAAAAAACCAATTTGGAAACATACCAAATATCCTTTCTTATTTATGTTATTAATTTATTTAAATAATAAGAGCCTCAAATTCTTTAGTCACAGTTTCCTGTAGTACAAGTACCAGACTGAGCTTCAATAACTCTATCTTCAGTTAAAGTTTTTGATTCAATCTTGTCTAATTCTTTAGTTCTTTTTCTAGCTGTATGCAGTATAGCAGATAACTCTTCAGCGAGTATTCTATCACCTTCTGTAACATGAGGATGTTCAGCTAATACTATAACACACCTGTCTATTTCTTCCATAGTTAACCATACACCAACCTTGTGTTTAGTTATTGTTTCAGTTTCTGTTTTAATTTCCAACATATTTACCCTTTCAGTTTCTTTAATAGAGTTAAGAAAACATTCATATCCATAAGAGCATAAGTATCTCCACGGTCTTCTCTGAATGCTACTATATCTGTATGCTCACATTTTAAAAATGAGGCAATCTTTTTTCTTCGTTTAGCTTGAACTTTATATTCTTCTATGGTGCAGTCTACTTCTTCATGGAGTCCTAATGCTTGACCATTAGAACCCCATGCACGAACAGCTTTTAAACCATAATCTTTAGCAAGATTTACAAGTTCACGTTCAAAGGCATTGCCTTTTTGCTTACTGGGACTTGCCATCTTGTTCTTTCATCTGGGCTTCTCCCATAGCTTGTACCTCATCAAATGTAGGCTGACCTAACAATTCCCAAACTTTATCCATCATTGTTTTTCCACTTTGAGACATTCTTTGTCTATCGCATGTTTCTAAGTCAGATAAAGTCTCAATAAGCTTTTTATATCTGTCTGTTGCAATGTTTGCAAATATCTTTTTACTCATTATTCTCCAATCTACAGGGGGAGCCAAAAGACTCCCCCCAGTTTATTATTACCATTTATCCCAAGTATGTAACGACATGGAAACCTCACAAGGCCCCAGACCAACACCAGTATTTAAATGGTATCCGTTCAAATAATGCATTCCAATATCAAGGTGTAATAACCATAATAAGGTAATCCTTACTGAACGTGTTTCATCATTTATTGATTTATTTATTTGTATCAATTTCATTTCCTTCAATTATAAATCCATCAGTATCTTTTTCTTCAAATGTCATATATCGTTTATTGAAATCAAACATTATCTTAATATGTCCATCGTCTCTAGCTTTTTCAGAATGAAGAGAACGAAGGTTATCGTTATTATCTCCATTAATAGCTAAGACCTTATCTGCTTTCTGAACTACGTTAGTACTACCTTTTAAACTTGTTATCTTTGTAATACCTTCGTGCATAGCCTGTTTATTAATATGATGAACAGCAATAATGATACATTCTTGGTTTTGAGCTGTCGACTTTAATCCATTAATAATATCATTCATTTTGCTTAATTCATCTTGACTAGAACCTTTAACCCACACCATATCAGTAGTATCAACAACTACTATCTTTGGCTGTATCCTAGCAATTGTCTCTTGAAGTTTCTTTAATTCAGGAGACTCACATAAGATATTTATATGTTTAAAGGCCTTATAATATTCAGGCTTAGGCACGTTATCTAAGTTTAATTCAGGTTGACTAGGCTTTTGATAAGCCTCTAGGACTTCTTTCTTAGTCATCCTAGCAGTCATTTGAACAAATCTACGATATGTTAAGTGGAAACTGTTCTCTAAAGATAAGAATAAGCATTCCATATTCTTTAGGTTAGCAACCAGATTCATAACCCAAGTAGATTTACCCAAACCAGTATTACCAGTAACTATCACCAGTTCACCAGGGTATACCCAAAAATCACAATCAATATCATATATATCAGCAAAATTAAAAGCCATGTTGGTAAAGTCTTTAGACATAAACTCTTCAAACTTTTCTTCCATGTCTGCTGGATTTAATATATTTAAATTATAATCTTTGTGTTTAAAATGAATACAGTTTGGCTTACAATGTTTTGACATAATGTAATCACTACAACTATATTCATATTTTTCATCAAAGACTCTGCTAGAACATCTTTTTGCTTCAGCAGGTAATCCTGACCATTCAGACAATGTATGTTCTACAATCTTTTCAGGCATTCCATTACGCCTCATCCAAGACGCAATACGCATCATAGTTTCATTTCTCTCTCCAGCAGGAGGAGCAGAACCCAATACACTTTGCATACAAGTAACAACACTATTAGGGTCAATTTTAAATTCAGTCCTAACAGTTGATGATTGTTTGCTATCAAAAGAAGGATATTTAATATATTCTCCTAAATAAGGTTCTACATCAGACCATTGTTCATATATGTTATCATCAAAATAAATAGACATACAGTCCCTAGAGAAACTTTTAACCTGTTCCATATTGGTTTCATTCAATAGTTTCACAGATAATGGTATTTTAAAGTTTCCCTTTTTCTGATTGTATGAATAATTTGCTCGTATTAACCGAGCGCCATCATAAATAACATCACAGTCTGGAAATAAAGAAGATAATGTTTCTTTAACAGTAGAAGGTAAGGTAGTAGAAGGAGTAAATCCGAAAATATCAGGCATTTCAATATGAAACCCTGTTCCACTATACCAAATTAATATATGCTCAGAATCAATACTTAAATCATTTATCATTTCAGTATTAACAAGAAACTTTACCGCATTTAATAAAGAGTCATCATCTAAGTCTTTCTTGTCATAGTCTAATATGATTTTATTGATATAATAAACACCATTATATCCTTGTATTGAACCAGTAGCTTTAATATGCTGGTCTAGTTGTTCATCAAAAGAATACCAACTATGATATGTTTCTGTTCTTTGTTCTTTAGGAAAGACATAAGACGATAAGTCATTTAACATTATCGCCTGATGTCTATTAGAAACATGTCCTGTGGCAACTTCTACCATACGTATATCAGAGTTCATTTAAGCCTTTGACTAGACATTAATTGATTTAGCTCATCAAGTTTTTCTACTAACTTTTGATACTCTTCAATAGCCATTCTTGCATTATTTAGACTGGATAATGCTTTATTTATGCCTGTCTTTATTTCTTTAATTTCTTCCATCTGAAAATCCTATTTGATAGTGTTTTTGAATTGAGCCATTTCTTCTTACTTCAGATACACTAATACCATGTAAATGAAGAGAAGAGTTATATCTATCATCATTATAATCCTCACGTAGCTTTCTCCATAGTCTACTCATCGTATCAGGAGAAACTCTTTTGTTATACATTTTATGTAAATACATAACAGCATCTGTTTGAATCATATGATTGGCAATAGTTGAACCTCTCTTAGATTTAAGAAAGTCAAGGAGCAAGACAGAATTGCCTCGCCCCTTGGAACCATTGCTCATACCAACAATTTTACTAAAATCGAAAGACATTATTTATATGCCTAATCCGTCTAGTTCTTTATTGGTTTTGTTATTATCTGGAAGATTATCCCACATAGCATTTAACTTCTTATTTTGAACTTCAGTTTTATTGCTATGGAGATATTTATTTGGCTTATCGTCAAATCCATTCCACTTATCTAATAGATTTTTAACACTATCAGTTGATTCTCCTGATTCAAAATAGAACCAAGTTTCTCTTGAGTATTTACCATTAGATTCGTACTGAAGGATATATACTGTTCTACCAAGACAATCTCCAATGACCTCTTCAGATAGCGAACCATCTTCTAAAACCATATTAGTATGTTTGTCTTTTTCTATACCAACAGCTAGAAGAAAGTCTCTTACCTTCCAACTACCACCAGAAACTCCATTTTTAGTATCACCCCATCCAACAAATTTATCTCCATCTTTAGCGTGTTTACCGCCAAGGAAGAATTTCTTTGGATATAAGCTTTTACCAGAAACGTCTTCACCTTCAATATATAGATTAATATCATTCCATTCAGATTTTTTATTCATCATATTCGTTATTTTTATCTTATCTATATAAACACCTTTAGGAAAACCACTACCATTGCTTTTCTTTCTAGGTTCAACATTTAATGAAAAGTCTTTCATATTATTTGTCTCCTTCATATTCTATTTTTAGTTTTTGCATTAAAGCTAAGATTTCACCATTAGTTCTATCTTCTTCTAACCAAGTAAGCACTTTTTCTTTTTGCTTACTATCAAGATTTTCATCATTAGTGATAACAACTTTAAGCTCAGTTATAGTTTTCTTAGGTGCTTTCATATTGTTTTTACGACCAATTTCCACATCTTCTATTAAGTGTTGTGCAACAATTTCTGTCATAACAATACCATTAACCTTCCAACCATTATCTTTCGCTTCTTTTATTCTCTGTTTATCTGATTTTTCAGTATACCTATCTCTCATTAGCTTATCTAGTTTGACATTTTGGTCTACTGTTATTTCACCTTCTTTAGGAATATCACCATTCATTCTAGTTTCAGTCATTAGTTCACGTAAATCTTCATTCATCCACAAACTAATACCATAACCAGTCAAGGTAGATACTCCTTTAGCTAATGCTCTACGATATGTATTTTCTATCTGAGCAGAGTTAGGGTTGCTTAATGCTTGATTACGCTTATCCCTAACAGCTAAGTACTCATTATGAGTATATGAGTTACCATCTGCGGTCTCATATACTATTTTGCAATGTACTTGCATAGTACCATCTGGCATCATAATCCCAAACAATGGTTTCCCATCGTATTCATAGATTACCTGCTCATGAGTGGCAGTAGGGTAGAGCTGTTTTAATTTATCCCAACAAACAGACCAAGATAAGTAATCAGCAGAATACCCTGTTTTTAATGTTTCCTTTTCAGCTTCATAATTTTCACTACTCAACTGATAAGGATGAATTGCTTGAATTTCCTCCATTAAGCAGTTCCTCCAATCATTGTTTTCTTATGTTTATTTGCAATCTTACTAGCTACAAAGAAAGCTTCTTTCTTATACCTAGCAGACGCTCCAAACTGAGTATTCTTTACCCAGTCTTTATGAGAAGCTATATGGTCATGATACTCAGTAACTGCGTTATAAGCATCCCACAATGTTTCTCCTTTATTTCCTTTACCATGATAAAATGCTCCCTTAATGGCATTATAAACTGGTAATGATTTATTTCTACGAAGAATACCCATTTCTTTATTTGATTCTCTATGTCTATTTACTAAATAAGGCATTACTGCTTCTAAGTAAATATCTAAAGATTTTTCATCCATAGGTACATCAAGAAATGAATTCATTGAATCAACAGCTTGAGCTATATTGCCTTTTCTATCTTTTAGCTTATCAGTTAATTCATTAACTCTATCATTGATGCTTTTAGTATGTCTTAGTTTGTATTCAAACGTCTTTCTACCTTCTAAAGAGGCACTTAATGTGTTTTGACACACCACACGAATAAATACATCACGAAAACAACTACCAGAACTACCATCATGACTAGTATATAATAAAACATAATCCTCTATTTTATCATCGCCAACAAGGTAGTGGTCAGGTGTTTTAGCAAGTATCCACACACGCTTACCACCATCAATTACTCCAGCAGTTTCTAGGTTATATCCGTAGTCTTTAATAACATCAAATGGTTTAAAAGCATCTATGTTCTGTAGGACTTCATATTTAGAACCTACATTACCTATTGCTTTACCATTGTCAGAACGAATAGTTACAAAATGCCCTGTTGCAATATCAGGAGCTACATTGGTAAACCTAGTATTTTTATAGAAAGTAGGTTCTTTACTTACCTTCCAATCCATACCAGCTAATTTCAATGCCTTTTCTATATCATTAGGAGATTCCTTTAATGGAGTTCCTAATCCGTGCCAAGGAGTATCCCCGACATAAAACATGTTTTCAATTAAATGAGCCATTAGCTATGATTTAATCTTCCCATGGCTATCCAAAAGTCTTTTGAGGATAGTCTTTTTATATTACCATCAACACAACGCTTAGCCATTCTATTTACGAACTGCATAATTTCATAATTAATCATTTCCATTACGTCAGAACCAACTTGAATGCCTCTCTCGTTGAATTGTTTTTTAATTTGAGTTTGAGTTACTTTTTTCATGTATTTTCCTTTCTTTTAGTTGTAGTAACTTTGCAGAGATATAAACCATAGTATCTAGAATTTCTTCTAGAGCTTCCTGTTCCCAATCTCTTCCATCATTTATATCAAGCTCATCGCTATATTCTTTTTTACCATACTCTAAACGCTGAGTTATTAAGTTTATTATTTCTTTATTCATAATCTATCCCTCCAGGTTTATTAATACATAACGGGAGTCACAGTGAGGATAAACACAAAGGAGGGATAGATATTTTGTTCTTTTTATTATGTTAAACATGTCTTTCTATTTTGGGCGTAATTATAGAGTTCCATATCATTTTTAATGTTATCATCTAACATTCTATACATATAAGAAGAACTTGAGTGGGCGTAAACTTTCTTAGCAAGTATTATACTTGGCTTGTCATTGTACTTATCAATAAACTTGACAAGTTGTTTTTTAGACATGTGTCTAATTCTTGTTACTTCTTGAGCGTAATGTTTTGATTTAAGTCTTGCTCTTAACTTATCATTATTACTAGACATATTATTATAAGCATGAGATAACATCTGTTGCTTAATTTTTTGACTTAGTATATATTTTAGTTTCATTGGTTACCTCTTAGTTTACATATTAATTAACATATATGTCAAGTATTAAACTGTACATAATAATTCAATACTTGACAAATACTGTAAAGTTTTGTTATCTTTGGATATATCAATTGAGGCGTAACAATGGATACTAAACAAAGATTATTAAATTTTTTAAACACAACTGATATTCCTTATAGTATAATTAGTAAGGAATTAGGTGTTTCTAGGAATACACTTTATAATTGGCAAAATGGTGGAAAGATTCGTTTGAAAAATAAAAATAAAATAAATGATTTTTTAAACAAAAACGATAATGAGGACAATATGGCCAACCATCAATATTTAATTGATTTACAAAAAGAAAAAATAGAACGATTAGAAAAAGATTTAGAACAACATAAAAATCGTCCTATTCAAACTTCACAATGGGATAGTTTAGAATATCATATGTATAGTGTTATAAAAGTCACTTATAGTTTTCCTAATATCGTTGGTAGAACAATGACTATATTAGAAAATCGTGATAGAATTGAGCATTATTTAGGGTATAATCAGCAAGATATTGAAGATTTATGGCAAATAGGTACTTATTATAAGGTTTTTAATAACCATCCAATTAATGCTATTGTTGCTAAACAATCATTAAAAGATATAGATAAACAAGTATCTACTATGCCAACTTTATTTGATAGTTTAAAAAATATGATTGGTAGTCATTTTATTCCAGTTCCAGTTAGTTTTATTTGTAAAGATAAAAGTATACAACATTCTATTACTTATAATAAAGTTGATTGGCCAAATAAATCTATTGAGTCTAAAACTCAATTTATTATAGATGATTAATAGCTTACTGGGCTGATTTAACAGCCCAGTTTACTACAAGCAATCTATACAAGTAGCCTTTTGGCATCCATACGAAGGAAAATCTTCGTATTTGTATATTTCATCTTTTTTGAATCTATGGTATTCCCACGCATGGCTACATTTAGTGCAGTATTTAACTTTAAACGTAGTCTTTCTAGTACTTCCACCATAATAATTCATATCTTCAGCAACATACCACGGTACTTTTAGATTACTTTTTGCCCGATTCAAGCTCTCCGCCTTCAACTTCTTCATATTCTATCCCTTTTAGTTCTACTTCAGTTAATCTATATCTTTCCATATCTTTATAAAGAGTATTTCTAAGCATTTCCAATCTTCCTGCGTCTAATAAAATCAAATAAAAGCTTAACCTATTTGGTTTATAGCCATACATTAATCCAGACTTTTTAGATAATATATTATTTTCCATAAATATTCCTTTCTCTATTTATATCAAACTCCCAAAGAGCATCACAAGAATCAGTAACACGACAATTATCTTCGATACTAGTGGGAAATACTGCACATATGACTTTTCCATCATCTTCTTCTAATTCCCATCCACTAGCATTCCTAATCCACCCATCAACCACTGTTCCATTATCCAATGTAATATGGTGGTATTCTTCAATATGAGTTTTATTCTTTACTTTATCATATATTGGCACTAATTCGGATACTATTTTGTTTTTATCTTTATTTGAGATTGATATAGTTTTATTTTCATTGTTTTTGTCTGTTATTGCAGTTTCAAGAGCGCGAGTAACAAACCATTCATGGTTTTCCTCTTGCAGTGAATTGCAATCTTCTGGTGATAAATAAATAAAGTCATGATGTATAACTACATACATATTTGATAAGTCTATCGTGCCTTCTTTATTGTTAATACTATGAAATTCAATATTTTTAATGTTTTTACTATTAATTTCTTTTTTTACATAATATTCTAATATCATTTAACCTCCATTTTTAATTTATAGGGATGAGTTTTGCAGTTATGCTTTTCGCATTTAACTTATTTGATTTGTCCTTCAACCGCAGTTTCATCAGACCCTGAGTTTTAATCTCAGAAACCCATCCCATTAGCTAATTTTTGCTCTGTTTTGGTGTCAAGGTACAGAGCAGACCTTGTTTGAGTAACACATTATCGTAGGAGCGTACACTCATTATAAATTGAACCTACTAGTGTTCTCTGTATCTTACATAAACAGCAGTTTTTGTTTGAAAGTGTATCACTGCCAAAAACACTTTTTAGCCTATCATTTAATCTTAACTGTATACGCTCAAAGAACACACCGATGCTGTTAGTGTTTTTAGTCTAGACTTCGGTACATTGAGTCGCAGGAGATATGATAGGTT
>MDTG01337028.1_pt1 | contig 16210 bp, 13 predicted proteins | sample 811421 | NCBI WGS metagenome assembly MDTG01 (sample SAMN05326645, study PRJNA326480) | marine metagenome | isolation source: seawater | place: Pacific Ocean: South East | collected 2011 | reverse complement strand
TTTCAAAAACATATTTAACAAGAGCAGTTCTCACCAGGAGCTGCGTGATTATTCTCAAAATTATTGGGGAGTCAAGCCTAAAGATATTACCTGGTATTTACAGGCTTTGAGACATAAGTCGCTGGTCGGAACAGGAAAATATACTCATAGCGATTGCAACGAAAGGTTAGAACTGCTGGGTGATGCTGTCCTTGATGCCGTGGTTACAGAATACTTATTCAATCGTTTGTCTGAAGCGAGCGAGGGAGAACTCACGAAGATCCGTTCGCGCATAGTAAGCCGAAAAACATTGGCGGGAATTGGGATGAGAGTAGAGCTGCATAAGCACCTTGAGGCGAAAATTGGCTCTGATGATTCTAGGGATAAAATCACAGGTGATGCACTCGAAGCTTGGCTTGGGGCCATTTATATTGACTTGGGATATGATACAGTGCAAAAGAGTATCTTGAACTACCTCATGGGCGAATATCTTGATGTGGATGCCGCAATTGAAAATACAACGGACTACAAGAGTCAGTTTATTGAATGGGCTCAAGCGCAAAAGATCACATTCAATTTCGAGACCTATGCCCACTCTGAAAACGCTGGCTTTATTTGTGATTTATATATAAAGTCTGAATTGGTAGCCTCAGAGTTGGATCGGTCAAAGAAATTGGCAGAAATGGCCGCTGCCTGCTCGGCCTGTCAAACCTTAGAGATTAAAATTAATGTCTAAGCATCGACTGGTTTTTGATGACGATTATGAATTCTTGTGTTTCGGCCTTAGTTGTCACTTAAAGGATTATAAGTTGGCCTGGACACTCAACAATCACTTTCGTTTGGAGCTGGCACGCAAGACCTTAGTTGTAAACACTAAGCAGCAAGCAAACCTTCACTTTGCCTATTTTAAGTATACTGACAAAAAGAATCACCTCAGATATTACCTAATAAATAACCTTAGCGAGGGTATTCCTATGGTTAAAGAGTACAAGCAATTTAATTTCTTGCTCTTAATTGAAGGATTTGTCGAACTTTTTAATCAGGAAGAATTATTACAGCGCATTCACCGCTTAGATGCCATTCAATTAATTACACCTTTGCCGAAGGAGCCTCTACACAACATTCAATTTGAATTATTTGAGGAATAAACCTACAACGCTAAAAATGCAGAGAAATAAAACCAAAATAGTAGCCACCATTGGACCAGTAAGTTCGAGCAGACAGGTGCTGTTAGATATGATCAACAAGGGAATGAACGTTGCTCGTATGAATTTTTCTCATGGAAAGCATGAGGACCATGAGGAAGTTATTCAAGTGTTACGTGAAATCGATGGAGAGCAAAGTTCACATACGGCTATTCTTGCCGATTTAAGTGGACCAAAGATTAGAGTTGGCGAGCTTGAGTCTGAAAAAGTTCAATTAATCGTAGGAGAAACGTTAGGGCTTGTTTCGGATGATTCTATTGGCACTCAGCAGCGGGTCTCAGTGAGCTATGAATCACTCTGCAACGATGTTAAGAAAGGCGAAACCATTTTGTTGGATGATGGAAAGCTGCGCGTGAAGGTAGAAGAAGTGAAAGGCGATGTTGTTGTCACCAAAGTAACCCAAGGTGGATGGTTGAAGCCCAGAAAAGGCGTGAATCTGCCTGAGTCGGCACTTACGCTGCCATCACTTACCGATAAGGATAAGGTTGATTTAGCGTTTGCCTTAAAGCATAATGCTGCCTGGGTGGCGCTGTCATTTGTAAGAACCGCCCAAGATATTGAAGAGTTAAAACAGCTTATTGAGAGCAAAGGCGGTAAGAGTCGTGTCATCGCTAAAATTGAGAAGCCCGAGGCCGTTGAAAATATTGATGAGATTATTGCTGCGAGTGATGGAATCATGGTGGCAAGAGGAGATTTAGGTGTTGAAATACCTTTACAAAATGTACCTCTTGTACAAAAAGAGATTGTGCGTAAATGCCAAAAAGCTGGCAAACCAGTAATCATTGCCACTCAAATGATGGAGAGCATGATAGACAACATGTCTCCCAGCAGAGCCGAAGTGAATGATGTGGCCAATGCCGTGATGGATGGCGCAGATGCCGTGATGCTAAGCGGGGAGACAAGCGTGGGTCAGTATCCGGTGGAAGTGGTTGAAACTATGTCTAAGATCATAGAGCGAGTAGAGGACTACGATGGAATCTACTTCAGAGATATTGAGCATGAATCTACCGATGAGCGACTAATAACCGATGCTATTTGTCACTCAGCCGTACGGCTAGCAAGTAAGACCAAGGCAAAGGGAATAGTAACCATGACGTTCTCAGGTTATACGGCTTTTAGGATTTCTTCTTATCGGCCAAATGCGTGGATTTTTGTGTTCACATCAAACTTTCGAATACTCAATATGCTCAGCCTTTTGTGGGGTGTTAGAGGGTTCTACTATGACAAGTTTGTGAGTACAGATCATACCATCGCGGATATCAAGTATGAGTTGAAAAAAGCAGGGTTTCTTAATGACGATGACCTCTTGATCAACATTGCAAGCATGCCTATATCCAATAAAGGTAGGTCTAATATGTTGAAAGTTAGTCGAATGGATGAGTAATGATTGTGATTTAAGCTTAACCATTGGAAAAACGAGTTACCGTTATCGGAGGCATATTTTTTAAATCAAAGAATCCAGCAAGACTTAAAGCGTGGTATTCGAAGCATTTGGGTATCGACTCTGATCAATACGGAAGCAAATTCGTTTGGAATGCGAGTGATGACGATAAGGAGCAAGTTGAAATGAAGACTACCGTTTGGAGTTCAATGCCTGAGGATACCACCTACTGCGACCCTGGCGATCAAGATCATATAATCAACGATCGCGTTGAAAATTTAAAGGAATTAATTCGGTTGCTTAAAAGCGAGAGAGTGGAACAAGCGGGAAAAATGGAAGAGTATGATTACGGAAAATTTGCATGGATACTCTATTCTGATGAGGTGAAGGTAGAATTTTGGGAGCTAAGAAACGAAAGGCTATTTCATGAACCACCCATGATAAAATCATCTTAACTACTTGTCCAAGCAGCTCCATATTCTTGTCATAAGCAATTACAATGATCCTATTAATCCTGTAAGGCCGGAAGCAGAGATTTATCTCAGTTTAATTGACCTTGGGTTCAGAGTGACTGTGATGACTGAGAAAGGAAGTACTTATGCTGGGCTCTTGAGGAAAAAGGGTGCCGATGTCATTGACTATCGACCAAAACGAAAAATAGATTTTGAAGCTATGGCGACCATTAGAGAATGTGTTCATGGTGGAGGAGTTGATGTGGTCCATGCTTTCAACAGTAAAGCCATCGTAAACAGTACCATTGCTCTTTGGAGAAACAAAGTGAAAATTGTTGGATATCGCGGATATACAGGAAATATTAAGTGGTATGACTTGTCTTCATACGTTGCCTTCCTCAATCCTCGGCTCGACTACATGATATGCCTGGCGGATAGTGTTCGAGAGATGTTCATTAAGAACGGTATGCCGAAGCATAAAGCCGTCACCATACATAAAGGACACAAGGCTGAGTGGTATGACGATATAGTAAAAGGTGATTTATCAGAGTTTAATTTTCCAGCAGAGGCAACGGTTTTTGCGCTTATTGCGAATAACCGCACCAAGATGAAAGGAATACACGTGTTGGTTGAGGCCAGCGATTTGATTCCTGCGGATCATTCGGTAAGATTTTTACTGATTGGACGAGGAATTGATACGCCTGAAATCAAAGACATGATTTCGAAAACAATAAACCCAGAAAGATTCGTTTTTGCAGGATTTAGGGATAATGTTTTGAGCCTAGTAAAAGCGTGCAATGTTTCCATTTCGGCATCATTGTTTGGAGAAGCTACACAGAAGGCCATGATCGAAGCCATGTATTTGGGCAACCCAGTAGTAATTACGGATATTCCAGGCAACAGAAATATGGCTGTTGACTATGAGGGCGGCAGAGTGGTGACTCCAGGGAACCCACAAGCACTTGCCGAAGGCATAATATGGATGCTGAAAAATAAAGACCGGCTATCCGACCATGGTACAGCAGCCAAAAAACACATTAGGGAATTTCTTGGGAATGATAAGACGGTTAAATCTTATGCAGAGTTTTATATCCGTATCACCGAAAAGAAATGATGGGTGTCATTTATTCCCCAAAAGGATCGGAGTAACGGTCATCTTCCATCATCTCATAGTCTGTCAATGTTTTAAGGAAGGCAATGAGATCAATCTTGTCTTGTTCAGATAACATTAAACCTGTATATGTAGTGTATTCCAATGCCGGATCAAGCGTAGGAGATTTTTTAATGCCATGATCGTAGTGATCAATCACTTCTTCTAGAGTTGTGAATCGTCCATCGTGCATGTATGGTGCTGTCACCTCAATATTTCGTAGCGATGGAATTTTGAATTTCGAACGGTCATCCGGGTCTCCAGTCACTTTCTCTCGGCCAAAATCATCTTGATCAGCTTCCTCGTCTAAACCATTGTTTACATAATGTGTATTGTCAAAATTGCTCCCACCGTGGCAATGAACACAATCGGGTCCAGAAATCTCAGGGAACCCAGGGTTAAACTCGGTGAAATATAATTCCATCCCCCTCGTTTCGCTTTCACTCAGTTGTACCTCACCGCGTTTGTGCTTATCATACTTTGATCGGTTGCTTACGATGGAGTTCACAAACTGTTCAAGGGCCAGTGAAATTCGATTTTCTGTGATTTCATCATCGCCAAATGCCCTTGTAAATTGATGCTTATAGCCGATATCGAGTTCCAGCTTATCGATAACATTTTCAAGGGTTTCCTTCATTTCAAGTGGGTCTTCAATGGGCATCAAGGCTTGGTCTCGGAGTAGATGGGCACGGCCGTCCCAGAAGAATTCGTTTAGATGCCATGCCGTGTTGAAAGTGCTCATGGCTTGCCGTCCGCCCAGGGTGCCGGCCACTCCTGACGAAAATTGATCGGGATCACTAAAGCCAAATTCCTGCTTGTGACAACTCGCACATGAAATGGAATTATCCTTAGAGAGCTTCGTTTCATAAAATAAAATCCTTCCAAGTTTGACCCCTTCTACGGTAAGCTCATTGTCGTTAAAGTTTGGTGGAGGAAACCCCGCATGATCTAATTCATACCGAGTATCGTCATAGATCGGATTTTCAAGGTCTGGCGCAATGGGATCTGAACTTTCCTTGCATGAGCAGGTGACCGCTCCAAGCAATACAAAGAATAAATAAATGACCCTATTCTTTATTGTCATCAAACTTAGGATTCGACAAAAATTGTTCATCGGTCAGCGCTTTTAAAAAGGCTATTAAATCCGCTTTTTCTTGTGTATTTAGCATTAGAGGTTTGAGCACATCACTCTGGTTCGGATGCTCCTTTAAACCTTCACTGTAATGCTCTAAAACTGCTTTTAGGGTTTCAATTGAACCATCATGCATATATGGAGCGGAGAGTGCAACGTTGCGTAGTGTGGGAACTTTGAATTTTGCTAAGTCTACCGAGTCGAGTGTAAATCGATAGCGCCCAGGGTCTTGGTATGATAGATACAAACCATTGTTTTCGAAGGCATAGTTAGTGAAGTTGAAACCCGAGTGACACGAAGAACACATAGCCTTGCCATTAAAAAGCTCCATTCCACTCTTTTCGTTGGGGTTTAATGCGTTGATGTCTCCTTGATACACAAACTGATCATAAGCACTGTTTCCACTTATTAATGTCCGCTCAAAATTGGCAAGTGCTCGCGTAATTACGTATGGGTCAGGGTTGCGTCCATAGGCGTCTTGACTCATTTTTACATATTCGGCATCTGCATTTAGAATCTCACATAGAGTCACGATGTTGGTGTTAAACTCATTGTGTTCTTGTATGGGCACCAATACCTGCATTTCCAGAGTGGGGACAGCACCTTCGCGAGTGTAATATGGATGATATGCCACATTTGTCAACGTAGGCGAATTTCTCGTTCCGGGCTCATTACTCGCACCAAAACTCACGGCTTTATCATCTGAAAATGCCAATTTGGGGTCATGGCATGAGGCGCAGCTGGTTGATTTATCTATGCTTAAGATAGGGTCGTAAAAGAGTCTTTTTCCAAGCGTCCATCGCTTCTTGGTGAATTCATTTCCTTCTGGGTAGTCTATTTCAGGGAAACCCTCAGGAATTTGAGTTAATTCTGGATGGATAGAGTTTGGAATGGGTAAGTCGTGTTTTGCACAAGACGAAACCAAAAAAAAGCTTGCTATGAATACACCAACTCTATTCAATGATTAATACGCGTTGTGTTTTTTGTTGGCCACTAGAGTTGTCCGTCATTCGAATAAGATAAACTCCGGGAGTATTGAATGACAGGTGCATTTCATTTGCATTTGCCCTAGTACTATTCACCCCAGCAGACTTGCCTGTGAGGCCAAATACTGCAACAGATAACGCTGTGTTGTTAGAAACTGACCGAAGTGTTACTTGCCCTGTGCTTGAAGGATTTGGAAATATCGATAGCCCACTCAAACTAGATATGTTTTGAATACTATTTGTAGTATCTGAGGGTCCACCATTTCCTCCACTAGATGGTACGGAGTCAGTTGGCTCAATTCGTGTGAAAACCCGGTCTCTAAAGTTTTCCAGTACTACAATTGCCTCATCTTCCTCACCATGAGTAATTACACCACCACTGAGGTCAACATTATACAGAGCTTTTGAATAATCGGCAAATACGCTCATTTCAGTATTCATTCCATCTACTGATACATTGGGTTCAAATGAAGTTTGAAAGTAATTATCGTTTCCAAGTGCATGCACTTGATAATCGGGCGCAAGATTAGCCGTGCCTTCTATGGCAACGAAACGATAACCTGCAAGCCAACCCCAATGCATGGATGGATTTTTATGAGCCAAAGGATGAGTACTTGGCCAAAGCGATGGATCTTCATTGTTGACATCTGGGCTAACACCCACGTGCATTTTCACACCTTCGATCGAATCGGCATTAATTTCAGAAAGGTCAATGGTGGAGGTTGGATTATCCGCATTCACAAGCACCCATAAACTATCAATACTCGATTCTAGTCCACCGTCATGCACCACGGTAATTTCTGACAAATAGTATTCAAGACGCTTGACTTCAAATTGCTGATTGAGATTTGTAATACCTCTCATATCGTAAGCAAAGTTTTCACGATTCAGTTTATGAATAATCTCTAACTCTAAAGATTGACCAAATGAGATCGTGGCTAGAAATAGTGAAAGGAAAACCAGGAGGTAATTATTTTTCATAATCATTAATCTTTAATAAAAGAACCTGAAGGTAATCAATCAGATACAAATGGAGTAAAAGAAGTCAACCTCGGATAACCCAGTATTAATGCAAAAGTCCTTAAGGGAGAGCGGTATGTTTAGTTACAATTAAAATCTTTGCTTAAGTATTAATCAAAATAGGTCCGTGATTGTTCCCTAAATTTAGAAATCTAGAACTCCACTTCGAATATTGTATAGATCATCCATTCTTCTGCTCTCCATTTTTATTGGATTAGTCTCCTTGACACAAGCTCAAGGCGTTATTTTGATTAGTGGCTCCATATTGGACGCCATATCTCAGGAGCCGATTCCTTATGCCAGCATTGCGCTGAAACAAGGTCAGAATGATTCTTTAATGAAAGGAACGACTACTGATTTTGATGGGGCTTTTGAAATGCGGTCTCGACCCATAGAAGCCTATTTGGAAATAAGCTTCATGGGATATGAGTCGAAAAGAGTTGACTTAAGTTTTGACGGTAACCGGAATTTAGCGCTGGGGGATATTTCTATGAACTCTGTCAGCCTAGAGTTGGACGGAGTGGTCATAAAAGCGGAGCGTTCCAGCACAGAGTTTAAATTGGATAAAAGGGTATTCAATGTAGGCAAAGACTTAAGCAATACCGGAGCAAGCGCCATGGAAGTGCTCAATAATGTACCGTCCGTAAACGTGAATATTGAAGGACAGGTAAGCCTCAGAGGAAATTCTGGTGTACAAATACTGATCAACGGCAAATCATCAGTATTGGCGAGTCAGGATGGAAATGCTTTGGGAACCATCACTGCTGATATGATCGAACGTATTGAAGTGATTACCAATCCATCTGCTAAATATGAAGCGGAAGGAACCGCTGGTATTTTAAACATCGTATTAAAGAAAGAGGAAAAAAAGGGCGTGAATGGGTCAATCTCACTGAATACCGGCTGGCCACAAAATCATAGTATTGGGCTGAGCTTGAACAGAAGGACAGAAAAGTTCAACTTGTTCTCGCAATTGGGTGCAGGTTACCGTTCAATACCTCGATACAGAGAAAGCATCAATCGAAATAATCTGACGGGTTCAGAGGTGCGAAGCGGAGGGGTAGAGTATAGAAATGAGCAGTTTTATAACCTGGTTTTAGGTACTGATTACTACATCAATAAGCGAAACATTCTAACGCTTTCGGGTACCGCAGCGTTGGAACTGGAAGATCAACCATCCAACTACGACTTTGAACGCACCGATTCTCTTGGAGAAGTGATCTCAGATTGGAATCGAAGTGAGGTTACCGAAGCAGTTAATCCAAAGTTTCAGTTTGAATTGCAGTATCAGTCAGAGTTTAAAGACGATGAAGACCATGCATTGCTATTTAGTGCCCTGGGCAACTTCTTTGGTAAAGACCAATCATCCGATTTTGTTAACGTGAGTGAGTCGGGTACTTATCCAGAAAGCGAACAGATTACGCGAACCAATTTTCAAGAGGCCAAATACACCTTCAATGCTGATTACACCAAACCGATAGGTGAAAAATTCATGGGTGAAATTGGAGCGCAATATGTGCTTCAAGGAGTAAGTAATGATTTCGAAGTTGCCAATGTGCAGAATGGTGAGCCTATCGCTGACCCAAATTTGACCAACTTATTTGATTACAACCAAAATGTACTCGGCACATACATCACTGGGGCCTATGAGGGCGATACGTTTGGAATTAAACTTGGTTTGAGGGTAGAGAATACGGATCTGCGAACCTTGCTTGTCAATACTGGTGAAACGAACAATATGAATTTCACCAACTTATTTCCAAGCGCACACATATCGTACAAACTTAACCCACAAACATCCATGCAAGCCGGCTATTCAAGACGGATTTACCGACCGAGGCTATGGGACTTAAATCCCTTCTTCAACATTCGGAATGATTTCAATATACGGGCTGGAAACCCTAATTTATCGCCGGAGTTTTCTGACTCATACGAGCTTCAGGCCATATATGCTCGCGATAAAGTGTCGATGAATGTTGGTTTGTTTTATTTATACACCACCGATGTGATTGAACGTATTTCAACATTCAGTTATGGAGTCACTACCACCTTTCCCGTTAATCTCGGGATCAAACATTCTTATGGTTTAGAATACAATTCTAAGTGGGATATAAACAAATGGTCAGTTTTGAATGGTGATATTAACGCAAGTCAATTTAATCGATTGGCGAATTTGGAGGGTCGAGATATTGATTTTACAGCGCAGCAATGGTCCACTAAATGGACGCTACGATTAAAAATGAAAAAGGGGTTTGATACGGAAATTACAGGCAGATATGAATCTGGATTCAAAACGGTACAAGGTCGAGTTTCGCCACAGCCCTCAGCAGACCTCGGCCTGCGCAAGAAATTATTTAAACGGAAAGCGTTGGTCAGTGTAAGCGTCAGAGACATCTTTGCCAGTCGAATTCGAGAATCATTTGCTGAGCAAGCCACATTCTATGCCTATGACCGAAGCTTAAGAGGACGCTTCATAACCGCAGGCTTTAGCTATGGTTTTGGTAAAGGTGAAGCCATGGAATATAACGGTGGAAGACGCAGATAATAAAGGAACACTAAAGGACTAAGTCCTCAGCCAACAAATCGCCTATTTGGCAAAGAGACCTTTGATATCCTTGAAAGCCTTGAATTCAAGGGCATTTCCGCTCGGATCTAAGAAGAACATGGTCGCTTGTTCACCAGATTGATGTTCAAACCGAATATAGGGTTCGATGATAAATTCGATATTCTGTTTTTTCAATTGGTCTGCAAAAGCCTGCCACTGCTCCCATGCCAATACAACTCCAAAATGGGGGACCGGAACATCACGACCGTCAACAGGATTGTTGCTATCCATTGCTTTCGACTCTGAATAATGGATGACCAGCTGATGTCCAAAAAAATCGAAGTCCACCCAGTGACCTGAGGATCGACCTTCAACACACCCAAGTATGTCGCGATAGAAAGATCTACAAGCATCCAAATTATCAACAGGAATAGCCAAATGAAAAGGTCGTATAATCATCAAGCAAGTTTAGGCTAATCTGGCAAGCAAGCGCATGAAATAATTGAAATTGAATCAGCGCAAGTGCTTTAGATAGCTGCAGATAAAGAGCTATCTCTTGTAATTATTTAGAGTCATTCTAAATACCATTTTTTGGGTATTGTTGCGAGTGTTTGATGTGATTAGGTTTGAACCGTTGATTTTGGAATGAGTAGATATTCACTCTCATGAACGAATTCATCACTTTTTGAAGCTCTGATATTACAGAGTACCGTTCTTTTCATTTTACAGCAAATGCTTGGTATCTTATCTGGTTAGGTGCTGAGCATTTGTTTTATTTCAGTCTATCTTCTTTTATAACATATGAAAACGTTCAAATCATTCCTCCCATTAATCGGAGCGCTGGGCATGTTTATGCTACAGACTTCCATTTTTGGTCAGCGCGATAATGTGTTGATCGATCGTGAATTTTGGAAAGCACAACCTTCGGTACAGCAGGTACAAGAGGCTATAGATCAAGGCAATGATCCAGCGGAGCTGAATCGTTTTGCGTTTGACCCTTTGGTTTATGCCATTCTGGAAAAGACTTCCATAGATGTTATTAAACTTCTCCTAAGTCAAGAAGGTAATGAAGTTAATAAGCTTACCCATGATGGTCGTACGTACATTTTTTGGGCAGCTTATAAGAACAATTTGGAATTAATGAAGTATCTTTTAAGTGCAGGGGCTTTGACCGATATCATTGATGAGCATGGTTATTCCTTGTTGAATTTCTCTGCGGTAACGGGACAGAAAAATCTGGAGCTTTATGATTTTATAATTGCCAATGGTGCCAATCCATTGACCGAAACAAACAACGATGGTGCAAACGCCCTCCTGTTACTTTTTCCGCATTTGGAATCAACAGAAATGGTGGACTATTTTATCGGCCACGGTCTTACGTTAGATGACAGGGATGATCTCGAGAATGGCGCATTTTATTATGCAGCTAGAGGAGGAAATGTGGCTATGCTAAAATGGCTTATTGAGCAAGGTATCGATTACCGGTTTTTGAATACCGAAAATGGTAGTGCTTTCATTGCAGCTGCTGAGGGAAGACGTGGCCACACAAATTCTTTGGAAACATTTCAATATTTGACAGAAATTGGTTTGGAGGCATCGATAATTACTTTGTCTGGGCAAACCCCTTTGATCGCCTATGCGGCCCGTGGTGAAGATCCAGCTGTGGTGGAGTATCTAATAGATCAGGGAAATCTATTAGACTATGCAGATAAGGATGGAAACAATGCTTTAATGAGGGCCGCCAAATACAATAAAATAGAGATAGTGAATGCTTTACTGAGCGGTTCAAAAATGATTAATTCAGCTAATAACAAGGGAGAAACAGCGCTCATGATGGCTGTCGAAAGAAACGCTCCAGCTGTTGTGGATCGACTGCTTCAATCTAGTGCTGACCCTACCCTTAGGGATAAGGCGGGAAACAATTTGGGATTTTATTTGGTGAAATCTTTCGATCCAAAGAATTTATCAGTATTTGAATCCAAATGGAGTCTTCTAAGAGAATATGGGTTTTCCCTGACTTTATCTCAGGACAATGGCAATACACTCTATCATTTATCGGCTATTTATGGCAAGAAGCATTTATTCCGAGTCGCAAGTGAGCTTGGTCTTGACATTGACGCTAAAAATAAAGAGGGCATGACGGCACTTCATATTGCAGCTATGAAAACTGCGAGTGTGACAACCCTAACGGACCTGATAGAACTAGGAGCCAATACCTCACTGACTACCGAGTTTGACGAAGATGTGTATCTGTTGGCGAGTGAAAACGAACTATTGACCGAGCAAGGTGCAGACTTGAATTTCTTAAAATCACATCATGAGTAAGCTTCTACGTCCTATAATATTGGTAGGTGGACTAATTATCTCCATGTCCTTTTTACAATCTGGAGAAAAGACTTCGTATAAGTGTATGATTCAGACCATCAATTATGATGGCGAAGGAGCCTACATTATCATTTCCCTTATCAATCCTGATGGGGGTTACGATCAAACGTTATACGTGTTTGGAGACGATCCTGAGTGGTACCACGAGATTGATGAATGGTGGAGTTTTTTTGGTAAGAAAAAAAGAGATATTGATGGGGTCACTGGACCAACGATGAGTGGTGGAGAGCGGAAGATAATCACCGTACAAGTTGATAATTCTAAAATTGATCAAGGGTATAAAATTCGATTCGAATCCTCCGTAGAAGATCAGCAATACTATCCAAAAGATCTAGAAATTGCACTTGAAAGACCAATGCCCACAAAGCCATTGGAGGGGTTGGGATATGTGCGTTACGTTCGTTTGATACCTAATGGATAGTCTTATCAATGATAGTTTCGATATGGAGGTATAGCCACCTAGCTTTCGCATTGATCAGTGCGCTATTCGTATTGCTTTTGGCACTTACTGGAATAATCCTGGCGTTTGATCCGATCTCTAACCGACTCACCGATAATGTGAGTGTAGAACAACACGCAGAATTCAGTGTAGCGCAGGTGAAAACAATACTCGAAAGGCGATACCTCGAAGTACTCGAATTCTCTGTTGATCCAAATGATTTTCTTCAAGTTTCGGTCATCACTCAAGATGGCGATGTGCAGGATTTTTATGTAGATCCTGCAACAGGTATTAAGACAGGCGATATTATTGAGCAATCGTCGCTGATGAAGTTTGCCACGAATCTGCATCGTTCGCTCTTTTTAAAAAGTGTAGGAAGGGTCTTTGTCGGTATAAATTCATTCCTACTGTTTCTAATTGTCATCACAGGTATCATCCTCATTGCGAAACGCCAACTTGGGGTTAAAAATTTTTTTAAACGCATCATAAAAGAGGGGTTTAATCAATATTCCCATATCGCTTTGGGGCGCTTTACAATGGGCCCACTCCTCATTATTTGCATGACAGGAGTGTATTTATCGCTCCTCCGATTTTCTATTATTCCGAGTGTTCAACTGGAGCACAACTATGATTTTCAGGTAGAAGATGATGATATGGAAATATTAACAGAGGAATTTCTTCTTTTCTCGGAGATATCAATCACTGAACTCAGAAAACTTGAATATCCTTTTTCAGATGATCCGACCGACTACTACGTATTAAGCATTCAAGACAAAGAGATGTTAGTGCACCAATACACAGGAGCTAAGGTGAGTGAATTATCATATCCTTTGATTATGGCCATGTCCGATTGGAGTACCATTTTGCATACAGGTCGCGGTACAATCCTTTGGTCGCTTATTCTAGCCTTATCGTGTTTAGCAATCCCATATTTTATGTATTCGGGTTTTCAAATGATGCTGAAGAAAAGGGCTTCTCGAATACAGAACGGGTTTGAAAAACACGAGTGTAGTCACATAATTCTCGTAGGTTCAGAAACAGGCACCACTATGCAATATGCTCAGGAATTCCAAGTTAGACTGCATTCGACAGGTATTAAGTCTTATATGGAAGAAATGAACAATTTCACAGATTATCCCAATATGGAGCACCTCATTGTATTCACCTCTACTTATGGTCAAGGTGAAGCACCAACCAATGCCAACAAATTTGAAAAACTCATTAAGTCTGCTCAGATAACAAGACAATTCAACTTTAGTGTTGTCGGATTTGGATCATTGGCATATCCTGATTTCTGTCGTTTTGCATTTGATGTTGACGGTTGGATCAACACAATTAATGAAAGCACTCGGCTCATGGCACCTTTTAGTATAAATAAACGTTCGAATAAAGCTTTTTTACAGTGGTTTGAACGTTGGAAGTATATCACAGGTACGGATGCTGATTGGGCCAAATTGGATATGCATGCAAAGTCAAGTAGGAAGAGGTTAACCTCATTTGAAATAGTTGGAAAGGATATTATAGATGATACGTTTACCTTAGAACTTAAGCCTCAATATAAAGTTAAAATCTGTTCAGGCGATTTGCTTGGTGTATATCCAAATGAACATGACCACGAACGGTTGTACTCAGTAGGATTTAATAATCGGGGGAACTTAATGTTAAGCATCAAACGACACGACCAAGGTCGGTGCTCAAATTACCTTTTTGGATTGAAGCCAGGTCAGCGACTAGAGGGTCAAGTAGTGGAAAATGATCAGTTCCATTTTCCGAAAAAGGCGCCACAGGTCATTTTGGTCGCAAATGGAACAGGAATCGCTCCTTTCATAGGTATGATCAATCAAGAGGATTTAAGACAGGAAGTGCACCTATACTGGGGAATCAAAGAAAGATCCCAGTTAAAGCTTTATGAGGATCAAATTATCAATAGCCTCGATAAAAAAAGATTGACCAGTTTTAAAATTGCCTATTCGCGGGAGGAAAATGGAGAATACGTTCAAGACCTGATTTTTCGCGATGCCGGCTTAGTGGCTGACGTTTTAAGTCAAGGTGGTGCAATTATGATTTGTGGTCTGGTTGCCATGCATAAAGGCGTAATGACAAAACTGGATCAGATCTGTATTGAAAGGCTAGGTGAACCGTTAAGTGCGTTTGAGTCTCAGGTCAAAAGTGATTGCTACTGAACCGATTGGTTCCAAATTATGGAAAACCTCTTGTTTAGAATCAATCTAAATACCACTTTTTAGGTATTGTGTAAAAATTAATCGCCCCGTTCATTTGCAGCCTGTTCAATCAATTTTCTAAACAAATCAACTCTTAATTATGAAATACCTTGTACTTTGTTTATCCTTACTGGCATCAGTAGTAATACAGGCTCAACTGGCCGCAGACTCTATTACCATAGGACCAGGTTATGCCAATCAAGTATGGTACAGTTTTAATGATGGTGAATTAGAATCTGAACCCAGAAATAATTGGGATTTAGGATTCGAAATCCAAGGATTCACTGCGTCAATTTTGTTCAATTACAACTCTGGTGGTCAAATATGGGTTTATCCCAGCGGTGATACGTCCGATTGGCAAACGATTGATACAACTGGGTTAATAACATGAATACCTGTTCTCAATAATCTTGAGGATTGGAGTGAGGGAGCATTAAATCGAAATCCTGATCCGGATGACAATACGGATTTGGGCTGGGGAATCTACAATACTGTGACTCACCATGTAGTGGGTGACAGCTTATTTGTATTACAAACCGGTGCAGGAGATTACAAGAAGCTTTGGATTGAAATGCTTGCGGGAGGAACTTATAGTTTTAAGTTAGCCAACTTAGACGGATCGGCTGAAATCTCGCGAGAAATTGTAAAGTCGAACTTCCCCGATAAAAACTTCGCTTACTATAGTATTGATAATGATGAAGAATTGGACCGTGAACCCTTGAATACCAGTTGGGATCTGTTATTTACACGGTATATGCTGTATTACCCAGGATGGGGGTTGCAAAGTGCTACTGGTGTGCTTCAGAATGCTGGACTGACAGCAGCGATGGTATATCCTGTGGATACGGTAGAAACTTTTAAGGACTTCGAATCAGCCACGTTTGAATCCAGGATTAACGTAATTAATCATGATTGGAAAGATATTAACTTCCAAACCTTTCAATGGGATATTCAAGATAGCCTTGTATACTTCGTTTATGCCAAAGATGGTAAGCTTTGGAAGATGGTGTTCACAGGGTTTGGGGGCTCCTCAAATGGTCAATATAACTTCATGAAAGAAGAAATCGAAATCATTGGAGGCGGTGACACTAACGATTCTACCACGGGTGTTCAACACATACCATCACAACCACTCTTGTACTTGTATCCTAATCCATCAATGGCATCTCAGCAAGTTACGTTGGTTTATGACTTAAAAAATGAAGAAGAAGGTATGGTTTCAATTATTGATATTCATGGAAAAGAAGTATACACCCTAACATTACGCGGTGGCGGATTACAAACCCAAACCCTATCTACTGAGGTGCTAACGAA
>MDTG01096025.1_pt1 | contig 16211 bp, 7 predicted proteins | sample 811421 | NCBI WGS metagenome assembly MDTG01 (sample SAMN05326645, study PRJNA326480) | marine metagenome | isolation source: seawater | place: Pacific Ocean: South East | collected 2011 | reverse complement strand
ATTTGTATCTGCTGTTTTATACAAAAATGAGCAATACCCTGCAACGTTAACAGATTTGCCGACATATTTTACTGCTCTCACTTTGCATCGAAATGGCCCCTACGGTTATTCTTCGTGGCAACAAACACGAGCCTCACATAACCCTTTGTCTAGAAGACAAAGAAAGCACAACGTATTTACTTATTACGAAGAGCCCGGAGAACTAATTGATAAAACAGATTTGACAGGCAAAAGAATAATACAACAAAACAAAAGATCAAAGATAATTAAAAAGATTGAACAACCTTTAACTCAAAAATACAAACCTTTAGAATTGGGAATGGGTATTGCCCCCGATGATCAAGATTTTGGAAAATGTAATGACATAACCCTTACCATGAAATCATCCCATGGCAATGAGATAAACTTTTTTGACCACTTGTCTGTTGCAAAATATTACGATAAAGACTTGGACACTAGTGAAAACTATGACAACATGACGGCGCTATATTTAAATGGGGCTTTGGATTCTGAAGCTTCACCTTTGGAGTCTTTCCAATTTCTTAGATATTCAGAAACAATATATCCTTCAACTCGTAATGTGTATAGAAATCACACAAGAATGAGACAAGAGTATGTATTTAGGTGGAGTGACGAAATTAAAGAAAGAATAGAGCCGGGGATATCTTTAAAAAATGACGCCTTATTTTCACTTCCCGGAGCTATTGACAATGGGTTTAAATTTGAGGTACCTTATCAATCAAAGTGGAATCTCGACGCCGGCTGGAATTTTGAGATTTTTACGGGAAACCGAGACAACCTGTTTGATGCAGGTGTTCTCTCTGGGGCTTTTGACGACTATTTGAGAACTGGAAACACCCGCAAATCAATTTCTCAAACTTCTGAATTCACTTGGCCCATCGGCGGCGCTAACAAACTCAATAACACATATGCGTCTTACAACTATTCATATAATGAGACGATACCAACTGGGAAAAATACTGCTGGTGGCGAAGGTCAACTGCAAAATTCATATTGCTTGTTTGCTGATTTTAGACAACTAAGCAATTCTGCGGGCTATGTGGAAAACATTGATGCTGTTTTTTCTGCTTCATGTCTTTACAATAGAAGACATGTTGTTCCTTCTTACCACGGCTTGATAGCCCCAAGTGGGATGTATATAGAAGAGCTAGAACAAATAAAAGCAGCAGTTAGTCCTGAGTTGATTGACATTCATCAATCTTTTGGTGGAGCAACTAAGTGGCAAGTTGGAGAAACAAGAAAAATTTTGGACAAAGACGGTGTTTTGTTGAACGCACCTGTTAACCCATTTTATGAAACATATGATAAATTTTCCGAACATACCAAGATTGTTGGCAAAGATTATTCCCTAGTGCCAGAATTTAAAATCTCTGATCACATTGAGACTTATGAAAAAATAGGCCTAACAGAACAAAACTTAAAACTATTTGATGTTCTTGGAGGTCTCTCTGGTAGCGAAGACAGTAGTAAAGAAAAATTCTATAAAGTTTATAGCAACAGTGACTTTATGGAGCACTTTAAAGTAATCAAAGATGATCATAAATATTTTGCCGAACCTTCAATGATCACCTTACAGTGTAAAGCAATTAAAAAGTTTTTACCTTATGATGGATTTTATCCAAACCAAAGAACAGAGGCTCTTGGAAAACAATTTGTAAAATCATATGCAGACCACTTTAATGTTGTTGATTGTATAACATATGAAGTCGAAGATCCAACAGATCTCTTACCAAGGACAGCAAAAATACAATATAAATTTTTAAATGAAGTGTTTCATTCTGCTTCACTCGGCGACACAGTAACAATACAAGCTTCTAATATTGGTGACTTTGCCGGCACCAGCACTCCCAATGTTATAGAAAATCCATATTGTGATGGAAACAGCGGTTTCATTCGCGGAAAAGCCTCTCCAAGTATTTTTAATGGCCATTATGACCAACAAATGGATGAATATGAAGTCTTTTTTTCAAGCATATTTTCAACACCAGAAATAGGATCTAGTATCTCCTCTACCAATTCAAATCACCAAGCAGGAAACTCAGCGAACAAAGAAAAGTCCATGCAAATAGGCTTTGGCGCCGGAGCCAATAATCCCGTTGTCCAACACCAAGAATCGTACCCCAAAGACCAAAGGAGCAACACAAAGGTTGATCCTCAAAAAAGAGCAACTGTGATAGTTAATGATATTAACAACAATATGGTCGCATTTATATTTGTAGGTCCAGATTATTGGGACCACGGCGGCGCAATTACTTCTGGGCCAGTCGCTCCTCGTCAAAACTTTTTTTCTGGAAGTTGGGATTCTGACTATTATAGCTCCACATCTTATGTTAGCAGAGACTACTTTTTTCCTGCCGGAAACCATATAACTGTCGGCCAGCAAGATGGTCAAGTATCCCAAGGGTCTGATAGTTTAGGCACTGACTTAGTCTCAAAAGGTTTGTACTGGAGTCGCATTGACGAAAGCGACCCATTCTGGAATGACGCTGGTACCAGCGCTGGAATTCTTAAGTGGGAAAGAAGACCAGAGTGGCTTCAAGGCGGCGTGTCCAGCCTTGGCAGAGAACTGGGCTCAACTTGGGGCATGCCAATTGTTTATATTAGAGCCGGCTCGGCTGAGCGTACAGCTAAAGCATTTACTAAAGCGATTAACGAAATAAAAAATGCATCTATTGGTGCAGGTAGTGCAGCATCAGCAGTTCATAATTTTTGGAAACAATATACAGATCTAGGAGGGTGGCCTGCTGGATATGCTAGCAGTTTTGAGATGACTGCCTCTGTACAAAGTGACACAAGTGGCAATTGGGATGTTACTTTAGAATATACTGATACTGGCTTTCATTTGGCTGATGAATATAGGTTTATAGCGAATTCTTTAAATCCGGGGATTGCAGTCTCCACAACAGATTCTGAGGGGCGGTTTATTGATGCAGATTCAGGTGCAACTTGGAAGTATTATAATTTGAGTGCCACAGGGGGAACCACCCAGCAACCTGAGGGTATACTCTTAACTGGAAATAAGTACACTGGTGCAAACATGACCACCGCTGAAGTGTACGATAATGGCTCTTGGTCTGAGCCATTGGCCAATTCTTTAGATTTGAGCAACATACACAACTGTTCTGAAGATAGTTTATATACAAAAATTCAACCAATTATAACTCCATTGTTTGCACCGGGCGTTCTATATAATACAATAAAGTCTGGAATAGCTTGTGATTACCCCTTGATGACCGAAAATGTTCGTAGGGTTTTGGCAACGGTAGAGTCCAACACAGAACAGGCGGACTTTTGGATGATTGGGTGTAGACTAAATCAAACCTCTGCCTATATTGACGAGGGGACTGATGCTTTAGATTACAAAGAAAACTCAACTAAAACCATTGCTCTTCCGGGCGGTCATGAGATGATTAATAAAAATATTTTTAATGTAACAGATCTGACTGTATCAAATGGAACTAGCTCGGGTAAAGCAATTTATGAAATAGTTAGTCGTTTGGATAACATATACAACTATTCATTTCGTGGTTTTAACTTAAGAATACCATTTGAGGCTCTTGTGGAGCCGGAAAACTACATGTCAAATGTTACCTTTATCAATCAAGAACCAGATCAATTTTTATATTTTGCAAAATACGCCAGAGTAGAGACAAAAAGCAGGTGGGATGGACAAGGCGATTTGTTATATAAAAAGATGGCACATAATTTTTTAGCAGAAGTTCCTGAGTTTTTCTTAAAAAATAAAAGCTTTAAAAAGATCTCTTCTTTGCCACAGGGTTCCCCAAACTTTGGAAATGTTGAGGCTATGCCGATTGGCCCATTTGGAAATACTATTATACCAAGTTATAAAATGCGTGTCAAGGTCTATCGTTCTATGGATAAGCCAAGAAGAAGTTTTCTTAGCAATGGCGTGTTTGTTGATCCTCCGCAAGATCATTGTATTGACGGCGAAGAAAACGCAAGAGAGACAATAACGATGTACTCTCGACCTTCTGCTTTTGGTCCGCCCTCTTGGGATGCCAACTACAAACATACAGGCGAACATGGCTTAACCAAGGGATACAGTTCATCAAGGGGATATAACTTTCCTTTTACACCTCCATATTATCACGGCGAGGCTTGGGCTGATATTACATTTACCCCAACTAGAGTTGGCAGACACACATTAGATGAAATATTAAGCAACTCCACAGTCAAGTATTACAGATTTTGGCATCCAGATTCAAATATGGAAGTTGAAAACGTGGATGAAAACACCACCCTTTCTTACACAGATTGGACAAAATCACTAGCAGTGCCAACATCACAAACAGGAAACTATTATGCGCCACAGCACCCATTATTTATAAACGACAATGCCATGCAACTTGACTCTTCTCTTAATCTTTTTGGAAAAGAAGAGGTGCAATTTAAAGGAGAATCCGTAGAGCTTGATATGCTAGACGTGTCAACTTACGTTGAGGCAACTGATCAAAATAGATCTAGATGGTGTATACAGCCAAAATTTGAGACTCCAATTTTAAATTTCCAACACAACAAAGCACTACAAGCTGGAACTAAACAAATTAGTGCTATAAATCTTCACGAAGGGCTTTTTGGAAACCATAGTGCACATAATTTATTTGAGGTGACAACAGGCGGAAAAGCCGTAAGGCCCATCCAATGCGGTACTTATTATGATAGGAGAATTACTGTTTACAATGGAGAGGTAGAGCACGACATTTGGTTTACTGACGACGACGAAAAAGCAGTGTTGTATTATGATAGTAGTGCCAACTGTCCAGACTTTGATCCCGCATCTCAATCACCTCCATCTGGTTCTAACACAATAATGGTGGATTGGAGTAGCCACATTGTCGCGAGTAATAATTCAAATTTAGAAAATTTGGCACAAACCCTACATCTTTCTTTGGTTAACGCTGGCTTCTCAGCTAGCAGATCAGGAGCCACCGTGTTTGTAACCTCCAGTGTAGATGGGCCTACAATAGAAATATCAAAACAAAATATCAATAGTCGGTACATAACTGTTGAGACAATTGAAACAGGAACCTATTCTTCTAATTCTGCTGGCACAGGCATTACATTATCAAAACATTCTCCTTACGCAACAACAAGAGGAATGTGGCACCAGTATGGTTTAAAGCCGTCTGGCCAAGATGGTGTCTTTATGAGAATTGAAGATATACCTTATTCTTGGGCTAAAGGCGCACAAGGTATAGCGGCAAATCGTTTTCAATATATTAAGTCTTTAGCTGATTTAGTCGGGTTTTCAAAAGAACCAGTTCGACTTGGAGAGGTTGCCGACACCAAAACAATTCATGAGGCGGTTGTTGCTGTTCCATTTACTGATATTGGAGGAGAAAGAAATTTCTTTGAGTTGCCGCGAAGAGATATCGAGAACGCACTTGAGAGTAACCCTCAAGTTAGAATTGTGGGAACTTCAATTGTTGAAATGGTAAATAAAATGAAAAAATATGTTTTTCCACCTTCAATGGACTTTGTTAACAACAAGGACATAACACCATTTGCAATGTATATTTTTGAATTTAGTCATGTCCTAGATAGCCAAGATTTGACAGATATTTGGCAGAACTTACCACCTCAAATTGGAAGGTCATATGACACAGCGGTTTCATCGATATCGCACAAACTTCTTTCATCTGAATTAATTGGAGGCGGCTCCACCGCTGAGACATCAGATGTTCCTTACAAAGAAAACACCAATAAAGGATTGCCGATTCCATCAAATATTAGATGGATGGTGTTCAAAGTTAAACAAAGAGCAAAGACAAACTACTTTGATAAGGTCATTCGGAAACAAGGCGTGACAGATGAGGACGAAAAAGAGAGGCTATTAAGACCAACATTCAATTGGCCATACGATTACTTTTCGCTTGTAGAACTAATTAAAATTAATGCTTCTGTCGTATTCTCTAGCGCTGATGGCGAGCCAATCAAAAGCTCTCTTAGTTATAATAAAAAGGATATTATCGAAGACAAGCCGACAACCATTGAACAAACAGATTGTGATACTACAATTGTGAGAGATGAATAGTTATGACCTTCATGAACAAAAAAGAAGAAATATTGCAATTTGAGCTAACAAATTATGGTCGCCATCTGCTGTCACAAGGCAAGCTAAAACCAGAGTTTTATGCTTTTTATGACGATGACATTTTGTACGATGTTGGCAAGGCAAATTTTACTGAAACAGCCGCAGAGACCAAATCAAGAATTTTACAAGAAACGCCATACATGAGAACTCAAATTAGCTATTCAGATTTGGATAAAAAGTTATATAAGTTTAAGCCAACGTCTTTGAACGAGGAGATGGCTTATCCAACACTAGAGGGCAAAGTGGATAAGTTGGTTTATCCTATTGGAACTTCTGATCCCATCTCTGGTCAAAATTCTCCTTTTTGGGATATAAAATTTCTGGAAGGAGATGCGACCACTACAAAACAAATTTCAAATCAAAATGCCTCATCACTTCCGTTTAAAACTATTCCACAAATAGAGTTCAACCCACATTACACCTTGGAGGTCAAAAATGAACTCTATGAAGATTACGATGAAAGCTTTATTGACAAAACAAATCCAAACTTTCCACTAACAAGAACCTCTATTGATGGGACGTATATATCTATTAAAGAAGAAAGTATTCTTTTATATATTTTAGAAAAAAATGGGTTTAAACATAATGACTCTTTTGAAATTGAAGTTTTTGTGGAAGATGACGACAACCCCTTAAATATGATTTCTTTGAAATTTTTTGATGAAAGAAGACCTCTACAGCCAATAGTCAACGGAATCCTACAGTCTGAAGATGAAAATTTTTTATCATTTGATCCATCTTTTATAGAAGATATTCAAGATCCATCTTATGTAGAGCATTATTTTAATTTTAGAATAGATTCTGAGATTCCTGAAGAAGATGTATGTAACGGTATTAAGAGACTGGCTGTTAAGGATATTTTTGTTGATTTGGAATATGATTGCCTTGAAAGAGATCGCTTTGAGGCGTCTGACATTTCTGTGTATGGATCGAGAATAACGCTAGATGATATTGAGGACTGTGAATAATGATGGACAGTGTGACAGGAAATGAAAATTTGCCCAATCTTTACATCAAAAGAGTTGTGATTGGAGGGCCCCCTCATTCGGGAGTTTTATCTGGTAGTGATGGAGAAGGAAAGTGGGGAGTAACGCTGTCAATCGATATGGTTGCTAAAGATAGAGTAAAGGAGGATGGTAATCTATATTGGACATCTGATAGCGTCTTGGAGAAGGGTCTGTATGGAATTGTTCTTGTTACAAATTCTTCTAGTTTAATCGCCGCTATCACTAAGGGCCAACAAACACTCAATATGTCAGAGATAAGAAAAAATTACTCTGAAGACGGCGTCTACATTGAAGCCAAGACTTTTAAGATGCCTCCTTATAAAAAAACAAAAGAGTTGGCAACAGGTTCTCTTTATGATCATAAGATTACAAAAAATTTTAAAGCAAACTATAGAACTGGCGAACTAGCAGTCTTTTGTGCTTTATCTGTAGATTTAAACTATATGATAGCAAAGCTTGGTGCTCAAACAGATATGTCTTCAAATATTTATCACGGCCCAGTTGCCTCTGAGATAATATATCAGTCCAATACAACCCCTAAAGATTGTTTTTATTTTACTACTCCCGGAGGTTCCATCTATTCAGGACCAGTCCATGTGCACAATGGGATGCCCATGGAGGGATCGTTTCATGGTTCTTATCCCCATGGTAGTTTAACGGTGGTTCGTGTTCCAAATCAAAAAATAATAGATACTCGTAGATTTAATCATGATTTGACGATCCCCTCTATTAAGCCAAATAAAGCTTCTATTTTTTCTGAACTGTATTGCACGGTGGGGTTTAGAGATAAAGCAATTAAAGGCGTGTTCTCCATGAACATGGATCAAATTTGTCGCCGCCATTTTGACAACGGAGATCAGTGGGACGCAATTCGAATTCTTGCATCTCTTTTGAGAGTGCCAATTAAATACAATATAGGTGTTAAGTTTATAAGAGAAAAACTTAGAGTATATTCAAAAAAAGATTATCAAAATATAAAAGTCATTAACTCCGAGGTTATTGGTCTAGGTGGTAATAGTGGATTTGGAGGCAAACACATTAACACAATAGAAGATAACTTAGGTCCAAAAGTGGTCTATAGTGATGTCTATCGTAAAGATGGCTATAAACAGATTAGTAAATTTAAAACAATAGAGATAGAAACTGACCCGCTTGGCGATTATATTGTTTATTATCAATTTAGCGATATGGGAGTTGTGCCAAATAGTGATCAAGATATAAGGTATAGGGTGGAGTATAATTTTGTTGACCATCAACGGCAAATGTTTTCTGAAATATTGTCTAAATTGCAAGATGACATTACTATTCTAGAGTCTTTGGATACTAATTTTTATAACTTAAAAAATTTAGAAAATTTAGACAAAAAATTCTTTAGCAGTTTATCGAGGCTGATAGAGATTAAGCAGTATTTTACAAATAACACAAATTTTTTAAACCATCAAATAAACAAAATTATTTTTTCGCTAAAACATGGAGACCCATCTGTACTAAATGATTTTATATTACAATCTAAAAAAATTGTTATGAATATGAAAAGCAAATTTAAAATAGTTACAACTAAAAGCAAGCTGCATTCTTTAGGCTCCAGCCAAAAAGTCTTTTCGTCACAATATAGAAAAAAGGAAAAAAATATTAAAGTTTTTAAAGAAATAATTTCAATGAAAGAATATTCTTCCGGTTATAGTTTTCATAAAAAAGAAAACATTTTATCTGGACTAGTTTCTTATGAAAAAGAAGGTTATGATAAGATGTACCAAACAACATCAAATTCTTCGATAGGAATAAATGTTGGATCCACTAGTAGTATAATACCATCAGGGACAACATATGGCACTTCTATTCAAAAAAAGTCCTTTCCTATGCCCACTGTCTTGACACCAGTTATGGTGGCTAATGTTTCACAAAATCTTGCTTTGGTCAATGACATTGTTTTCGGAACAGTACTAGACAATGAAGATCCCCCAATGTTAACACCAAGCTATACTAGCTACAAAATGTCAAGTATGCTTCATGCCACTAACCATCAACAGGTAAATGACTTCATGGTTAATATTGGACCCACTCAGCCCAAGATAAATTTTACCTTTTTCCCTCTTATTGGTGGCTTGGGAATAAATGACGCGCCACATCAACCATTGGAGTCGTTGGTAGCGGAAAAGGATATAGACTATATTCAAGCATCTGAATATGTTGGCGATGATTCGCCACTTTTGACACCTCAAATAGATATAATAAAAAACACTTCCGGCCAACTATCTTTCAGTAGTGATTTTAATGTTAAAAATAAATCAACAATAGATATGTTAAGTCTTCACATAAATAATAAAAGTGGACAACCAGAGGGTGGCTTTAGCACTGAAGCGGTTAAACAATCTTTAAATCTTGGCAATAGTAAACTGATTCCATCACAAATCGTTTCAATGTCAAATTATTTAAGCGATGTAAATTCTCCAATAGATAAGTTAAAAATACCGGAACTAAACACTTCAATACAACTAAAGCACTTTATTATGCAAAAAGTTTTTTATCTTTCTGGATATAGAAAGGATAAACTGGGGAATCCTATAATGAACAGTCCTGTTTGGGTAGAATATAGACCTGATGAAAATATACCAAACAATTCGTTGATGAAAATGGAATACTATGAAGATCAAGGTATAAAAATGAAATCATCCAACAATATGAAGTTAAAAGTTTATGATAAATATTTTATTTTAAATAAACCTCAGTCTGCTGAAGATAATATTTTTTCTTCGACAAGAAATAGAGTTCTTAATAAAGTCAGCAGCGTTGCTTCCTTTGCTATGTCTGGTGATAAAATAGAATACCTAACAACAAACCCAGTGATACAAAACAAAGAAAGAATGGGAATGTTATCAAATAAAGTTATAAAAAATGTTGACCCCACCAATTCTACTGTTTTTACTAGCGCAAAAGTATCTTTAGTTGAGACGCAGTTAACACAAACAGGTGAAACAACAGATGCGCCTGCTAATCAAATGCAGTCTATTTTAAGTAATTCTTCATATAATACAACAATGGCAAGCTCCGCACAATCACCAGTCTCTTCCGGTCCAACAGTTCAGGGTCCCACTTCGACTTCATCAATGGGAGGAGGAACCGGTGGCTATTAAGAGAATAATATTTGATTCAAAGGACGTTGACATTTTATCTCCTCAAAAAATGAAAAAAACTAAAACAATTGAAGAGCGAGACAACATGTATCCTACATATTTTGAAACTTATGTGCATCCTGATTCTCCAAAAATATTACCAGAATATGGTATTGTGGAGGGTAGTTTGGGAGAAAGTTATAGATTTACCTCTTTATCTCCAGTACGTGCTTTTGAGAAAAACATTTCTCAGTCTAATATAAAAGGATCTACTGTTAGATTTGATTATTTTTTCAACTATTTGGCAAAAGATTATGATCAAAAAATTCAAAATTTAGATGAATTGAAGATACCCAACATATATACAACTTTAAAAAATGGATCAAGTGAAACGGTTGATACAGATGGATACATCACAGTTGATCGAAAGTTTTTAAGCAATCGAAAAATAAATAAAAATTTGTTTATGAAGGTATCTTTTGATAGAATTTTGGTCTCTCCCGGTGATGTGATAGATTATGCAAAATATACAAACATAATATTGTCAAATGAAGTTTTACATTCCTCAGAAATCAAAGCAGATCAAAAGAAGTATCCTTATGGAATTAAGCTTACTTACTCTGGCACACCTTCAAATAATAAATTACGAAATTTTTTGTCCTCACAGGGCATATACGAACAGTTTATAAACTCTTATATTTATCAAAATATCTCAATTAAATCCTATAGTGTTACGTATGATTCATATGATGATCCTGCATTAATAGAACAAACAACCACAGGGTATCAAAGTGTTAATTTTACAGATTTCATTGAAAGCAATGACTTTTCTTTAAAAAGGGCCACCAACAACATTAGTTTAACCCTTGGTTCGTTTGATCACAGTGCCACCCCATTTGGTGGTTTTCTAAAACTAGCATTGCTGAAAAGTTTTTATGTCAAAATGCTATCAAAATACAGCAGAGACTTCAAGTCAATAGTCTCAGGTAAAAGCTCTTACTCTGAAGTTTTGTTTTATAAAATTGAAAAACATGTTGGAAACAACTTGAGAAGACCAATACAGACTTTTTACATTCCAAATGTTGCTGGTTTTTTTGAACTCATTGACACTCAAGTTAAAACAAGTAAAATGTATAATTATAAAATAACGGAATGCAGATTTGTTATAACAAATGAACCTCAAGTTGTTTCTATAAAAAACCGTCAAAATAAATCCAATATCTTGGTCCGCAACAAACCATCTGCACTTATAATCGAAGTTCCTGTTTACTTTGAAAACAAAGCGGTTTCTTTGCCTCCCCCGCCCCCGCCAATTGTCAAGTTCTCAACACAACAAAACTCAGATAAGAAAATTTGTTTAGAATTGTCACCGAACTATGGCGACTACAAGATGGACTTTGCCACACTTGAAGCACAGGATGAGGAACAAAGAGCATTGATGTCTGCAATGACCAAAGGTGCTCCCAATAGAGCATCCTACAGTTACCACTCTGGCAAGATAAGCTATGAAGTATACAGGACTACCGAGCCACCAGTTAGTCTTGACTCATTTAGTTTAAACTATAGATATGATTTCGACAAAATAGGCCTAGAAAGGTCAATAAGATTCAAAGACCCTGTGGACGTTAATGAAAAATACTATTATATGGTTCGATCATATAATTCATATGGCATGAAATCAAATCCAAGTACTATTTATGAAGTAGAGTTGGTTCAATCTGGCGATGATTCTGTGGTTAATGTAAAAGCATACGATTATCCAAAGCCAAAGCCTAATGTTAAGAGCATTTCAATGCGAAGTTTGCTGCAATTAATACCAAGCGCACAACAAACTGTGCTGTCAATGAGTGACGAGGTCGACATAAGGTATACAAATAGTTTTAAAAATTCTTTAGATGATATTAAATTGGGTGTCGCCGCTAAGCCTTTGTGGGGAAAAAAGTTTAAAATAAGAATTACTTCTAAAGATACCGGTAGAAAGATTGACCTTAATGTAAAATTTGATATTAAAAAGAAGAAATCAAACCAAGAACTTTAAAAAATACTAATTATAATATGTAAAAAATAAAAAGGAGATATTTTATGGCATTTCTAGATAATAGTGGAGACATCATCTTAGATGCAGTTTTGACCGATTTAGGTAGAGAACTGTTGGCTAAAGGCGATGGTTCCTTTCACATTACACAATTCACCTTAGCAGATGATGAAATTGATTACGGACTATATAATAAAAATCATCCATCTGGGTCCGCATATTATGATTTAGAAATCTTACAAACCCCGATATTAGAATCTTTCACAGACAATGCAGCAGCATGTAAAAATAAGCTGGTTAGTTTTGATAACCTAGAGTTGCTATTCATGCCAACTTTACTTTTGAATGAAAAGATGGGGGTCACTAAAAGACACTCAACTTATAGTGCATTTTTAGTTTGCGCTGATGCATTTACAGAAGATGATGATGGAGGCGACACTAAGCTTGGTGTTGCTGAAGATTCTAATGGTTTACAACTAGCTGGTATCTTAAGGGGTGAAACTTTAAAAAGCCCAAATTATATTCAAATAGATCAAGGCATCGATAATAAAGAATTATCAGCTAGACGTGGCTTGGGAGAGATGATAGAGCACCAGTATGTTATGCAAATGGACCATAGATTGATAATGCCAGCCTCCATGGCTGGTGAGCTTGTCCCAGCAGACTATGTTGACGATGATCATCAGGCATACTATACAGTTTCAATGGCTGATGTGGGAACCAACGATATCGTTAAAATGATAGAAGATACTAGCAATTCTACAGTTCATGCACATGAAGGCCCCCGAGGGTCCAAGGTTTGTTTCAAGCTACAAACAAGCATGGATACTCAAACTAGCACTTTCTTGTTTGAAAGACTGGGGGGAATATTGACTGGCTTTGCAAATCGCGGCGGCACAACAACAGATTTATACTACATTGATACACAAGTTAGAGTTTACGGGATTAAGACTGGCCAATCAATTGACATTCCAGTTAGAATTATAAAATACAAATCATAGGACATAAAAAATGAATTCAGCATATAAATTATTAGATGAAAACGACAAGGCAACAACCAGAACTTTGTTACATGAAGCTGTTCCAATCACAGGGACAATAGTCTCTGGTACTTATGGAACATTTCCAAACAATGATAATGTGAAGAACTATAATCATGGGATGTTTCAATCAATATATGATTATCCTTATTTGAGTTCTTCTGCAAATCATATTTTTGATTTGACGGTTGGAGTTGGAGCAGGTTCAGGCCTATATGCCAATGTTACCTCTCAAAAATCTAAAAAGAAAAATATTTATAATCAAATGGCACAAGTTCTTGTGGGTTATGATGTTACCGGCGGTATACTTCAGTTTGATCAGGATGGGGATTTTGCAGCCGGCGGTCAAAAGTATGATGATGGATATTTTATTAACCTTGCAAGGTTGCTAACCAAAGATGAGATCAAAAAAGAGACTTTTGAATTAACATTAGGAGCAACACAGGCATATGCAACTCCGTTTACAAAAACAGTTAAGTTAGTCGATTTAAGTGCATCAACTGAATATAGAGTAAACTCCCCTGTTGGAGATTATGGAATTTTGTATGCTACCAGTTCTGATGGTATTTTTAATGCTTCCGCTGTTGACTCTAACGGATATGCCAAAGCAGGATTGATTTATTACCAAGCCGGCGTGGTCTTTGTATCTAAAAATTTATTTACCACAGGCTCTGGTTCAAGTGCTTTGCCCGGATTGTTGACCTCGTCTCATGGAAATATCCATTTGGATTCTTCAAATAACGATATTGATGTTACACTTAAAACAATTGAAATCTCAGGTGCCGCAAATGCATTCAGACACAGGATGAAAAATTTGCAATTTAACAACACAACGGAGATTAATTCAACAATTTATTTCTGTCGTGCAAACCATAACGAATTTAATTACTCTTCGAACCCAACATATTTAAGCAGTTCCAAGATGGTTGTTAAGAATGAATCAACTGATTTGCCCGTTTCATATGTCACCACTGTTGGGCTATATAATAGTAAACAGGAGTTGTTAGCGGTAGCAAAACTAAGTGAATGTTTGCGGAAAGATCCTTCAACAGAGTTTGTCTTGAGGGTTCGAGTGGACTACTAGCCATGCCTTTCTATAAGTTTAGTGATGATGATATTTTTATAAACACAATTAGATCCGAACCACAGTATAGTTTTTACATTTATAGTGGTTCCGTTTACATTAACAATGTCCCACATCAAACAAACACAGTTAGAGACACGGCATCTGACACGATTCAGGGAGTGCCAAAAGGTTATATAAGTCTATATGAATATAATATTGATAGACCAGCAGCAGAAAGGATATATCCGTTTGTGTACAATGGCGCTCGACGAGTTTCTTTGAAAAAAGTAAATCGACAGTCCTACCAAACCCAGTATGCATTGGGTGATCAAGTTAGTGGCGCATACAATGCGTCTGCATCTTTAAGCAGGGAATATATTCCCTCTGGTGGAACAGTGTCTCAAAAGAGAAAGATTTTTGCTCTAAGGAACACTTTAGATCACTATGCATACATGACAAGGCACTATGAATATTCATCCTCTTTTGGAGACAAGGGTAATCAAAATATTAATCTAATATCCATACCGTCAATTTTTTATGGATCTTCTATTAAAAAAGGAACCGTAAAGCTTAAGTTTTTTGTTACAGGCACTCTGGTTGGTCAGCTTGAAGACTATAGATTAAATGGCGAGCTTGTACAAACACTACCCTCAGCGTCTACCGGCTCAGGTTCAACTGCTGGAGTTGTTTTATACAATGAGGGATTTTTGGTACTTACAGGCAGTTGGAATCTAAATTCAACTAGTGCTCAATATGACACGACAAATCAAGCACGATGGCTTCACTGGGGATTTTCAGGAAATGATGGGAACTCTACAAACACCACCGCAGTGTCTTCCTCTTTTGAGTTCGAGTATTCTGGAACAATGGACATACAAACCATGACTTTGTTAACTCATGCAAATTATGGAGAACTTAATCATTCTAATAATCCAACCTTCTTGTCTTCTTCGGACACTAACACAATGAGTTACAAGTCTGCTTCAACTGGGTCCTTTCAATACGTTGAGAAGCCTATGAAAATAAAAAATGTGGTCTCTGCTTCATACACAGATTTAGAGCCACCGTTTGAAAAGACAGTCTATATCAGCAAAATTGGTGTGTATGACAAAGATAAAAATCTTATTGGCATTGCTAAGTTGGCAACCCCCATAAGAAAAACAGAAAAAAATGACTTTACTTTTAAAATAAAGCTTGACATTTAACTTGTTGTATGTTATAATGTCAATATGATAGATGTAGTAATGGGCCTCGATGTAAGTTCATCCAAAGTCGGCCTCGCAATAATAGACTTAAATCAAAACTTATTGGAATACAAACTTATCAAGTTTGACTCAAAGAAACCTCTTGAGGACAGATGTAGCTTATTAGAGCATGTTGTGACATCGTATGATGCCACCCAATACATCAACCCAAAGAACAAGTACAATGTCACAAAAGTGTACATTGAGGCACCGTTTATGATGTTCTCGGGCGGTAAGACGACTGCCATGACCATGAGCAAACTGCAAAGGTTCAACGGAATGGTTTCTTATATGGTGCGCCGTGCGCTTGGTCAAAATGCCGAATTGATTGCCGCCAATAAAGCCCGGGGCTTAATCGGCTTGAAGATCAAAAGAGGCGAGGACACAAAGAAAAAAATCATAGAGTGGGTCTCGACCAAGTACCCCGAAAAGTTTATTGTTGAGATGACAAGATATGGAAATCCCAAACCGGGGACAGATGATATGGCAGATGCCATCGTTGTCGCTCTTGCAGGAATTTCTCAAGAAAATACTTGACAAAGTATAGTGATCATGTTATAATATATACAT